>Ga0100377_1000131_pt1 | contig 56268 bp, 53 predicted proteins | sample CryGeymeta201501_FD_83664 | JGI IMG/M metagenome (GOLD analysis project Ga0100377, IMG submission 83664) | Groundwater microbial communities from Crystal Geyser aquifers in Utah, USA - Crystal Geyser metaG 2015-01 | ecosystem: Environmental > Aquatic > Deep subsurface > Groundwater | place: USA... | reverse complement strand
GGTTCGGTCAGCACCCGGCAAGGCTGAGCCACCGCCCCAGGGCGGGAGGGAGCGCTTGGTCAGGCGGTGGGCAGGTCGGCCCCGGGCCGGCCAGGGCCGGGGGGCTTGGCGAGGACGTACCCTTGACCGGCCAGGACGAGGCCGATGCCGTGGTGCTGGTCGGGGTGGCCGGCACCTTTCCAGCCACGACCACGCAGTGGCGCCTGTCGGGGAGCGGGGACAAGCTCCGCGGCCGGGCCATCCAGACCCGCTGGGCGCCCAAGGCCTTCAAGGGGCACGGGCTGCTGGGCGAGACCGACCGCAGCGCGATGTGTGCGGTGATCTGGACGGTGGAGGCGAGCCGACAGGGCAAGTAGGTGCACGACTACCCGACGCCTCGGCAGTCACTACCTTGAGGGGCAGGAGGTCCCGATGACGCGCCATCTGCTGATTCCCCTCACCGCTCTCACCGCCCTCAGCCTGGGCCTGTCGGGCTGCGGCACGCTGGTCGACTGCACCACCGAGGCCCGGGCCTCGGTGCAGCTGACCGTCGTGGACGGCGCCGGCGCCGCCATCGACGGGGCCTCGGCCCAGTACACCATCGAGAGCGAGAGCTGGCCCTCGCCCCAGCCCTGCGAGTCTGTGGGGGGCGGCGTGCTGGTCTGCGGCTGGGAGGTGGAGGACACCTTCCACATCGACGTGAGCGCCCCGGGTTACCTCAGCCAGACGGTGCAGGTCGAGGTCTGGGCCGACCAGTGTCATGTGATCACCGAAGAGGTCGGGGTCACCATGCAGGCCGGGTAGGCCCCCCCCCCTGGGTGTCCAGTGAACCCAGTCCAGCTCGTGCCCGCCGCCGTGGCCCTGGTCCTGGCGGCGGTCTTCGCGAGCCGCCCCGTCATCCAGTGGAACCTGCAGGGCGCCGTCTTCATGCGCGTCGTGGTCCGCCTCATCGACAAGGGGGAGCTGGAGCGGGCCGCGCGCCTGTGCGAAGCGGCCCCGGGGGCCTTGCTTGCCCGGGCGGTCCTGCCGGTGCTCGCCTGCGCGCTGACGCAGCCGGCGGCCCCCCTGACGGCGCTGGCCGCGGTGACGCGCACCGCCCTGGAGCAGGGGGAGGCCCAGCTGCGCAGCTGGACCTGGGTGGGCGCCGGCGCGGGCCTGTCGCTGGGCGTCGCCGTGTTGGCGAGCGCGGCCACCTTCGACCCGACGCAGCCGGCGGCCCTCATCGTCTGCGGCACCGCGCTGTTGCTCTTGTTGGCCGGGGGACGGCGCGTCTGGCTGCTGCACAGCGACCTGCAGACCATGCCCGTCAGCCTGCTTCAGCCCCTGGTCAAGGCGCTCTCCGGACGGGAACCGGAACCCGCAGAGATCGTGCAGGCCGTGCTGGCGGCGCCGGCGGGCGCCCGGATCCCGGGCTAGTCCGCGTCCGCGCCCCCGCTCAGCGACGGGGCCAGGCCGACGGTCCACAGCTCGCGGCCGGTCTTGAGCACCCGCTTGGTGATCGGCAGGTGCTCGACGCCTTCTTCCTCGGCCATGGCCTTCAGCTCGGCTTCGTCCTCGGGCGTGCCATCGCACCAGCCCATGGGGCGGCTGTTGCCGGGCAGGTCGAGCTGGACCTTGTGCTCGCCGCGGTTCCAGCGGTTCAGGTTCTGCACGTCGTAGAGGTAGATCATCGGTGTGGGCGCTCCGATGGACCTCTATCCCGCAGCCGGCGTGCGCCGCCGCCGCCGCTGCGCCGCCGCCGCCGCTGCGCGGCTGCCCCCCGTCAGCCCGGCGCGAAGATGAAGGGGTAGGTGACGATCACGACGCCGTCATTCGCCGGTTGTGGGAACTGGAGCTGCTGGAACACCTTGACCATGCAGCTCTCGACCTGGGGATCGTTCATGGTGGAGGCGGCGATGTCGGCCCGGGAGACGCTGCCGTCCACGGCGATGACGAACTTCATCGCGAGGTAGCCGGCCAGCAGCGGCTCTCGAATGAGCTGGACCCGGTAGCAGTACCGGATCTTGTTCAAGCCGGTTCGGAACATGGAGGGACGAGGCGATCCACTGTGCCTCGCCCCTGACGGAGCCCTCGGGCCGCTCGATCAGGGTCAGGGGCGGCCCGTCCACGAGGGTGAGCGCCAGGGTCTCCCCACCACCGGCACCGTGGATGCGCTCGATCGCCGCGATCTGGTCGCGCGGCCAGGTGCGGGCCCGCTGGTCCGCTCGCCACACCGCGGTCAGGGCGGCCTGCCCATCCACGTCGTCGACGAAGAACCAGTCCGGCGGGTCGAGCGGTCGCCCCGCCGAGCCGTCGGGTGTCTCCGGGGCCCGTGGTGCCAGGGCCGGTGCCGCCGGTGCCGCCGGCGTCGCCCGGCGACCGATGTCACCAGCAGACCGGTGGTCGGGGTCGTCGTTGTCCCAGCTCGACAAGCTGCCCTCTGCCCGAGCCTGCCACCGACGGGCGCCCCCCTCGCAACGACAGCAGGCGCCCGCGACCGCGCCGCTTGACGCTCGCCCTCCGCACAGTAGACTGCCCGAGCATGCGCACCTGCCTCCACCACCACCGGCACCATTCCCATCGGCGAGGCCGGTCGTCGTGAGCCAGTAGGCACTCCCCTCACGCACGCGCCGGCCCCTGGGTCGGCGTTGTCGTGAAGCGACCGCGCCCACCCGAGGGTCGGCTTCTCCCACAGGAAGCCATGACCACCGCACCCTCCGCTGCACCCTCCGCTGCGCCCTCCGCTGCACCCTCCTCCGCGGCCGCGCCCCCCGCGGGCTCCCCGGCCCCCCTGCGCCTGGGCCTGCCCAAGGGACGCATGGCCGAGGGCGTCGCCGCCCTGCTGCGTGACGCCGGCGTCACCCTGCGCACGGGCGCCCGCGGCTACCGTCCGACCCTGGGTCTGGACGGCACCGAGACCAAGCTGCTCAAGCCCCAGAACATCGTGGAGATGCTGCACGCCGGCACCCGTGACCTGGGCTTCGTGGGCGCCGACTGGGTGGCCGAGCTCGAGGCCGACCTGGTCGAGGTCCTGGACCTGGACCTGGACCCGGTCCAGGTGGTGGCCGCCGCCCCAACGGCCCTGCTCGACGCTCAGGGTCGCCTGCCGACCCGCCCCCTGGTCGTGGCCAGCGAGTACGAGCGCCTGACCCGGGCCTGGGTCGCGTCGGCGGGCCTGGACGCCGACGTGGTGCGCTCCTACGGCGCCACCGAGGTCTTCCCGCCCGAGGACGCGGACCTGATCGTCGACAACACGGCCACCGGCGCCACCCTGGTGGCCAACGGCCTGCAAATCGTGGCCCTGGTGATGCGATCCAGCACGCGCTTGTATGCCAGCCGCGCGGCCTGGGAGGATCCCGAGCGCCGGGCCCGCATCGAGGACCTGGCCCTGGTGCTGGGCAGCGTGCTGGCGGCCCGCAAGCGCGTGATGGTCGAGGTCAACGTCACGGCCGAGCGCCTGGAGGCCCTGGTGGCGATCCTGCCCTGCATGCGCGAGCCGACGGTCTCGGCCCTGCACGGCGATGCCGGCTTCGCGGTGAAGGCCGCGGTGCCGCGGGCGGACCTGCCGACGCTGATCCCGGCGGTGCGCGCGGTGGGCGGCACCGACATCGTGGTCAGCGCCCTCAGCCAGATCGTGCCCTGATGGGGCCGGTCAGACCCGCCGGGCGGGTGGCCGGGATCCAGGCCTACCGGGTGCCGGCCCACCCCGCCCCCCTGGACCTGGACCTGCGCGGCAACGAAGGTGCGGTGCCGGACGAGGCCCTGTTCGAGGCCCTGCGCGGCGCCGAGCTGCTGCGGCGCTACCCGGACGCGGGTCCCCTGGAGCGCCGCCTGGCCCGCCGCCTGGGCGTGGACGCGGACCGGGTGGTGGTCACCGCCGGGGGCGACGACGCCCTGGACCGGATCTGCCGGGCCGTGTTGGAGCCGGGGCGCCGGGCCGTGCTGCCCGTGCCGGGCTTCGAGATGACGACCCGCTACGCCCGGCTGGCCGGCGCCGAGGTGGTGCCCGTGCCCTGGCCCGGCGCCGCCTTCCCGCGACAGGCGGTGTGCGACGCCATCGACGCCGACACCGGCCTGGTCGCCCTCACCTCGCCCAACAACCCCACGGGCGCCGTGGCCAGCGCCGAGGACCTGGACGCCCTGGCCCGCGCCTGCCGCCGGGTGGGAGCCCTGCTGCTGGTCGACCTGGCCTACACCGAGTTCGCCGAGCTGGACCTGTGCCCCCAGGCCCTGGCCCTGGACAACACCGTCGTCGTCCGCACCGTGAGCAAGGCCTGGGGCCTGGCCGGTCTGCGGGTCGGCTACGCGGTGTCGAGCCCCGAGATCGCCGGCTGGCTGCGCGCCGCCGGGGCCCCCTTCTCGGTGGCGGCCCCCAGCCTCGCCCTGGCCCACGCGGCCCTGGACCAGGGCGACGGGCCCATGGAGGCCTTCGTGCGGACCGTGCGCCAGGGGCGCGCCGAGCTGGGCCGGGCGCTCCAGGCCGCAGGCTGCACGGTGGTGCCCTCCCAGGCCAACTTCGTCTTCGCCCGCAGCCCCCGCGCCGCCTGGCTGGCAGACGGCCTGGCAGGGCTGGGCATCGGCGTGCGAGCCTTCCCCGGCAGCCCGGACCTGGCCGACGCCTTGCGGGTGGCCTGCCCTCCCGACGCGGCCGCCACGGCCCGGGTCTGCGCGGGCCTGGCGGCGGTCGCCACGCCCCAGGCGGTGCTCTTCGACATGGACGGCGTCCTGGCGGATGTCTCGGGCAGCTACCGGGCCGCCATCGTGCAGACCGCGGCCGCCTTCGGGGTCCAGGTCGACGGCGCCGACATCGCCGCCACCAAGGCCCGCGGAAACGCCAACAACGACTGGGTCCTGACCCGCGAGCTGCTGGCCGCCCGCGGGATCGACCTGCCCCCGACCACCGTCACCGAGGCCTTCGAGGCCCGCTACCAGGGCACGAAGGACGCCCCCGGCCTGTGGACCACCGAGACCCTCTGCGTGACTCCGGCCTGGCTGGCCGCCCTGGCCGGCAAGGTGCGCCTGGGGGTGGTCACCGGCCGCCCCCGCCGCGACGCCCGGCGCTTCCTCGATCACTTCGGCATCGCCGCGCTCTTTCAGGTGGTCGTGACCATGGAGGACGCGCCCTCCAAGCCCGACCCGGCCCCGGTCCTGCGGGCACTGGAAGCCCTGGGCATCCGCGACGCCTGGCTGGTCGGCGACACCCCCGACGATGTGCGCGCCGCCCGGGCCGCCGGCGTCGTGCCCCTGGGGATCTGCGCCCCGGGCGACACCGATCCGGGCCCCCTGCTGGCCGCCGGCGCGGCCCGCATCCTCTCCGTCCTGACCGAGCTCGAGGAGCTGCTGCCATGACCGCCTCCCCTCCCCCCGCCTCCCCTCCCCCCGCCTCCCATCCTGCTGCGGCGGCTGCGGCGGCTGCGGCGGCCCCCCGGGTCGCCACCGTCGACCGCCAGACGGCCGAGACCCGGATCCACTGCCGCCTGGACCTCGACGGCAGCGGCAAGGCCGAGGTGGCCACCGGCCTGGGCTTCCTCGACCACATGCTCACGGCCCTGGCCCGCCACGGCCGCCTGGACCTGGAGCTGCGCTGCACGGGCGACCTGCACATCGACGATCACCACAGCGTCGAGGACTGCGCCCTGGTGCTGGGCGAGGCCCTGGCCACCGCCCTGGGCGACAAGCGCGGCATCGCCCGCTTCGGCTCCGCCCATGCGCCCCTGGACGAGGCCCTGGCCCGCGCCGTCATCGACCTCTCGGGCCGCCCCTGGCCGGCCATCGACCTCGGCCTGCGCCGTGAGCGCCTGGGCGATGTGGCGACCGAGAACCTCACCCACTTCCTGGTCTCCCTGGCCACGGCGGGCCGCCTGAACCTGCATGTCGACGTACTCAAGGGGGACAACGACCACCACCGGGTCGAGGCCGCCTTCAAGGCCACCGCCCTGGCCCTGCGCCAGGCCGTGGCCCGCAGCGGCCCCGACGAGGTGCCCAGCACCAAGGGGAGCCTGTGACCAGGCACGCGGCAGCGGGAGAGGCAGCGGGGAAGGCAGCGGGGGAGACGGTCCTGGTCGGGACCGGCCTGGCCAACGTGGCCAGCGTGACGGCCGCCTTCCAGCGGCTGGGCGTGACGCTGCGCCCCTCGGTGGATCCCGCCGTGGTCGCCGCCGCCGAGCGGGTCGTGCTGCCCGGGGTCGGCCACTTCGCGCCCGCCATGGCGGCGGTGCGAGAGGCCGGCCTGGTCGAGGTCCTGCGGGCCCGCGTCCAGGCCGGGCGCCCCACCCTGGGCATCTGCCTGGGCATGCAGCTGCTCTGCGAGGCCAGCGAGGAGGCCCCCGGCGAGGAGGGGCTGGGCGTGGTCCCCGGCGCGGTCCGGCGCTTCGGCGAGGGCCTGCGGGTGCCCCAGCGCGGCTGGAACCGCGTGCGGGCCGAGGAGGGCTGCCGCCTGCTCCAAGGCGGGGCCGCCTACTTCGCCCACAGCTACCGCCTGGTACAGGCGCCGCCGGGCTGGCAGGTGGCCTGGAGCGACCACGGCGGGCCCTTCGTCGCCGCCCTGGAGCGCGGCCGGGTCCTGGGCTGCCAGCTCCACCCCGAGCTGTCGGGCGCCTGGGGCCTGGCCCTGCTGGAGCGCTGGCTGCACGACCAGCCGGCCGTCGCGGCCCCCCCGGGCAGCGTCGGTCCGCGCATCATCCCCTGCCTGGACGTGCGCGACGGCCGGGTGGTGAAGGGCGTGCGCTTTCAAGGGCTGCGGGATGCTGGCGACCCGGTCACCCAGGCCGCGGCCTACGCCGCCCAGGGGGCCGACGAGCTGGTGATCCTGGACGTGAGCGCGACCCCCGAGGGCCGGGCCACGGCCGCCGACACCGTGGCCGCGGTGCGGGCCGTCCTGCCCCTGCCGCTGACCGTCGGGGGTGGGGTGCGCGCGGTGGAGGACGCGGCCCGCCTGCTGGGCGCCGGCGCCGACAAGGTCGCCGTCAACACCGCCGCCGTGCAGGATCCCGCCCTGCTGTCCCGCCTGGCGGCCCGCTTCGGGGCCCAGTGCGTGGTCCTGGCCCTGGACGCGGCCCGGCGCCTGGACGGCCCCGGCTGGGAGGTCGTCGTGCGCTCGGGCAAGGAGCGCACCGGCCGCGACGCCGTGGCCTGGGCGGCCGAGGCCGCGGCGCGGGGGGCCGGAGAGATCCTGCTCACCTCCTGGGACCGCGACGGCACCGGGCACGGCTACGACACCGAGCTGCTCGCCGCCGTCCGCGCGGCCGTGGCCCTGCCGATCATCGCCTCGGGCGGGGCCCGCAGCCCCGCTCACCTGGCCCAGGCCCTGCGGGCCGGCGCCGACGCCGTGCTCGCCGCCACTATCTTCCACGACGGCCACACCACCGTGGACGCCATCAAGCGCGCCCTGCTCACCGAGCAATGCGTGGAGGTCCGCCTGTGATCATCCCGAGCATCGACATCCAGGGCGGCAGCACCGTCCAGCTGGTTGGCGGCCGTGACAAGGTCCTGGACGCCGGCGATCCGGTCGCCATGGCACAGACCCTGGCCGTGGCCGGGCCACTGGCCGTCATCGACCTCGACGCGGCCATGGGAAAGGGAGACAACCGCGGCCCCATCGAAGACATCGCGCGGCGTCACCGGACCCGGGTGGGCGGCGGGATCCGAGACGAGGCCGCGGCGCGCCGCTGGTTGGACGCGGGGGCCGAGCAGATCATCCTGGGCACGGCGGCCCGGCCCGAGCTGCTGTCCCGCCTGCCACGGGAGCGGGTCATCGCCGCCGTGGACGCCGCGGACGGCCAGGTCGTGGTCGAGGGCTGGACCACCCGCACCGGGGCGGGCCTGCTGGACACGGTGCGGGCCCTGGCCCCCTACGTCGGCGGCTTCCTGGTCACCTTCGTCGAGCGTGAGGGTCGCCTGGGGGGCACCGCCCTGGACCAGGTCCCGGCCATCGTGGCCGCCGCCGGGCAGGCGCGGGTCACCATCGCCGGCGGGATCACCACCCCCGCCGAGGTCGCCGCCCTGGACCGCCTGGGTGCCGACGCCCAGGTCGGCATGGCCCTGTACACCGGCCGCCTGGACCTGGCCGACGCCGTGGCCGCCCCCCTGGTCAGCGACCGCCCGGACGGGCTGTGGCCCACCGTCGTCTGCGACGCCCACGGCGTGGCCCTGGGCCTGGCCTGGAGCGACGCCGAGAGCCTGCGGGCCGCCATCTCCCAGCGCCGCGGCATCTACCACTCCCGCAAGCGCGGCCTGTGGGAGAAGGGCGCCAGCTCGGGCGCCACCCAGCGCCTGCTGCGGGTCGACCTGGACTGCGACCGCGACGCCCTGCGCTTCACCGTCGACCAGGCCGGGGCCGGCTTCTGCCACCAGGAAAGCTGGACCTGCTGGGGCGAGGCGGGGGGGCTGCCCGCCCTGGCCCGCCTGCTGCGCCAGCGCGTGGACCAGGCGCCGGCCGGCTCCTACACCCGCCGCCTGCTCGACGATCCCACCCTGCTGCGGGCCAAGCTCATGGAGGAGGCCGGGGAGCTGGCCGCCGCCGGCGACCCCGCGCACGTGGCCGAGGAGACCGCCGACCTGCTGTACTTCGCCCTGGTGGCCATGAGCCGGGGCAGCGCCCGCCTGGACCAGGTCGAGGCCGCCCTGGACCGTCGGGCCCGCAAGATCACGCGCCGGCCGGGGGAGGCCAAGCCACCCCCGCCCCCGCCCCTGCCTTCCTCGGAGGAGCCCTCGTGAGCCTCGCCCCCCTGCTGCGCCGCTTGTCCCCCGACCAGGTCCCCGCCCTGCGCCGCGAGGCCGTCGACGAGGAGACCCTCACCGCCGCCAGCGCCATCGTCCAGGAGGTGCGCGACGGTGGCGAGACCGCCTTGCGGGCCTGGGCCCTGCGCCTGGGCGATCTGCCCGAGGCCACGGCGCCGCTGGTCCTGGGGCCGGCACCCCTGGCCGCCGCCTTCGCCGCCCTCTCCCCCGCCGCCCAGGGGGTGCTGACCCGCACCGCCGACCGGATCCGGGCCTTCGCCGCCGCCCAGCGCGCCGCCCTGCAGCCCGTGGAGGTGCCGGTGCCCGGTGGCCGGGCCGGCCTGCGCTACGAGCCCGTCGACCGGGCGGGCTGCTACACCCCCGGCGGACGCTTCCCCCTGCCCTCCAGCGTGCTGATGACCGCCGTCACCGCCCGGGCCGCCGGGGTGCGGGAGGTCTGGGTGGCTTCGCCCCGGCCCACCACCGAGACCCTGGCCGCCGCCCACGTCGCTGGCGCCGACGCCTTGCTCTGCGTCGGCGGGGCCCAGGCCATCGCCGCCCTGGCCTTTGGCGCCGGCCCCGTGCCGGCCGTCGACTGCATCGTCGGCCCGGGCAACCGCTGGGTCACCGCCGCCAAGCAGCGGGTCGCGGGGCGGGTCACCATCGACATGCTCGCCGGCCCCAGCGAGCTGGTGGTCCTGGCCGACGCTAGCGCCGACCCGGCCCGCGTCGCCGCCGACCTGCTGGCCCAGGCCGAGCACGATCCCGACGCCCTGCCCGTGCTCATCAGCCTGGACGCCGCCCTCATCGAGGCCGTCGAGATCGCCTTGCAGACCCAGCTCGCCACGCTGCCCACCGCGGAGATCGCCCGCACCGCCCTGGTCAACGGCTTTGCCGTCCTGGCCCCCGACGCCGCCACCGCACGGGCCCTCTGCGACCGCCTGGCGCCCGAGCACCTGGCCGTGCACACCGTCGATCCCGCCGCCGACGCGGCGGCCCTGCACCACTACGGCGCCCTGTTCCTGGGCGAGGACGCCGCCGAGGTGCTGGGCGACTACGGCGCCGGCCCCAACCACGTCCTGCCCACCGGCGGCACCGCGCGCAGCGTCGGCGCCCTGTCGGTCGCCACCTTCCTGCGGGTCCAGACCTGGCTGCGCATCGACGACCGCGCCGCCGCCGCCCCCGTGGTCGAAGACAGCGTGGCCCTGGCCCGGATGGAGGGGCTGGAGGCCCACGCCCGGGCCGCCGAGCAGCGGCGGGGCTGACTCGCGCGCAGCGGCGCGGCGGACGACGCCCGCTCAGCCGCCGCGGACCGCCTGCCAGGCCACGTGGAAGGAGCGGGCCAGGCCCTGGCGGGCCGTCGGCCGCACCAGCAGGATCACCAGGGCAGCCCCCAGGTAGGCCAGGGCGAAGAAGAAGCGCCCCGTCGTGCCCGGCACGGCGAACTGCACCACGAAGAGCGAGGCGAGGAGCACGGCCTGGGCGCGGGTGATGCGCAGGTCGGAGAGGAGCACCACGCCGAAGATGCTCTGGGCGGCGGTGAGCAGCACCTCCTCGCGCTGCCGGGTGTCGAAGGGGAGGATCGAGGGGCTCTTCGCCGCGATGCTCGTCACCAGCGGCAGCGTGCCCACCAGCAGGGTCCACTGGTTCACCTTGCTGGAGACCAGGGTCATCATGCCCCGGGACTGGCGGGCCCGGAGGACCAGGAGCCAGGCGACCACGAACTCCGGCGCCTCGCTGGCCAGGGGCGCCACCCACTGCACCAGGAGGAACTCGTCGATGCCGAGCTGCAGGCCGGTGTGCACCAGGCTGTCGGCGAAGGGCTCGGCCGACAGCGCGATGACCCCCGCCGCGCCGAAGAAAAGCGCCAGCACGGCCACCCGGCGGCCGGCCGGGCGCAGGCGGCCCAGCAGGGCGGCAGGGCCCACCAGCTCCTCCCCCTCGTGGTCACTGCTGCTGCCGCGGGCGGCGCCGACCACGTAGAAGACGTACATCGAGACCATGACCGCCGTGTCAAACAGGCTGAGGTGGCCCCGCGCGACGGGCACCAGCGCGTAGAGGCTGGCCGCGAAGAGCACCGCGACGTCCAGACCCGCCGAGGCAGGCAGGCGGATCTCGCGGTCCCGGAACCGAGCCCAGGCGAGGAAGACCAGGGTGGACCAGCCGATGCCCAGCAGCAGGCGATTGCCGCCGGTCATGTTGGCGATGGCGTAGCCGGCCTGTGCCGGCTCGGAGGCCGCCTTCCAGGCGAAGGTGGCGTCGACGGCGTACTCGGGCAGCACCGCCACCAGCGCGAGCAGCGAGACCGCCACCGCGGGGGGCACGTCCAGCTCGGCCACCTCGACCGCCCAGGACAGCAGGAAGGCCGCCCCGAGGATGCCCAAGCCGGCCAGCAGGGCCACGATCCCGTTGGGCAAGGCCACGCCCAGGAGCCGACACGCCACCCACGGCACCATGATCGCGATCGCGGCGACCAGGCTAGCCGCCAGGCGCGCCGTGGCAGGTCGGGGGGGGGCGGGTAGGCTCATTCCAGAGGTCCGCAGGTGGGGCGACAGGTGGGGCGACAGGTGGGGCGACAGGCAGGGCGACAGCGGGCAGACAGCGGGCAGACAGCGGGCAGACAGCGGGCAGACAGCGACGGACGCCGCTCTCTGTACCCCGTCACGGGCCGCCATGACGCCCCGGGGGGCGCGGCGGACTGCCCCCAGGAGGGGCCCGCCCTCCTTCAGTCGCGCATTCGCTCGAAGCGGAAGTCGCAGCAGCTCGCCCCGCCGGCCAGGGTGCCCGTGCGGCGGTAGCGGATGCCCAGGGCCTCGAAGAACTCGGGAAAGACCAGATCATCGCTATAACAATTGGGCAAGCATGCCTCGGGCACGCCCATCTTGCGGGCCAGCTCCAGCCACACGCACCAGCGCACGTCGAACTGCACGGCGTGGGGCCCGTCCTCGACGATGACCAGGTCCTGGCAACCCGCGGCCGTCGCCAACGCAGGCGCCTCCGCGACGTAGGCCCGCCAGGCGGCGAGCGGATCCTCGAAGGCGGCCAGGGCCTCCTGCTCCGGCAGGGCCATGCGCAGCGGCTCGCGGGCCGTCTCGTCCATGACCGCCTTCATCACCGCCACCGCGGCGTCCGTGCCCAGGACCTCGGCCAGGGCGGCGAAGAGGGCCAGGTACTCGAGCTGCTGGGTCAGGAAGGCCTGGTTGGTCATGCCCCGCGCTGCCAGGGCCGAGAGATCCAGCCGGGCCGCCCGTCGCCGGGCCGCCAGGAAGGCCCAGCCGAAGCGCAGCTTCTACCAGGGGCCGAGGTGCCGCATGACCACGCGCTTGCCCTGGCTGCGCATGCGCGCCTTGACCTCGGGGGGCCAGGCGCCCTCTGCCTCGCTGAAGGCGACGCCGTAGTTGCGCAGGCCGGTGACGTCGGGGCCGCTCATGGTGTGCCTCCTTCGGCCAGCGCCGAGGCCGCTGCCTGCCGTCGCGCGGCCAGCTCCTGCAGCTCGGCCTCGATCCGCGGGTCCACCCAGGGGCGGACCTCGACCGGGTGCTGCTGCACCGCGCGGCCGACGCCCAGGCGCACCCACCAGCTGACGCCGCCGTGCTCGGCCCCGACCGAGGCCGGCCCCCCCAGGGGCACGGGGATCTCGAAGGCACCAGCACCAACGCGGCCGCTGGCCACCTCGCGATCCAGGGTCATGGGGCGGGTCTGGCCGTCGACGCCCACGCCGACCGAGTAACGCTCGCGCAGGACCAGACCCCAGCGCAAGGGGTGCAACGCGTGGCCCTGAAAGGCGCCGCCCAGGGCGGCCACCGGGGGCTCGACCCAGCCAAGGTGGGCGCGGCGACTGAGCAGGCGGCGGACCAGCACCAGGCCGTACGCGCCGAGCCAGAACAGGCAGCCCAGGGCCACGAAGAGCTCGCTGGCGCCAGGTCGGTGGCCCGCCAGGACCGCGACCGCGCCGCTGCCGAGGGCGGCCAGGCTGCCCAGGCTCAGGATGATCTCGACCACAGCGCCGATGCAGGAGCCCAGGCCCCGCTTCTGCTCCTGGAGCTGGCGCCAGCGACGCTGCTCGGCGGGTGCTGGCGCCTCGGGGTCCTCGGGCGCCGCGGCCGCCCGCACCAGCACGGTCCGGCGCAGGCTGCCCGAGGCCGCGCCCTTCGCCTCCAGCAGGTAGAGGACCTCCAGCTGCTGGCCCCGCCAGGAGGGGGCCACCACCGGCAGCCGCAGCTCGTGCTCGCGGCGGGTGCCGGCCCGCCAGGTGCCGACGACCTGCTCGTCGAAGACCCGCGCGCTGTCGGGCTCACGGAGCTGGAGCAGCAGGCGCAGGTCGACCGCCTCGCCCGCCGGAGCCCGGACCTGTACCGACAGCAGGCCCCCGCTGCAGACCGAGGCGACCCGCAGCTCCAGGCCCAGCTCCGCGCCCGGCCCCGCTGCCTGGCTCACGTCGCCAGGCGGGCGCCGAGCTCGCGGCGCAGGGCAGAGGCCTCGGCGCCGCCGATGGCCGCCCCGTCCTGGTCCAGGTCGGCCAGCACCTTGCGCGCCAGCCCGTCGTCACCGGCCTGCTGGGCCAGCTCGAAGAGGGCACGGCAGGACAGGGCGTAGAGCAGCCAGTCGCGGGCCTTGCCGCCCACGGCCGCCGCCAGGGACAGGTCCTGGCGGCCCCGGGACAGCTGCCCGGCGTCGCGCTCCAGGCGGCCCAGGTGCAGGGCGGCCCAGCCCAGCTCGTAGGGGAAGCTCGGGTCCTGGACGGCGTCGCGCATCAGCTGGCGGAAGGCGCCGCGGGCGCCGGCGAGGTCGCCGAGCTTCTCGAGCACCTGCCCCTGGACCAGCCGGGCCTGGGCCCGGACGGCGGAGCGATCGCTGCCCTCAGCGGCGTGCAAGGCGGCGGCCGAGCGGGCCCGCGCTGCGTCTTCTCCGCCGGGGAGCTGCGAGAGGGCCACGGCGGCCTCACCCAGGGCGCCGACCTCGACCGTGAGATCTCCCGTCGACCGGGCCAGCGCCGCGATGCGATCGGCCACGTCGGCCACCGGCTGCAGCGCGCCCCCGTTTGCGGCGCGGAGCTGCACGCGCCGCCCCACCCGCCGGGCCAGGGCCAGGTCCTGGGCGTCCACGGCCGCGCCCAGGGCCGCATCCAGGGCCGCATCCACCTGGGCCGAGGGCGCGTCCAGGCGCTCCAGCAGCTCGGCCCGGGCCACCGCAAGGCGGGCCACATCGGCCGGGCGACCGGCCTGCCGGGCCAGCTCCGCCATGCCGTCGAGCAGCGCGCCCACCTGCCCCAGCTCCTGCTGGATGCCACGCAGGCGGTCCCGCTGCTCGCGCAGGGCCGACAAGGAAGCAGGCAGCGCCCCCGCCGCCACCGGCGACTGCGGATCACGGAGCAGGCTGCCCGCCACCTCGCGCAGGGTGTCCTGGGCCCGCTGCACCTCGGCGGCGCCGGCCGCGGCCCGCCCCAGGGGTCCATCAGCGTCGAGCAGGGCCAGGCCCCGGTCGAGCAGCTCCGCCAGGGCCGGATCCTGGACCTGGGCCCGCACCTGCCAGCCCGCCTCGGCCAGGGCCGCGCGCTGGGCCGGGTCGAAGTCCAGGCCCGCGCCGTCACCGGGGATCGTGGGCACGTCCAGCATTCCCTGGGACAGCGTACGAACCCGCGCCTGCAGGTCCTGCACGTCCGCACCGCCCAGGCCCGACATCAGCCGGACCACCGCCTGCTCGGGCTGGGGCGCATGGCGGGCCTCCAGCAGGCCGCGCAGCAGCGCCCCGCTCGGGCCGCCGATGCCGTCGGCGACCTGTGCCAGCTGCTCGTCGCTCAGGGAGGCCAGGGCGTCGAGCATGGCCCGCGCCCGGCCGGTCGGATCACTCGCCACCGCCACCCTCCCCGGCGCTGTAGCCCTCGTCGAACCAGGCCGACCAGGTGCTCAACACCGAGTAGCCCTGGTTGAAGGTCTCGGCCTTCTCCTGGGCCTGGGCCCGGTGCGCCTGCTCGTCGGCCAGGGCCTGGGCCTTGCGGGCCTGGATCCGCGCCAGGATCGCCTGCTCCTCGGCGTGCTTGGCCTGGAGGGCGGCGATGTCGGAGCTGATGCGCTGCTCCTGCCCGGTCCGCACGGTGATGGCCTGGTCCAGGATGTCCCGCTGCTCGTCGGAGTAGCCGCGGCTGGAGTCGGTGTGCTCCTTGGCCGCGTCGCTGACCTGGTTCTGGCTGTCCGCCATGGCGCCGCCGTCGGCGCCCCCTGTGGAGGGGACCTGGCTGAGGTCGTCGGCGTGCGAGGCGATGCGCTCGATGAGCCCGCTGACCATGTCCGAGCCGCGCTCGTCGGCGCGCGACACGCCGTCGGGATCGCCGCCGCCCAGGGCCGAGCCCCGCTGCTCCTCGTCCGACTTCGCCTGGGCCAGGGGCGCGGACATGGCCTGCGCCTGCTCCCGCAGCGGCTGGCCGGCCTCGATGAGCTGGGCCGTGTCGTCGGCCATGCGGGCCACGGCCTGCTCGGCGACGTAGGCCTGGAAGGCCGCGTTGTGCCGCTCCATGGCCTGCTGGGCCTCGGTCACGGCGTCCGCCCGCGCCTGCTGGACCAGCTCCAGGTCGGCCGGCGGGGGGCGCTGCATCATCTCCTCGAGCCAGGCCTCGCGCCTGCCGATGGCGTTGAGGTGGGCCCGGGCCTCGGCCTTCTCGTCCTTGCCCTCACCCTCGCCTTCTGCGGTGCCCTCGCCCGTGACCGCGCCCTCGGTGCCGCCCTGGCGCAGGACCGCGCCCTCGACCGGGGCCGCCGGCTTCCCCTCGTGGCCCGCGCCGGCCAGGGTGCCGAGCATGCTCTCGATGAGGTGCAGGGTCTTCTCGAAGAGCCACTTGCCGCCCATCTTCTCGAAGGCCTTCTCGCGCCACTTCTCGTCCATGCGCTTGGTGAAGGCGTCGGTGCGACCCGAGCGGGCCTGGCCGCGCAGGTCGGTGAGCTCGGTGTTGGTCGCGTCGATCTTGTCGATGGTCCCGATGAACTCGTCGTAGGTGGCGTCCCGCTCGGACTTGGCGCTCTTCACCTGCTCGTCGTAGGGGTTGCCGCGCGCCTGGGACTCGGCGTCGCGCCAAGCGGAGGCCTCGGACTCCTTGCCCTCCCAGTAGCGCTGCTCGGCCAGGCTCTCCGAAGGCAGGACCTTGGTCTGCTCGACGAAGTCGGCCTGGCGATCCAGGCCCTGGGCCCGCAGGTCGTGGACCTCCTGGCGGGCCGCCTCGAGCTGCGATGCGTGGGTGTCGACCTCGCGGGCCGCGGCGCGGGAGCTGGACAGCTCGGGGTTCTCCTGGGCGGACTGCAGCCGCTCCCCCTCGTTGCCCTTGAACTCGGACTGCATGCGCTCCAGCTCGGCGATGCGCGTGTCCTGCTCGCTCAGGCGCTCGTTCAGCTCGGTCTGGCGGGCGCGTGTCGTCTCGACCTCTCCCTCCTTGGCCTTGATGGTGTCCTCCACCTTCATCAGCTCGCCCTTGCCGGTCTCGGCGCCGTCGTACCGGGTCTCGTCCGCCCCGGCCTTGGTGCGCGCCCACCGGTTCTGCAGGTTCTCCAGGAGCTTGACGTGGCCCTGGGCCTTGTCCACCTCGCCCTGGAGCTTCTGCAGATCGGTCTCGGCCTGGCTGCGCTCGGCCTGGGTCATCTCGCCCTTGGAGGCCTCCAGCTTGGCCTGGGCCTCGGTGAGCTGGCCGTTGATCTCCTCGATGGACTGCTGGGCCTCGGCCACCTTCTGGTTGGCCTCGGCCACCTTCTGGTCCAGGGAACCCTGGACCTGGCGCATGCCCTCGGCCGCGCTGATGCTGCCCAGGTCCTTGACGCCCTCGACCACCCGGCCCAGGGAGCGCCCGACCCGGAACATGTCGGCGCCCGACTTCTTCAGGTTCTTGCCGAAGTCCTTGGCGAACTCGCGCAGGAAGGAGCGCTTGCCGCCCTCTTCTGCCGCGGCTTCCTTGCCGGGCTCCTCCAGCTTGGTCTCACCCTCGGTCCGCGTCTCGGTGCCGGGCTCCTTGACCGTGGGCTCCTTGGGGGCCTCCTCGAGCTTGGCCTCTGCCTCTGTGCGGGCCTCGGCCAGGCGCTCCAGCTCGGCACTGTGCTGCTCGACGGTCTCAGCGCTCTTCTCGACGACCTCGCGACCCTCGACCCGCCCCTGCTCGATGGGCTTGCCCTCGACCTCGCCGGGGGTGTGGGGCTCGACCTCGGTGGCCGTCTCGACCGCGCGCGAGGCCGACAGGCCCACCTTGGCGCCGGCCGACTTGCCGAAGGCATCCGAGGCCTCCTGCACGCCGCCCAGCTGCTCGGCGTAGAGCTCAGCGGGCACCATGAAGGCAGCGGCCGTGCGGAAGAGCAGGCCCAGCCCGGTCGCCGCGACCTGCACCGCCAGCAGGGCCAAGCCGATCTCGCCCAGGATCATGCCCGCGTCGATGAGCCAGGCCCCCACGGGCAGCAAAGCCGCGCCGACGCCGAACAGCCACAGCAGCGCCAGGCCCAGGGCCGTGATCACGCCGCCGAGGATCATCGCCACGGCAGACAGCGTGTTCACGATGCGCATGATCTGGCCCAGCCAGGCGCCGATGCCGTCGAAGAGGTCCGCGAGCTTGGCGCAGGCCAGTCCGACGTAGTCGCTGGCCGAGTGGGCCTTGGAGAAGATGCTCCAGTCGAAGGCGCTCGAGAAGCTGTCGTAGCCCTTCGAGAAGCCATCCCCCATGCTCGAGTAGTACTCGCCCGAGAAAGGCGAGTCCATGGCCAGCATGATGAGCGGGCCGATGATGGGGATCTTCGAGCCGGTGGCCTTGCCGATCAAGCCACCGACGGCCTTGTCGCCGAAGTGGGCGAGCACGCCGATGAAGGCCGTCTCGCCGGCCGTCTCCAGGAAGGCGCCGCCGCCGCTCTTCAGGGCCTCCATGACGCCGGAGAAGCGCCCGCCGTCTTCGTCGTACTGCTCGGAGATGCCCTCGTAGCGGGTCATCGACTCGGCGATGGTCGCGAAGTCCTCGTCGCCGACCCCCGCCAGGCCGTCCATGCCCGGGATGGGGGCCGCCTTCTCGGGGACGATGGCGCTGAGCAGAGAGGGATCGAACCCGCCGGCCCCCCCGGCCTGGTCGGCCGTCGCCGCCTGGCCCGGACCGCCCGCGCCGCCGCCACCATCGACACCCTGCGCGCCCTTGGGGGCCTTGGCGGCCGCCTTCTCCTTGGCGCGCCGCGCGTCGGAGTCCAGGCGGGCCTGGGCCTTGGCCGCGTTGGCGACCAGGGTGAAGGCCTGCTCGGTCGAGCCCCAGAAGCCGCGGCCGTCGAACTCCTTGTCGAAGGCCTGCTCCATGGCGGGCCGGTCGGTGCCGCCCTCCTGGGCGCCGGCCCACATGCGGCTGAGCATGGTGAAGTTGGAGGAGGTCTTGATCCGGGCGAGGGCGGCCTGCTGGCCGGCCTTGTCGTTGTCGCTGCACGCGTCGCAGAGGTCGTCGAAAGCGTCCAGGTCCTCGATCACGTCGGCGATGCCGTCAACACCGTCCTGGTACTGGCCCACCTTCTTCTCGTGGTCCTCCTCGCTCTGGGGCTCGGGGCTGGCCGTCGCACCGGGCGGAGGCACGGCCTTGGCCACGGTCGCGTCGGTCTTCTGGCGCAGGCCCTGCACGCTGGCCGCGAGGGCGCCACCGCCCCCGCCACCGCCGCCGCCGCCACCACCGCTGCTGCGGGCCGCCGAAGCAGCACCACCACCGGCCCGCGCCGCGCCGCCGCTGGCTGCCGCCACCGCGCCCCGCGCCAGGCCACCGCCGGCGCTCACGCCGCCGCCGCCGCTGCGGGCCGCCGACGCTGCGCCCGCGCCCCGCGCCGCGCCAGCCGCTGCGCCGGCCGCCGGACCCGTCGACCCTGCCGCGCCGCCTGCGCCGCGCGCCCCTGCGCCCGCTCCGCTGCCGAAGGCGCTCTGCATGCGGCCTTCGACGGCCGGGGCACCCACGCCCCCGCCCAACATGCCGACCGAGGCGCCCGGCCCCCCGGCAATGGGCTTGGACAGGGCTTCCCCGCTCAGGCCGTTGGCGCCCCCCGCGGCCGCGCCCGGCCCCGGCAGGAGCTGGGCCATCTGGGACTGCAGCGACTGCTGCAGCATGGGACCGAGGTCCCCCTGGACCAGGTGATCCAGGCGCTGGGAGAGCAGGGCCACGAAGGCCCCGGCGTCGAAGCCCTCGCTGGCCGGCGCACCGCGCTGGGCCGTCTCGCCGCCCCCGCGAAAGCCGCCGGAGACCTGGTCGCCGTTGTGCTCGCTGCCCGACCGGCCGCCCGCCGGCTCCTGGGCCGTGCCCGTCGGGGCGGGAGGCGCGTCGCCGCCGCCCGGCCGGGGCTCCATCTGGTCGGGGAAGCGCGCCGACATGCCGGCCCACAAGGACGCGGCGTCCATGGCCTGCCCCTGGAGCAGCATGTCCACGATGACCTGGATCAGGTCACGCGTGAAGGCCGAGACATCGCCCTGCAGGTGGTGGCTGGCGGCGTGGCCCGCCGGGCCCTTGCTCATGCTCCAGGCCGCGTGGGCGGCACCGGCTGCGCCCGCCGCAGCGCCGCCCGCGGCACCGGCTGCGGCGCCCACGGCACCGGCTGCGCCGCCGGGGCCACTGGGGCCGCCCAGCGCCGCCGCGCCGCCGCGGACCGAGACCAGGGCCTGGGCCAGGGCAGCGAAGCCGCGCCCGTCCATGGCCAGGTTGGTGCCCAGGGCCTGGCTGAGGGAGCCGAGGATCTGGCTGGCGAGGGCGTCACCCTGGCCGATGCGCTCGGAGGTCGAGCCCGGAGCGCTGCTGTCGCCGGCGCCCTCTGCCACCGGCTTGCGGCGACGACGCTGCAGGCCCGCCTCGCCGGGATCGACCGCCGATCCGACGCTGCTCGCAGCCGGCTCGGTGGACAGGCCCGCCGCCCCGTCGTCGGCGCCGTCGAGGGCGCCGCCCTGGCTGCGCTCCTCCAGCGCGAGGGCCGTGCCGGGGGCGTCCATCGACGCGGCCGGGTCCGGGAGCCCCGCCACGGCGGCGTCGGCCGTGCCGTCCGACAGGGCCCGGGTCACCTGGGCGGCGCGGCTCTCGGCTTCGAGCTCGTGAGGGTCGGTGGGCGAGGACACGTCCAGCTCGCCGTCGCCGCCGCTGCTGCCGGGCCGCAGGCGCCCCTCGAGGTGCTGGACCACGTGGGTCAGCTCGTGGGCGAGCAGGTGCTGGCCGTCCGAGGACGCGGTGTTGAAGGAGCCGTCGTTGAAGTAGATGTCGGTGCCCACCGTGAAGGCGTGGGCGTTGATGGCCTGGCTGGCCTGGGCCGCGGCCCCGTCGGTGTGGATGCGCACGCCGCTGAAGTCGACGCCGCCAAAGGCCGCACCCAGGCGGGCCGACAGCTCGGTGGGCAGCGAGCGACCGCCCCGCCCCAGCGCCGTCCCCACCTTGCGCCCGGCGTCCTGCTCGAAGACCTCGCCCTGGGCGAGGCGGGCGACCACGGGCGCGTCGAGCCCGGCACCCTCGGCCCCCTCCAGACCGGCGCCGGGCAGCCCCGCGCCCTCGGCCCCCATGCCCAGGCTCTGGGCCATCCAGCCCTGCACCGCGCTGTTGTTGAACAGGCCCACGGTGTCGTCGGCCACGGCCACGCCCGCGGCGCCCAGGGTCATCGCGCCCTCGATCACCTGGCCCGGGCCCGTCTCGCGACCGGCCAGCGCGCCCTGGATCACCGAGTTCCCGAAGACCCCGTGCAGGCTGCTGGTCAGCGCTGCGTGCGCCTCTTCCGAGGGCTGGGTGCGGCCCAGCAGGCGGTGCCGTTGCTGCTCGAAGGCCTGCTGCTGCCGATCCTGCTGCTGGAGCTGCTCGTCCGCCCGCTCCCGTGCGAGGTCCGGGTCGGGAGCATGATCCCGGCGACGGGAGAAGGATCGGCCGAGGGAAGGCGCTGGGTCAGACGGCATGGCGACTCCGGAGCATGCCGAGAATACCAGACCAGGGGGCCGCTCTCCACTGCTCCGAGGTGCACTTCACACGACCGGACCGAAAGGGCCCCCCCAGGGCCGTACGCAAGGCCGCACGCGGGGGCCTCGCGCGGCGGATAGAATCTGCGCCGGAGGCACGATGCCGCTCTACGAGTACGCCTGCGAGCGCTGTGGTCGCCAGTTCGAGCTGCTGGTCCGGTCGGACACCGTGCCCGCCTGCCCCGACTGCGGGACCCGCGAGCTGAAGAAGCTCCTGTCCACCTTTGCGGTGGGCACCGCGGGCAGCAGCAGCCACCACGCCGCGCCGAGCCCCTGCGACTCCTGCGGAAACCCCGGCGGACCGGGCTCCTGCGGCATGCACGACTAGGTGCCGGCACCACCATCGACTCCCCCCGTGGCGAGGGGCCGGTGCGGCTCGACCCTCGGGGGTCCGGGGCCGGCGCGCCTGCGCGGGCCCGCGGGCGCTCGGCAGGCTCGTTGGGTGGTGGAGGCCTTCGGGGTGTCGGGCTCGTCCGGAGGGGGGCCGAGCGGCGGAGGAGGTCGGCCGCGGCAACAACGGCCGAGGCGAGGCATCACCTGCCGAGTAATGACCGCTCTTCGACCTCAACTTCCGACAAATCCGCTCCCATGCGGCGTTTCCACCGCAATCCTGCCATAACGGAACCGGTGATGGAGCACCTCTTGAGTTGTTGCCGGCCCTGCGGCCCGGCCGGCTCGCGAAGTGCCGTCCCGGGCGGCAGCCCGTCGCAGGCGGCGATGACGCCGGAGTGTCAAGGGGCAGCGGGCGAGATCCAGGCCGGCGCTTGCACGGTGGCCCCCCCCTGCACGGGCTGGCCGGTCAGCAGGTCTTCGACAGCACCAGCGCCGTCGGGCAGGGCAGGCTGGCCCCAGAAAGCCAGCCACCCGTCGCCTGCCTTCAGCAGGCGGCCGCCCTGGGCCGGCACCTCGACCAGGGTCTCGGGATCGACCTGGGCGAGGTGGGCGGACAGGCGGCGGTAGACGGCGCCGGCCGGCTTGTCTTCCAGCGGGCCGTCGTCTCCGGTCGAGCGCAACAGGGAATTGGTGGCGAAGGGGGCAGGGCGCCCGCCGGGCCGCGCGTTCGAAGGCGGATCGGCCAGGGTGTGCCACAGCACGCGGTCCGCACCGCCGGCGAGGAAGCCACCGATGATGCCGGCCACCAGGCGTCCCTGGCCTTGCTCGTCTACGGCGGCACGTGGGCCCGCCGCGGCGACGCTGGTCTCGGTGATCCAGAGCCCCTTGTCCGGCGCCACCGCCTGCCACGTGTCCAGCGTGCGCTGCACTATGTCCAGGCTGTCCTGATCGAAGTAGCAGTGCAGGCTGAGCACGTCGAAGGCCTGGGCGGCGCCGGGCTGGGCCAGCACCTGCTGGATGTAGGCGCGGCCGGGGGCCGTATGGGGCCGGTAGAAGCCGGCGGACAGCACGACCGCCTGGGGATCGGCGCGCCGGATGGCCGCGCCGGTGGCCACCAGCACCTGGGCGTACTCGGCCGCCGTCTCGAAGCCTTGCGGGGCCTGTCCGGACGCGGTCCCCTTGGGTGGCGCCGAACTGTGCAGGTCCGGCTCGTTATCGACCTCCCAGGCCTTGACCGGGTGGGACAGGCCCGGCATGTCGTCGACCCCGTCTCCATCGTAGCGCTCGACCACCTTGGAGACCCAGGCGCCGTAGGCGTCCAGGTCTGTGGGCAGGTAGTGTTCGGTGGCCGCGCCGGTGCGGTTTCCGGGCCAGGGGCCCAGCATGACCAGGGGCTCCAGGCCGGCATCGGTGACGGTGCGCACCCAGTTGTCGGCCCGCTGCCAGCTGCCTCCCTCGCGCTGGAAGGCGTCGAAGCTCAGCCAGGGGTAGGTCGCCGTGTTGGCCCGGACGGTGTGCGCGCCCAGGTCGGCCAGGGCCTGGGCGTCCGCCCGCAGCAGCGACAGCTCCTGAGCGGGGCCGACGCGGCCCTGGCGCATCCAGACCAAGGGGATCCCGACCCCTTCGTTGACGCCCAGGGTCTGGGCGGCGGTAGCCGGGCGCCCCTTGCGGTCGGCCGGCGGGCCAGTGCGGGCGGAGCTGGCCGCCGGGACCTTGGTGGGCGCCTCGGCCATGGGCGGCGGCGCGGCCCCCCGGCTGCCAGCGCAGCGACTGCAGGCCGTCAGGGAAAACAGACCGGCGAGGAGAGGGGAGAGAGGGCTCACGTACACCTCGGCGGGGGCGGTGGTGTCACTCGATGAGGCGGTGTCACTCGATGAGGCGGAGGTGGCTGCGGCGCGAAGGCTCCACGGGCACGTCTTCGGACTCGGGCGCGGGCTCCTCGTCTTCGGCAGGTGGAGGGAAGATGGTCACTGCTGCACGGCAGCACCCGTGCTGCTTGGTGACGCAGCCGGTGTACTGGATGGTCTCGCCGGGCTCGAGGGTGCTCTTGAGCTCGGTCTCGACGAGGGTGTCGTTCTTGGTGGCCACGATGGACTCCAGTTTGTAGTGGGAGGGATAGCCCTGTCGGGTCGCCGCAATACTCCGCTTGTCGACGAGAGTGCGGCGACAGCCCCGCAACACGTTCACACACCAGCGGTCGATTGGCCGACAGCGGCTGTGTCGGGTCAGCGCCGTTGGCGCTGGCGGGTCGTTCCGGGCAGCGGGTAGGGTGGCGGCGCGTGTCCCCTCGGAGGTTCCATGGTTGCTACCCTGCTCCTGCTGGGCCTGGTCGGCTGCAAGGCTCCGGGGTCCGGCGACGCGGGGCCCGTGTTCGGCGACGACCGGGACTTCGGCTTCCAGGACGGAGCCCTGACCGACGTCACGGGCACCGTCAGCGGCATCGTGCCCACCGTGGTGCACGTGCAGTGGACCTCCGCCGAGGCCGGTGCCAGCTACGTCAGCTACGGCCTGGACGGCGCCCTGGACCAGCAGACGCCCCAGGACGCGGGCGGCACCGATCACGACGTGCTGGTGCTGGGGCTGAAGGCGGGGCGCAGCTACACCCTGCAGGCGGTCACCCTGGCCGGTGATGGCGCGGCGCTGTCCAGCGGTACCGGCAGCGTGACCCTGGACCCGGCGCCCGAGAGCCTGGGCACCTTCCACGTCACCGTCGGGGACGCTCAGGCCATGCAGCCGGGCGGCTACATCCTGACCAGCCTGCTGCAGCAGTCCGACAGCTGGATGGTGGTGCTGGATCGGGACGGAGAGCCGGTCTGGTACTACCCGGCCACCGCCGGCTTCAGCATCCCGACCACGCACCCCGGTCGCGACGGCAGCAGCCTGTTGTTCACCCAGAGCGGCCTGGACCAGGACCAGGACATCAGCGACATCCTGCGGGTGAGCATGGACGGCAGCCAGGTCACCACGACCCGCGCCCTGCTGGGCCACCACGCCTTCGTCGAGCTGCCCGACCACCGCTTCGCGTGGGTCAGCCTGGACATCCGCGATGCCTACGTGGACGGCCAGACGCTGACCCTGGCCGGCGACACCGTCCTGGAGATCGACGAGGGGGCCACCGACGCCGACACGCCGACGGAGGTCTTCAACTTCTTCGATGACTGGGGCACCGCGCCCTACCGCATGTGCCGTCACTGCGACGCCGAGGCCTACCAGACCGGCGCCCAGGACTGGACCCACAGCAACTCGCTGATGTACGTCGAGGACCAGGACGACCTGTACCTGATGTCGAAGAACCTGGACGCCGTGCTGCGCATCGACCGATCCAGCGGGCAGCTGGTGTGGCAGCTGGGCGGCCAGGAGAGCGACTTCACCGGTCCCGATGGCGCCTGGTGGAGCCACGGCCACATGTCGCAGCTGTGGGACGGGGGCATGGTCGTCTTCGACAACGGCTACCACCACGAGCCGGTGCGCTCACGCGTGGTGGCCTACCGCTGGGACGAGGGCGCCCGCACGGTCTCGCCGACCTTCCAGTACACCGACCCCCAGGGCCGCTTCATCCAGCTGCTGGGGGACGGGCGCCTGCTGGAGAACGGCAACGTGCTGGCGTCCTGGACCGCGGCCGGGCTGCTGACCGAGGTGACACCCGACGATGCAGTGGTCTGGCGGCTGGAGAGCGACCTGGGTACGGCGATTGGCCGCGTGACCATGCTGCGGGACCTGTACACCCTGGATCGGGCCGAAGCCCACTGAGCGACGTAGGCGTGGACCGGAAGCTCGTGCTCAGGGCCTTTGGCGCCGTTTCCTGGCCGAGCTGGGCGACAAGACCCAGCAGGCCGCCATGGCGATGGCCGGGGCCAACCCCTCCAGGCTCAACATCTTCATCAGTGCGGCGTCGGCCCTGGTGCTGACCTCGGCCATCGCAGCCCGTAGCTGGTAGCACCATCGACTCCCCCCATGGCGAGGGGCCGGTGCGGCTCGACCCTCGGGCGTCCGGGGCCGGCGCGCCTGTGCAGGCCGGCGGGCCCTCGGCAGGCGCGTCGGGTGGTGGAGGTCTTTCGGTGTCGGGCTCGTCCGGAGGGGGGCCGAGCGGCGGAGGAGGTCGGCCGCGGCAACAACGGCCGAGGCGATGCCTCACCTCCCGAGTAATGACCCTTCTTCGACCTCAACCTCCGACGATTCTGCTCATGTGCGGCGTTTCCACCGAAATCCTGCCATAACGAAACAGGTGATGGACCACCTCTGTAGTGGTTGCCGGCCCCCGCGCCGCTCCCCCCTTCAGCCGCCGCAGCTCGCCGCGAAGGCGCCCAGCAGCCGCGGCCAGGCCGCCGTGAAATACGCGAAGGTCTCGGCCCAGGGGCTCGCCGGGTCCACGCTGCCGTCGGCCCGCCAGGCGTGGGCCGGCCAGCCGGTGTGGTGCAGGTCGACCCGGCAGCCGGCGGCCGCGTCCGAAAACGCCAACACGACCCAGGTGTGTTGGGGCCGGGTCACTGGCTGCTCGGGCGGCGCGTTCCAGGTGAAGGACAACATGCGGCCGGGCAGGAAGGACAGGATCCGCACGCCCTCGCTCCCCTGGCTGCCGGCGGGCAGGTCGCGCCGGAAGAGCAGCTCCCAGGCGCCGCCGATCCGCGGCTCGATGCGGGTCTCCACCCCCAACCAGCCCGTGACGGCCTGGGCCGACATGAAGCGCGACCAGGCGGCCATGCGGTCCAGGGGCACCACGACGTGGCAGTGGACCTCTGCCGGGGCGAGCGCGCCGTCCGGGGCGGCCAGGGGTCGCTGCGCCACGACGACCGCGTCGAGGGAGGGCACGGCGAAGTGCGGGTTGTGGATGAGGCCCAGGCGGTTGCCGAAGGGATCACGCACCGCGCCGATGCGGATGCCGCCCCCGACCTCGGCCAGGGGTTCGGCCACAGTGGCACCGGCCGCCAGCAGCGCGGCCCAGGCCGCGTCGAGGTCCGTCACGCGCCAGTAGGCCGTCGTGCCCGCGTCTCCGGGGCGATCCCCCGCCTGGGCCGGCACGATGCCCAGCTCGTAGCCCCCCAGCGCGAAGCCGACGTAGAAGGGCTGGTCGAAGTAGGGCTCCTGCCCCAGCACCCGGGCATACCAAGCGCGGGCGGCGGGCAGGTCGTCGACGGTCAGCTTGTGGGTGGCCAGGCCGAGCAACATGGTGACTCCGGGCGCGGGCCGGGGGCAGAGGCGCGCCGTCCCAGCCTATCGCCCGCCTCGCAGCCCCGCTCAGCCCTCGGCGGGCCAGGTCCCGATGGTGCCCTGGAAGCCCTCGCCCGTGCCGTCCGGCAGCAGGCGCCGCCCCTCCAGGGTGATCCCCCCCTCGCTGCCGCCGGGCCCGAGGTCGACCCGGGCGCCCAGCAGCAGATCCTCCCACTCCGTGGGGTCGAGGTCGGTGGCCTCGTAGCTGCCCCCGCGGGCGGCATAGTCCCAGGACGCATGGACCGTGCCCGTCTCGGCGGTGCTGCCGTGCAGGGTGCCCGACACCGCCTCGGCGAAGGCGCCGTCGGCCGTGTCCAAGTCGAGCTGCACCGCGACCTCCAGGGTTGGGTCGCAGTCGTCGTCCTCGGCCGTGTCGACGGGCGAACTCCAGGCCGTCACCGACTTCGCCGTGCTCGACACCGACAGGCTGAGGCTGGTGTCCGGCGTCGTGCCGTCGGTGTAGCGGAAGGCCTGCTCGTCGCTGCCCAGGGTCAGGGCCAGCCAGTCGCCGACGGTGCCCCCCAGGGGCGAGGCCGCGTCCAGGGCCGGGTCGGTGGGCACGTAGCCGCAGTCGAAGCCACCATCACCGGCGTGGCCGTCGCCGGTGTCGTCGCGGCCGCCCTTGCCATTGCAGGCGGGTAGCAGGAGCAGGGACAGGAAGAGGAGCATGGACACCTCGCGGTGCCTGCAGGCTCGTCGCCTCGCGGACCTCGAACAGGCGACAGACCGTCGCAGCCCGCCTGTCGAAGCACTCTCAGGTGATCGAGCCGCCCCGCCCGCCGTGCCGCACGTCGCGGCCGCGGACCACGTAGATCACCTCTTCGGCCAGGTTGGTGGCGTGGTCGCCGATGCGCTCCAGGGCCCGGGCGGCGTTGAGCACCGGGAGGGTGGTCGCGACCTGGGCGTGGCCGTCGACCATGGCGCCGAGCAGCTCGCCGAAGAGCTCGCGCAGCAGGTCGTCGACGACGTCGTCTTGCTCCAGCACCGCCTGGGCGGCGTCGGCATCGGCACGCACGAAGGCGACGGCGGCCTCATGCACCATGCCCTCGACCACCAGCGCCATGCGGGGCACCGCGGGGTGGACCGGCCCGCCCCCCGCCCGGCGCAGGTCGGCGCCCCGGCGGCAGATGCCCACGGCCAGGTCGCCGATGCGCTCCAGGTCCGTCGCCATGCGGGTGGCGGTCACGATGAAGCGCAGGTCCGAGGCCAGCGGCTGCCGCCGGGCCAGGAGCTGGATCACCATGTCGTCGATGTCCATCTCGTCCTGGTTGACGGCGGGATCCAGGGCGACGGTGCAGTCTGCCAGGCTCGCGTCGCCCTCGACCAGCGAGCGGGCGGCCTGGGCGATCATCGCCTCGACCCGTGAGGCCATGCCCACCAGGCGGCCGCGCAGGACCTGCAGCTCCGCCTCGAAGGCCTGGTCAGTGTGTCCGGACATGCCCCACCCCTACCCGAACTTGCCGGTGATGTAGTCCTCCGTCCTGTGATCGGAGGGCGAGGTGAAGATGCGGTTGGTCGCGTCGACCTCGATCAGCTCCCCCATGAGCATGAAGGCGGTCCGGTCGGAGACCCGCGCCGCCTGCTGCATGTTGTGGGTGACGATGACGATGGTGTAGTCGCGCTTCAGGGTGTGGATCAGGTCCTCGATGCGCGTCGTGGCGATGGGGTCCAGCGCGCTGCAGGGCTCGTCCATCAGCAGCACCTCGGGGCGCACGGCCAGCGCCCGGGCGATGCACAGCCGCTGCTGCTGCCCGCCCGACAAGGAGGTGGCCGGCGCGTCCAGCCGCTCCGCGACCTCCTCCCACAAGGCGGCCCGCTCCAGCGCGTCGCGGACCAGCTCCTTGAGCACGTCGCGGTCCCGCACCCCGTGCCGCCGGGGCGCGAAGGCGATGTTCTCGGAGATGCTCATGGTGGGGAAGGGGTTGGGCCGCTGGAAGACCATGCCGACCCGCTGGCGCAGCAGGACCGGGTTGATCTGGGGCCCGTAGATGTCGACGCCGTCGAGCAGGATCCGGCCCTGCACCGAGGCCCCGGGCACCAGGTCGTGCATGCGGTTCATGGCCCGGACCAGCGTGCTCTTGCCGCAGCCGCTGGGGCCGATGATGGCCGTCACCTGGCGGTTGGGGATGTCCAGGCTCACGCCGAGCAGGGCCTGCTTGGAGCCGAAGAAGACCTTGAGGTCTTCGGCGCGGACCTTCGCCGTCGTCGGTGCCGGCTGTGTCTCCACCTCAGTGCCCCTGCATGAAGCGGCGGCGGCGGGCCCAGAACAGGCGCCCGGCCACGTTGGTGATCAGCACCAGCAGCAGCAGCATCAGGGCGCCGCCCCAGGCCTGCTGGCGCCAGCTCTCGAAGGGGCTGATGGCGTAGACGAAGATCTGCACCGGCAGCGTCGCGGTGGGCTGTCCCGGACCCGTGGGCCAGAAGCTGTTGTTGAAGGCGGTGAACAGCAGGGGTGCCGTCTCCCCCGCCACCCGGGCCACCGACAACATGATGCCCGTGAGCACCCCGCCCAGGGCGGATGGCAGGGCCACGCGCATGGCGGTGCTCGCCTGTCCCAGGCCCAGGGCCAGGCTGGCCTCGCGGGTGGTGCGGGGCACCATCTTCAGCGCTTCCTGGGTGGTGATGGCCGTCATGGGCACGAAGAGGAAGGTCAGGGCGACACCGCCGGCCAGGGCCGAGAAGTGCCCGGTCGTGACCACGACCAGGCTGTAGCCCACGATGCCGGCGACGATCGAGGGCAAGCCGGCGAGCACCTCTGCGAGGAAGCGCACGGTCCGACCGAAGAGGCCGTCCCCGTATTCCGCCAGGTAGACCCCGGCACCGACCCCCAGCGGCACGCCGATGAGGGCCGTCAGCCCCACCACGAGCACGGTGCCGACGATGGCGTTGGCGAAGCCGCCGCTGGTCTCGTCGGGAGGGCGGGGCAGGCTGGTGAGGAAGGTCCAGCTCAAGGCGGGCGCGCCCTGGACCACCACCTTGAACAGGATGCTGGCCAACGGCACCAGCGCGATGAGCAGGGCCAGGGCGCAGGCCCCCAACATCAGCCGGTCGCCCAAGAGCCGCAGGCGGCTACGCAGTCCCATGGGGGCGGCGGCCTTCACCGGGTCCCCGCGTGCGACAGGCCACGCAGCAGCATGCGGGCCATGCTGTTGACGACCAGGGACAGCAGGAAGAGCAGCAGGCCCACGCCGAACAGGCTGGAGACGTGCAGGGTGGTCGTGGCCTCGCTGAACTCGTTGGCGATGACGGCGCTCATGCTGTAGCCGGGCTGGAACAGGTCCAGGGTCACGGCGGGGGTGTTGCCGACCAGCATGGTGACCGCCATGGTCTCGCCCATGGCGCGCCCCAGGCCCAGGATGATGGCGCTGAACACGCCGGCGCGCGCGTAGGGCAGCAGCACCCGGCGGGTCGTCTCCCACCGGGTCAGGCCCAGGGCCAGGCCGGCCTCGCGCTGCTCGGAGGGCACCATGAGCAGGGCCTCGCGGGCGACCGAGGCCACGATGGGCAGGATCATGATGGCCAGCACCACGCCGGCCGTGAGCAAGCTCAGGCCCAGCAAGGGACGGCCGAAGATGGGCAGCCAACCCAGGGGCGAGGCCTCGATGAAGGGGTCGACGTGGGCCCGCATCAGGGGCGCGACGACGACCATGCCCCACAAGCCGTAGACGATGCTCGGGATGGCGGCCAGGAGCTCGACCAGGAAGCCCAGGCCCTCACGGACCCAGCCGGTGGCGTACTCCACCAGCAGGATCGCGGTGCCAATCGCGATGGGGACGGCCAGGACCAGGGCCACGGCGCTGGTCAGCAGCGTGCCGATGATGAAGGGCAGGGCCCCGAAGACCTCGGCCACCGGGTCCCAGGTCCGACCGACCAGGAAGTGCCAGCCGAAGGTGCGCAGGGCCGGCAGGGAGCCCTGAAGCAGCTCCACCAGCACCACCGCCTCCATGAGCGGCAAAGCGGCGGCCAGCACCCCCAGGATGGTGCGGAAGCTGCGGTCGGAGAGCCCCCGGGGCGCGGCCGGTCGCCGTGCCTCCGGGAGCGTCGCCGAGCTCAGTCCTTCAGCAGCGGCTCGCCGTTCCACGTGATGCCCTTGAGCGTCTGCTCGTCGAGGGTGACCACCGCGGCGGGGAGCGCCGGGTACTGCAAGGCAGGACCATACTGCTGTCCGTCGTGCACGGCCCACCAGGCGAAGCGCAGCGTAGCCTCGGCGTCCTCCCGGGACAGGCGCTTGCCCTGGGCTTTGCCCATGTCCTGGTAGAACAGCAGGTAGGTGAAGCTGGCGATGGGCCAGGTCTGGGCGCCGGGCTCGTCGGTGATGTCGACGGCGGTCCACGAGGCGGGACCGGCGGGCAGGTCGGGGGCGGCGGCCGCGGCGGCGCTCACGCCCTCCATGGTCGGGGAGACCCAGTTGCCGTCGTGGTTCTGGAGCTGCACCATCTGCAGGTGGTTCAGCGCCGCGTAGGCCAGCTCGACGTAGCCGATGGCGTCTTCGTTGCCCGAGACCACGCCCGAGACGCCCTCGTTGCCCTTGCCGCCCACGCCCACCGGCCAGTTCACCGAGGTGTCGCGGCCGACCGCGCTCGCCCACTCGGGGTCGACCTTGGCCAGGTAGCCGGTGAAGACGTAGGTCGTCCCGCTGCCGTCGCTGCGGTGCGCCACCACGATGTCGTGGTCGGGCAGGGCGATCCCGGGGTTCAGGCCGGCGATGGCCGGGTCGTTCCACTTCGTGACGGTGCCGCGGTAGATGCCGGCCAGGACCGGGCCGGTCAGCCGCAGGGACTCGACGCCCGGCAGGTGCACGACGGGCACCACCGCGCCGAGGGTCTCGGGCACGTGAACGATGCCGCCGTCGGCCTGGGCCAGGTCCCACTTGTCCTGGGGCAGCGGGGCGTCGGAGCCAGCAAAGGCCACGGTCTTGTCCAGGATGGCCTTCTGGCCACCGCCCGAGCCGATGCTCTGGTAGTTGATCTGGACGCCCTTGTCGTCATGGTAGACCGCCGACCACTTGCTGAGCAGCGGGTAGGGAAAGCTGGCTCCGGCGCCGTTGAGCGCCTTGCCGCCCGACTTGGTGGATTCGGCCGTAGTGGCGGGAGCAGGCGGCTTCTCCGACATCTGGCCAGGGGGAGTGGGCTCACCGCAGGCGGCGAACAGGAGCGTGAGCGGCAGGACGTGCTTCATGTGGGACCCTCCGCGGCGCACCCTATGCGGGCTTTGTGGCGGCCCCGTGACAGGTCGGGGGCGAGGGGGCGACGGTGTGGGTCCGGTCGTCGCAGGCCCGAAGCTCAGGCCCGAAGCTCAAGCGGTCTCGGCCCAGCGGCGGGCGGCTGCCGCGAGCTCACCCTGTCCGGCGGCTTCGGCCCGGTCGGCGGCCTGCCGGGCCAGCCAGGCCAGGTCGGGGTCCCGCAGGGCCAGGGCCTGGCACAGCGCGCGGGCCTCGGCGCCGAAGCGCTCGGCCTGCACGGGCTCCTCGACGGTGCCCCACAACACGGCCAGGACATAGGCCAGGTTCTGGCGCCAGCCGACGGCCCGCAGGCGCGGCACCAGGTTCTCGGCCTCCTGGCGGGCCCGCTCCGCCTCGCCCCGCAGGGCCGCCACCAGCGACAGGTTGGTCCAGGGCATCAGGCCATCCACCAGGCCCGTGCCCGCCTCGGCCGCCCGGCGATAACCCGCCTCAGCTGCCGCGAGATCGCCCTGCACCTGGTGGATCGCGCCTTGGAGCTGGATGGCGTAGATCCGCTGGACGCCCGAGGCTCCTCGCACGGCCCGACCCGCGCAGCGCTGCGCCAGGGCCAGCTCGCCCCGCATCAGGGCCGCCTCGCCCCGCATGCGCCACAGCTCCGCGCTCAGCCGGCCGTACTCCGCCAGGGCCTCCACGCAGCTCGCCTCCACCTCGGCCAGGCGACCCAGGCCGTACAGGGCGGTGACGAGGTGCCCCACCAGGCCCAGGTCCTGGGGTCCGGTGCCGCGCGCCGCCCTGGCCAGCTCCAGGGCCTCGGCGTAGCGCCCCTGGATGACGGCGACCCGGCACCGTGCCATCAGCGCGCGACGCCGCAGCACGGCATCCCCCCCGGGACGGGCCATGATCTGCTCGGCCAGGGCGACGGCCTCGGGCAACCACTCCCGCAGGTGGACCAGGGCGAGCAGCCGGGCCCCCTCCAGCTCGTCGCGGCGGGGATCACCCAGCGGCACGACCTCCTCTGCCAGCCCCACCAGCTCCAGCAGGGCGTGGTGGTCCCGGGTCTGGACGCCCAGGGCCTCGATGGCGCCGCACAGCTCGGTGGCCGCCTCGGCGACCCGCCCTGCGGCGAGCAGCAGGCGGCCGCGATGGGCGTCGGCACCCGGGGGGAGGACCTGGGCCACCTGGCCGGCCAGGGCCGCCGCCTCGGGCCCGGCGCAGAGGGCAGCCACCAGGGCCGGCGCCGTGAAGCGTCCCCCGGTCGATGTCCAGGCCAGGACGCCCGAGCGCACCAGGGGCAGCAGCTCTGCAGGGTCCAGGCCCGACAGCGCACAGGCGGCGCGCAGGCGGTCGTGGGAGAAGCGCAGGCCCAGCCAGGCGGCCAGGGTCGCGACCTGTCGCCGGGCCCGAGGCCAGCCCTCGACCTCGTGTCGCCAGACCGCCAGCGGGCCGTCCAGGGCCTCCCAGCGCAGCCCGTCCCGGTGGTGCCAGCCCCGGGGTCCCTGCACCAGGGCCCCGGTGCGCACCTGGTGCCGCAGGAGCAGGATCGCCAGGCCCGGCTGCCCGCCGCTGCGTGCCTCGAGGCTGGCGGCAAAGGCCGGCTCCAGGGGCAGCAGGCCCGACAACAGCGCCCGCAGGGCTCCCGGCGCCAGCGCAGGCAGGGGCAGCGCAGGCAGCGGCAGAAGCGGCGATGAGCGCGCGCCGGTGGCCACGACCAGCAGGGGCAGGCCCACGTCCATGACCGCGCGCAGGGCCTGGGCAAGGTCGGGGCTGGCGGCCGGGTCGGAGATGACCACCAGCCGCGGCGCGGGGTCGAGGGCAAGGACGTCGTGCAGCAGCTTGGCCACGGGGGTCTGGGAAGGTCGGCCCCGCAGCAGGGCCAGCACCTGCCGGACCAGGCCCGCCGAGGCGCCCCGCTGGAGCAGCGCCCGCCGGATGGCGGCGCTCGCCACCCGCCCCGAGGGCGCCCGGGCCTCGGGGGCCAGCCCGGCCTGGAGGAGCTCGGCCACGGTGCTGCCGGCGCCGCTGCCGCCCTGCCCGGGGCTGCCCGCGCCCGCCACCCAGGTGCGCACACCGGCCTCGGCCGCCCGCAGGCCCAGCCACCGCGCCAGGCCGCCGACCCCGCTGCCATCGGCGCCGACGAGCATCAAGCCCACCGGGGCCTCACTCGCCCGGCGCAGGGCCTGCCACAGCCGGTCCTGGACCTCGGCGCGTCCGACCGGCGCCGCCTCGCGCAGCTCCAGCAGGGCCAGCCCCGAGCCCGCCAGCGGCGGGACCGCCTCGGCCGGCTGGCGCCAGTCCACGGGCAGGACTGGCGCCCAGGGCCGCCGGGTCCCGCCGGTCGGCGACAGCGAGCGCGGACCCGGTTCGCCCAGGCCCCCGGCCGCGACCGTGGCCGCTGTGCCCCCCGGGGGGGACGGGTCGCTCGACAGGATCGGCGAGGCCGGCGAGGCCGGGTCGAGCAGGCCACCGGGGGCGGCGGGCAGGGCTGCCAGCGCCTCGGCCGCGCTGCGAGGGCGATCCTGGGGGGCCGGCGCGGTGAGCCAGGCCACCCACTCGGCCCAGGCGGGGTCCGGCGCGGCCCACAGGTGCGTCACGAGCCGGCCCACCGCGTAGAGATCCGTGCCCGGCCCCTGCTCGCCCAGGTCGCCGCGCAGCAGCTCGGGCGCCATGAAGCCTTCGGTGCCAGCCCGGGCGACGGCCGCCGCGCCGGCCAGCCGGGCGACGCCGAAGTCGGCCAGCTTCACGTGCCCGATGGCCGTCCACAGCAGGTTCGCCGGCTTCAGGTCGCGGTGCACGACGCCGCGGGCGTGGGCGGCCGCCAGGGCCGAGAGCACCGCGCGCAGCACCTCGTGCAGGGCCTCCCCGGTCCGGGGCGGGCGCTCCTGGAGCGAGGCCTCGGCCCGCTCCATGGCGAACCAGGCGCGGCCCTCCACCTCGCCCAGGTCGAAGATCGACACCACGTGGGGGTGCTGCAGCCGCGCCATGGCCCGCACCTCCTGGTGCACCCGGGCCCGCTCCAGGTCGCTGCGGCAGGGCAGCAGCTTGATGGCCGCCGGCTGGCCCGTGGGCAGGTGCACCGCGGCCCGGACCTCGCCCCAGGCCCCCTGACCGAGCAGCTCGTCCACGCGAAAGGCCCCCAGCCGCCCGGTCGAGGGCAGGGAGCCGGGCGGCGCGGGGGGACCCGCGCGGGTAGCATGGGTGGTTGAGGAGGCCATGAAGCTGCAGCTGCTCCAGGGAGGTCGGGTGGTCCACACCGTCCCGCTCGACGGGCCTACCCTGACGGTCGGACGATCGCGAAGCAATGACCTCGTCTTGCGCCACCCCGCGGTCTCGGGCCACCACGCGCTGCTCTTCCGCGAGGGCGCTGCCCTGCACATCCGCGACCTGCACAGCCGCAACGGCACCTGGCGCAACGGCGTGCCCCTGCGCTTCGAGGCGGAGCTCCAGGTCGGCGACCGCCTGGCATTCGGCGGCCAGGTCGTCGCACGGGTCGTCGGCGAGGCGCTGGCGGTGAGCTCGCTGCTGCGCCTGGAGGAGCCCGAGGGCCTGCTGTCCTGGCCCGTGGACCAGGGTCGCTTTGCCGTGCCCGGCGCCCTGGACGCCGAGCTCCTCGTCGGCGCCGAGGAGATCTGGCTGGCCGTGGGCGGGCAGGAGCGGGCGCGCATCGAGCTGGACGCGGTCTTCGAGCTGGAGGGCCGCCGGTTGGTGCTGCGCCAGGACCATGGCGCCGACCCCACGGCGCGCCCGACGGCCCAGGCCCTGCCGTACGCCCTGGAGGTCGACCTGCCGGCGGGTCGCGCCGTCCTGGTCGATGAAGACCGGCGCTGCACCGTGCGCAGCGCGCACCGGGTCGCCCTGCTCTACATGTTGGGCCAGGCCTGGGTGGCCGACGCGCCGGGCCCCGAGCGGGGCTGGATCGACGACGACGCGGTCGGGATCGGCGTCTGGGGCCGGGCGCGCCGCACGCAGGACCCCAACAACCTCAACGTCCTGGTCCACCGGCTGCGCCAGCAGGTCTCCCGGGGGGGCCTGGACCGCTGGATCATTGAGCGGCGGACCGGCCAGCTCCGGCTGCGGGTGAGCCGGGTGGTGCTGCGGGGCCGGACAGGCTGAACCAGGCGGGGGCGGACCGCGACCATGCAGCCCCTCGCCCCCCCTCCCCGGCTGCGATACTCCGCAGACATGCTCGACCTCGCCCGACTGCAGCGCATCCACCTCCAGCGCGTGCCGCCCGGCCAGCGCCTCATGGCGGCCCTGCTGGCCCTGGACTACCGCTTCCCGCGGCGGACGCGGATCGAGATCGAGGGCATCGAGCGGATCCCCCAGGACCGACCGGTCTTCCTGGCCATGAACCACACCGATCGGTACAACTACTGGCCGCTGCAGTACCACATGCACACCCGCGGCCTGCGCTACACGGCCACCTGGGTCAAGGGCAAGTACTACCAGCACCCGCTCATGGCCTGGTTCATGGACCGGACGGGCAACATCCCGCTGCCCAGCCGCGGCTACGTCGTGGCCAGCGGCTTCCAGCAGCAGGCGGGTCGCAAGCCCGACGCCGAGGAGTACCGGCCCTGCGGGACCTGGTGGACGGGCGACCGGTCGAGACCCTGCCGCCGACCCTCGCGGCCTGGTTGCAGGCGCAGGGGGGCGCGGCCGCCTGGGCCCAGGCCGAGCGCCTGCACTTCGCCGCCATGATGACCGAGGTCATGCGCATCACCCGGCAGGCCCTGGAGATCGGGCTGCACCTGCTGGTCTTCCCCGAGGGCACCCGCCGCACCCGCCTGGGACGCGGCCACACCGGCATGGTCCAGGCCGCCTGGCACCTGGGCGCCGCCATCGTGCCCATCGGCTGCAACGGCAGCGACCTCGTGTACCCGGGGGGCTCCCCCTTCGCGCGCGGCGGCCCCATCGTCTACCGCGTCGGCCCGGTCCTCGAGCCCGATGGCCCCGAGTTGGGCCCCCACCGCGTGACCGAGGCCTACACGCCCTTCACACAAGAGGCCTCACAGCGTCACGGTCAGTCCTTCCAGGCTGCCACCGACATCGTGATGGCCCACATCGCGACCCTGCTCGACCCCCCCTACCAACCCACCGCGCAAGCGCCGGGGGCTCCGGACGAGGGGGCCGGCGCCGAGCGCTTCCTGTAGGGGCCGGCCGGGACGCAGGGTCGCACTCCGGCTTCGCCGGGCCGGGCGTGCCTAGCTTGCACCGAGGAGCTTCCATGTCACGCTTCATCGCCCACTGGCTCTCGGTCACCCTGGCCCTGGCGCTCACCGCCTGGATCCTGCCCGGTGTCCACGTCGACAGCCTGCCGGCCCTGCTGGCGGGGGGGCTGGTCCTGGGCTTCGTCAACGCCGTGGTCCGGCCCGTCCTGGCCTTCTTCTCGCTGCCCATCACCCTGCTGACCCTGGGCCTGTTCTACCTGGTGGTGAACGGGCTCGCCTTTGCGTTGGCGGCCTGGCTGACCCCGGGCTTCGAGGTGATGAGCCTGGGCACCGCCATGCTCGGCGCCCTGATGGTCAGCGTGCTGAGCTGGATCCTGGGCGGCGGCAAGCGCGGCACGCGCGGCGAGGGCCGGGGCCGGGGCCGACGACACGCCCACTGAGGGGCTCAGGGGCAGGCAGAGGGCCGGCTACGGGGTCACGCTGGCCGAGCCGACCTCCACCGGCTCGTTGGGGTCGTTGATCGCGTCCCAGCGCCGGTACAGGGTCACCTCGGCCGGCGGGTCGACGCCGATGCCCATGTCGACCTTGTAGGTGCAGTCGCAGCCCGCCACCACCTTCGGGTTCATGTTCACGGGCTGGACCAGCACGTCCACCGCCTCGCCATTCACCTTGTAGAAGGCCTCCACGTCCTGCTCGCAGCGGAAGGCCAGGGGCTCCCCCACCACCCGCAGGCCCGGGGACCCCGCCGAGGCCGTCATCGCCTCGGTGAAGCCGGTGTCGTAGGGGCTGCCCTTGCAGGCCGACTGGCTGAGATCGTCGACAGGCTGCGCATCCTCCCAGCCAGCGGGCAGGTCGGTGACGCAGGACAAGAGCGCGAGAGCGAGCAGCATGGGGAGACCTCCAGCCCCAACTAGCCGGAGCGGGAGGCCGGCCGCCGGTACAGCTTGCCGCGGGATGCCACTATGGCTCGATGTAGCCCAGGGCGCGCAGGGCCTCGGTGTTGGCCTTGGCGGCGGTGGTCTCGGTGGCGGGGAGGGCCGAGCGCGCGGCAGCCAGCTCGGGGGCCTCGGGCTCGGGCGGCAGGGGCTGCTGCTCGGTGGGGTCGGCCAGGGGGTCGTAGAGCTCGACCTGCTCGCCCTGGGCGCCCTGGGCGCCCTGGGTGAGGATGACCTTGCGGCGGGTCGAGCGGGCGCTCTGCTGGACCTCGCCGTAGAGGTTGCCGGCCGCGGTGGCGATGCGGCCCGGCGGCACGCCCTGGCGCAGGTCCAGGCCCCGCGGGGGCAGGCCGGCGGCCGCCCGCAGGGTGGGGGCGACGTCGACCAGCGAGGCGACGCCGGAGCGAGGGCCGGGCGCCAGCCCGGGGGCAACCACGGCCAGGGACCCGTCCACGACCTCGGTGTGGTGGCTGTGGCCGTGCTCGTAGCCGCCGTGGTCCCACAGCTCCTCGCCGTGGTCGGACAGGAAGACGACGACGGCGCGGTCGAGCAGGCCGCGGGCCTCCAGCGCGTCGAGCACCCGCTGAAGCTGCGCGTCGTCGTAGGCAACCTCTGCGTCGTAGGCGGCCGTGAGCGCGGCGCGGCGCTCGGGCGAGGCCGTCGCGGTGCGCTCGATGAGGCGCGTGATCTCCGGCACGTCCGTGGCCAGGGGGTCGGTGGCGTGGGTGTAGGGCACGTGCGGGTCGAAGAGGTGGATCCAGAGCAGGAAGCCCTGGTCCGGGGCGTGGGCGAGCCAGCCCAGGGCCCGGTCGACGCCGCGGGCGCCGTCACGACCCCGAGGCGGGCTGCGCGGGCCCAGGAAGAGCAGCGGGTGGCTCGGAGACTCGTCGGCGTTGGACCATGTGGAGAAGCCCCGCCGCAGGCCCAGCTCGCTGGCGACGAAGGGGTTGACGACGAAGGCGGCGGTCTCGTAGCCCTGGTCGCGCAGCTCCTCGGCCAGCAGGGGCACCTGGGGGCGGATGGCGGAGAAGCCTCCCCCCGCCACCTTGCCGGCCCCGTGCTCGGCCGGCGGCAGGCCGGTCCAGACCGAGGACAGCGCCGGCAGGGTCCAGGAGGCCGTGGACATGGCCTGGTCCCAGGTGGCCCCGCGGGCGGCGAGGCGCTTCCAGGTGTGCATGGTCCGGGCCCGATCGGCCCGCAGGGTGTCGATCGACAGGACGATCAGGGCCGGACCCGTGGCCGTCGCGGCGGGGGCGCGGTGGAAGGGCGCCGCGAGCTGCTCGCCCAGGCGCTGGAAGGGCTCGGCCACCGGCGCGGTCTGCAAGGCGGCGAGGCGGGCCGACAGGCCGGCCAGCAGGATCAGGACCACCGTGGCAGGGGCCCGCGGCAGGCGCCGCAGCAGGTCGTGTGCCACCCGCACGCCTACCACCGCCACCGCCACGACGATGGCGAAGCGACCGACCTGACCGGCCGGGGACAGGGTGCCCACGCGCAGGAAGACCGCCATGAGCAAGGCCGCAGCAGGCCAGGCGGGGCTGCCCTTCCAGTCCTGGGGCGCCCAGCTCGTGTGGGCGAGGCCGACCGCCGCGAGCAGCCCGAGCTCGCGGAGGAGCTGCAGGCCCGTCGGCGGGTCGGCGGTGCCCATGGCCAGGGCCAGCTCGACGAGGCCAGCGAGCAGCCAGGCGGCGGCCAGCAGGCGGCGGGAGGGAGGGAGGCGGGTGCTCACCGGCCGCAGCCTATCGCGCCCTCGCCCCGGGCTGCGCCCCGCACTATCGTGCCGCCGTGCCGCCCTCGTCCCCTCCCCCGCGCTCCCCTCCGCTTCGCGTCGCCGTCGTGCTGGCCGCCGGCGGCTCGCGCCGCATGGGCAGCCACAAGGCCCTGCTGCGCTTCGACGGGCAGCCGTGGATCATGCACCACGTGCGCGCCCTGGCCCCCGAGGTGGACCGGGTCCGCGTCGTGCTCGGCGCCCAGGCCGAGGCCATCCGCGCCGTGCTCCCGCCCGAGGTCGAGGTCCTGCTCAACCCCGACTGGGCCCGGACCGGCATGGCAGAGTCGCTGGCCCTGGCCCTGGCCGGGCTGGAGGACCAGGCCCGGGTCCTGGTGACACCGGTGGACGTGCCCCCCGCGCCCGCCTGGGTGTTGCAGGCCCTGTTGGCCGCTGGTGGAGCGGTGGTGCCCACCTGCGAGGGTCACGACGCTCACCCGGTCGTCGTCATGGCCGGCCCCACCCGGGCCGCCCTGCCCGGCCACACCCTCCGCGAGGTGCTGGCGACCGCCCCGCGCAAAGAGCTGGGCTGGGCCGAGGGCCTGCAGAACCTGAACACGTCCGAGGACTTCCAGCGCTGGCGCGCGGGCTGAGCCCGCCGAGCACCGGGCGGAGCCCGCCGGGCACCGGGCGGAGCCCGCCGGGCACCGGGCGGAGCCCGCCGGGCACCGGGCGCTACTTCGGCGGCGCGATGCCCAGGTTCATGGTCGCCGTGTGGGCGGCGGTGTCCCCGTAGGTCGCCTGGATCGTCCACAGGCCGCCGCTGAGCGGTCCCCAGGTGTCCTCCTGATCCTGCGAGTCCTTGGGGCCCAGCGCGAAGGTGGCGGCGCCGTCCTTGCAGCCGCTGACATCGCGCGAGTCGACGCTCCCATCCTCACCGGTGACGGTCCAGTTGCTCACCAGGCAGGAGGTGGTGGTCACGAAGTCCACCTCGTGGTCGCAGCTGTTGCTGACCCGACCCCGCCAGGCCAGGTCCACGTCCACCGGACAGTTCGTGCAGGGGTTGCGGGTCGCGTCCTCCAGCGCCTCGATGCTGAAGCTCAGGCACAGGTCGACATCGGAGTCAGTGTCGGTGTCCGTGTCCGTGTCCGTGTCCGTGTCGGTGTCCGTGTCCGTGTCCGTGTCCGTGTCGGTGTCCGTGTCCGTGTCGGTGTCCGTGTCGGTGTCCGTGTCGGTGTCCGTGTCCGTGTCCGTGTCGGTGTCCGTGTCCGTGTCGGTATCCGTGTCGGTGTCCGTGTCACCCCCGCTGTCGTTGGTGGTCTTGTCGCCACAGCCGAAGCCGATGAGCAGGGTGAGGAGCAGGGTGAGGAGCAGGGTGGTCATGGTTGGGCCTCCAAAGGGGTGCATGGCTCGGGCGAAGCGTAGCGCAAAGCCAGCTCCGCCCCTGTCTGTCCGGCTCAGGCGAGGTTGTGGAAGACCTTCTGGACGTCGTCGTCCTGCTCCACCCGGTCGACCAGCTCCAGCACCTCGTTGGCCTGCTCCTCGGGCAGCTCCACCAGGGTCAGGGGGATGTACTCGGACTCGGCGGACAAGGGCGTGATCCCGCGCTCCTCGATGGCCCGCTGCAGGCTGCCGAAGTCGTTGAAGGCGCAGTGCAGGACGAGCTGGCGCTCCCCCTTGTCGCTCTCGGCCTCGCCCAGCTCCTCCAGGCCGAAGTCGATGAGCTCCAGCTCCAGCTCGTCCTCGTCCAGGCCCGCGGGGTCCAGGCGGAAGACGCCCATGTGCTTGAACAGGAAGGCAACGCTGCCGCTGGAGCCCAGGTTTCCACCCTTACGCGAGAAGTGGACCCGCAGGTTGGCGACGGTGCGGGTCGTGTTGTCCGTCGCGGTGGCGACCAGGATCGCGACGCCGTGCGGGGCATAGCCCTCGTAGACGATCTCCTCGTAGCTCTCGCTGCCCTGGCCCATGGCCTTCTTGACGGCGTTCTCGATGCGGTCCTTGGGCATGTTGACCGAGCGGGCGTTCTGCAGCGCGCGGCGCAGGGCCGGGTTTCCGTCCGGGTTCGGCCCTCCCGCCTTCACCGCGATGGCGATCTCCTTGCCCACCCGCGTGAAGGCCTTGGCCATGCGGTCCCAGCGGGCGAACATCGTTGCCTTGCGTGTCTCGAAGATGCGTCCCATGGATCTCTTTCCTGTGTGGCTGGGGCCCGAGTCGGGCCCGTGACCGGGGGCGGGTAGCTAGCATGGGCTGGCTCCCGATGCAGCCCCGGGGAGAAGGGAGGCAGATCGATCGACTCAGCCTGCTGGAGGGCGGTCCCGATACCACTGGCGCTCCCAGGCCCGCCAGCGCGCGCTGGCGACGACCTGCCGCAGCCAGTCGGGGTGGGCGAGGTACCAGTCGACGGTCCGGGCCAGGGCCTGGCCCAGGTCCAGGGTCGGTCGCCAGCCCAGGCGCTGCTCCAAGCGGTCGGCGCGCGTGTGGTACAGCCGATCGTGGCCCGGCCGATCCGACACGTGCACGATGCGCTCGGCATGCGGTGCTCCGGCCGGCAGCCGCTGGTCGAGCACGGCACACAGGCGCCGCACCAGCTCCAGGTTCCCCGTGCCCTGGGAGGGGCCGACGGCGAAACGCTCGCCGACGCAGTCGCCCTCGATCACGGCCAGCAGCGCGTCGCAGTGGTCGTCGACGTAGAGCCAGCGCCGCACCTGGGTGCCCGCGCCGTACAGGGGCAGGGACTCGCCGCGCAAGGAGCGGGCGATGACCAGGGGCACCAGCTTCTCCGGATCCTGGCGAGGCCCCAGGTTGTTGCAGGAGAAGGTGATCGAGGTCGGCAGGCCATAGGTGTGGTGGTAGCTGCCGACCAGGTGGTCGGCGGCCGCCTTGCTGGCGGCGTAGGGCGAGCGCGGGGCGAAGGCGCTGTCCTCGTCGGCCGCGTTGGCTTCTACCTGGCGGTCCCCGAAGACCTCGTCGGTGGAGACCTGGTGGAAGCGCCGGCCCCGGGTCGAGCGCCCCGGCCCGCACCAGGCGGCGCGGGCGGCCTCCAGCAAGGTGGCCGTGCCCTGGATGTTGGTGCGCACGAAGGCGGCGGGCCCGGCGATGGAGCGATCGACGTGGCTCTCGGCCGCAAGGTGGACGATGGTGTCGATGTCCTGCCCGTCGATCAGCGCCTGGACCTGCCGCGCATCGCAGACGTCCCCGCGCACCAGGACGTGCCGCTCGCGGTCCAGGTCACGCAGGTTGTCCATGCGCCCGCCGGGGCCGGTCAGCGCGTCCAGGCTCCACACACGGGCCTGGGGGTGCCGCGCCAGCAGGCGGCGGACGAAGGCCGAGCCGATGAAGCCGGCCGCGCCGGTCACCAGCACCCGCTCCAGGCGCGCGCTCATGCGCCTGCACCGGGCAGGGCGGGGGGGCGCCGCCACTTTGGCACCTGGCTCCAGGCCAGGCCCTGGCGGTCCCGCTCCGACAGCAGGGGCGACCCCTGCAGCGGCCAGCGCACACCCACCGTCGGATCGTCCCAGGCCAGGCAGTGATCCCACTGGGGCGCATAGGGAGCGGTGAGCTGGTACATCACGACGGCCGGCCCCTCCGTCACGTAGAAGCCGTGGGCCATGCCCGGCGGCACCCACAGACGGGCCGGCTGCGAGGCCGCAAGGCGCAGCCCGGCCCAGCGGCCCAGAGTCGGCGAGTCAGCCCGGAGATCGACGACCACATCGTAGATGCTGCCCTGTACCACCTGGAGCAGCTTGCCCTGGGCCGGTCCCTCCTGGAAGTGCAGCCCTCGCAGCACACCGGTGTGAGATGTGCTGCAGTTCTCCTGGACGAAGCGATCCGGCAGGCCGCAGGCCCGCATCTCCGCGGCAGAAAAGCACTCGACCAGCCACCCGCGCGCGTCGGTGTGGATCGGTGACGTGAGGACCAGCACGTCAGGCAGGGCGGTCGGCGTCACGTCCATACGGGGGTCCTCGGAGCCGGTCGGAGAGGCCCCGTATAGCACGCCGTGCAGGCCCATCCCGGCCCGTGGGGCCACAACAGGCGCCTGCTGGGTGAGTCGAAGCGTGGACGGAGCCGTGGGGCCCATGGACAGGAGAATACAGGAAGGCAGGGGGTCGAATGCACCCTCAGCGCGTGGCAATTCGTCCCATGCCTTTCCTGTGATCCCCTCATTTACTGCAAAAAGTCCATCTTCTAATGTTGCTGCGCTAACAATCCTTGGTATACCCACGTTGACGCGTCAATGAGATGCGTCGCTCGCTCCCCCTACCGAAGGAACTGCCATGAACAAGAAGGAGATGGCGGCCAAGCTCGCCAAGAAGACCGGTCTGTCGCAGGCCAAGGCCCTCGAGGTCATCAACGCCATCTTCAGCGCGGAGCCTCGCGAGGGGATCATCGCCGTCGAGCTCGATGCCGGCCGCAAGGTCACGATCCCCGGCTTCGGCACCTTCGCCTCCAAGAGCCGCGCCGCCCGCACCGGGACCAACCCGGCCACGGGTGCCAAGATCGAGATCCAGGCCAAGAAGTACGCTTTCTTCAAGCCCGGCAAGACCCTGCGCGAGCGCGTCTCCAGCTAGACCGCAGCGCCTCCGCGGCGTCGGCACCGGGAGCTACCCGGTGCTGGCGACGCGCGCCCCGCCCCGCCCGGTTCGCCGGCGCGGGGCGTCGTCGTTCCGGCGCCCTCCTTCGCGGCGTGCTGTCCGCCGGGCGAGGCGCTATCCTGCCGCCTGCCGGGAGCCTGCTCATGCGCCACGCCGTGTCCGCCCTGCTGCTGCTTGTGTTGGCAGCCTGTGCTTCGGACCACGTGGCCGTCTTCCAGGGCAGCGGTGGCCCAAGGGACGGCGGCAGTGACGGCGGCAGCAGCTCCGACGGGGCCGCGGCGGACAGCGGAGACGCCGGCGCCGACGGGGGCAATGCGGACGGGGGCAACACTGACGGGGGCAGCCCCCTCCCCGGCCCGGGTGAGCTGGTCCTCACCGAGCTGATGATCGATCCCAGCGCCGTCGGCGACGCCCAGGGGGAGTGGGTGGAGCTGTACAACCCCACCGACCGGAGCATCGAGCTGGCGGGCCTGGTGCTGGGGGACGACAACATCGACGCCTGGGTCCTGACCGACAGCGTAGCCCTGGCGCCGGGGGCCTGGGCCGTGCTCTGCGCCGCCGAGACCGACAACGGCGGCGCCGCCTGCGCCGGCACCTTCCGCTACAACACCCTGGGTGGGGGCTTCGCCCTGGCCAACGCCGGGGACGAGGTGGTGCTGCGCACCGGGGACGGCCTGCTCGTCGACCGCACCAGCTACGGCGCCGAGGCCGTCGTCCCAGGGGCGAGCCTGGGCCTGTCCCCCGCCGCCCTCGACGCCGTCTCCAACGACGGTGCGGGGGCCTGGTGCGCCCAGCACAGCCCCATGAGCGGGGGTGACCGGGGCACGCCCGGGCGGCCCAACGACCCCTGCTAGGCCGGGGCCCCTCATGCGCGTCGCCCTCGTCCTCCCCCCGCTGACCCAGGTCAACACGCCCTACCCGGCGCCGGCCTACCTCGCGCGCTTCCTGCGCGACCGCGGGGTGCCGGTCACCGTCTGGGATCTGGGTCTAGAGCTGGTCCTGGACCTGATGTCCCGACCTGGGCTGGACCGGGTCTTCGACGCCGTGCAAGAGCTGGCTGAGGGCCGGATGCCCCCGGGCGCCAACCCCGCTTGCGCGCAGGGGCTGCCCGAGCCGGCCTGGCAGGCCCTGGCCCTGCGGTCCTGGCACACCGCCGCCATCGAGCCCGTGATCCGCTTCCTGCAAAGCCGGGATCGCACCCTGGCCCGCCGCATCCTGGACACCCCGCTGCTGCCCCCGGGGCCGCGCCTGGACGCCGCCCCGGCCGACGCCTTCTCGGCCCGGGACGTCGACGACGCCGCCCGCTACCGGGCCAGCCTGTACCTGGAGGACCTGGCCGACCTGGTCGCCAGCACCATCGACCCGGGCTTCGGCCTGGCCCGCTACCAGCACCACCTGGCCCTGGGCCCCATCTCGTATGAGCCCCTGCACGCCCGGCTGCAGCAGACCACCCTGGTCGACGCGCTGCTGGACGCGCGGGTCGACGCCCACCTGGACCAGCACCCCGATCTGCGCCTGCTCGGCCTGAGCGTGCCCTTCCCCGGCACCCTGTACGGGGCCCTGCGCATCGGGCGGCGGGCACGGGCGCGGGGGATCACCGTCGCGATGGGCGGCGGCTACGTCACCACCGAGCTGCGAGAGGTCGACGAGCCGCGCCTGTGGGACTGCGTCGACGCCCTGGTGCTCGACGACGGCGAAGGACCCCTGTGGGCCCTGCTCCAGCACCTGGAGGGGGGGCCCGACCAGCGCCATCGCACGAAGACCCGCCAGGGGCTGCACCAGGCCCCCGCGCCGCGCCCGCCGACGACCGCCGCCGCCTGGTACGCCGACCTGGACCTGTCCCGGTACCTGCACATCGTCGACAGCCTCAACCCCGCCCACCGCCTGTGGGGGGACGGCCGCTGGAACAAGATCACCCTGGCCCACGGCTGCTACTGGCGGCGCTGCGCCTTCTGCGACACCTCGCTGGACTACATCGCCCGCTACGAGCCAGCCCGGATCGGGGCCCTGGTCGACGCCATGGAGGAGCTGGTCGCGCAGACCGGGCACAGCGGCTTCCACCTGGTCGACGAGGCGGCGCCCCCCCGGCTGCTGCGTGACCTGGCCCTGGAGCTACTGCGCCGTCGGCTCACGGTCAGCTTCTGGGGGAACATCCGCTTCGAGCGCGCCTTCACGCCCGACCTCTGCCGCCTGCTGGCCGCCGCCGGGCTGATCATGGTGACGGGCGGGCTGGAGGTGGCCAGCGACCGCCTGCTCGGGCTGATGGACAAGGGCATCGACGTCGACCAGGCCGCCCGCGCCGCCTGGGCCTTCCGCCAGGCCGGGGTGCGCGTCCACGCCTACCTGATGTACGGCTTCCCCACCGAGACCGCCCAGGAGACCGTGGACGCCTGGGAGATCGTGCGGCAGCTCTTTGCGGCCGGGGCCCTGGACAGCGCCTTCTGGCACCGCTTCGTCCTGACCCGCCACAGCCCCGTGGCCGCCGACCCCGGCCGCTTCCAGGTCCGCGCCCTGCCCCCCCAGGGGCCAATCTTCGCCGCCAACGACCTGCGCCACGAGGACCGGGTGGGCGCCGACCCGGCCCCCTTCGAGGAGCCCCTGGCCCGCAGCCTGGAGGCCTGGATGCGGGGCGAGGAGCTGGAGCGCCCGGTGGAGAGCTGGCTGCGGGCACGCCTGGGGCCCAGCTGCGAGGCCCCCGATCGCATCGTCCGCGCCCTGGGCGGGGAGGAGGCCGAGGCGACGGGCGACCGGGTGCTCTGGCTGGGAGGCGAGGTCCTGGAGGCCGAGGGCGGGCTGGTGCTGCACGGCATGGGCGGACCGGTCCTGGCCGAGGGCCGGCCCGAGCGCCTGGAGTGGCTGGCCGAGCTGGTCGAGGCGGCCGCGCCGGACCAGCCCCCCCTGTCCTGGACCCAGGCCAAGGCCAGCTTTCCGGGCGGCGCCAAGGCCCTGCGGCGCCTGCTACGAGCCGCTCGCAGCGCTGGCCTGGTGCGGATCTAGCAGAGTTCGTCGACAGACGTTTACGAGCGCCGCGCCCGGTGCCACCCTGCGCGGGTGTTCCTCCTCCCCATCCTGGTGCTCGCTTGCTCGGGCGCCCGCTCCGGCGGTCCAGCGACGCCCGTGGGCGACAGCGGGGGCGACAGCGGGGGCGACAGCGGCCAGCCCGCGACCGACGGCGGCGGGGGCAGCGCGCCGGACGGGGGCGCCGACACCAGCAGCGACGGCGGCGCCGACACGGGCGGCTCGACCGACGGCGGCGCCGACACGGGGGGCGACACCGGCACAGGCCCCCTGGACATCCCGGCCGGCCCCACCTGCGTCGGCGCGGCCTGGCCCTATGGCACCCCCTTCAACGTCCTGGCGGCCAACGTCCAGGCCGGTCGCCTGGACGAGGCCATGCTCGTCGACCTGCGAGCCCTGGTGGCCGATCTCCAGGCCGAGGCGGGCGGGCCCTGGCACGAGTGGACCATCGGCCCCTGGACCAGCACCGACGGCCTGAGCTGGGTCCCGGCCGCCGACCAGGCCGCCCTGGAGGCCGCCAGCGTCCCCGACGCCGTGATCGGCCCCGACGGCGCCTTGTGGCTCTTCTACATGGACGCCGACCTGGACCGCATGCTGGCCGAGGCCGAGGCCGGCCTGCCCGTCGTGTCGGCCGGGGTGCCGGGGCTGGGCGGGCTGGGCGCCGCGCGCTCTACGGACGGGGTGCACTTCGAGCGCGTGGCCCTCGACTTCGGCGGGGGCGGACCGACCCTGGCCGTGGATCCCGACGTGCGCCGCACGGCGGACGGTCGCTACCGCCTCACCTACCTGGGCGTGCCGGCCGCAGAGGCCTGCGCCGACGTCACCGACCCCTTCCACGTGCCGCCGCCCCACCGCATCTACACGGCGGTCAGCGACGACCTGGAGCACTGGAGCCTGGAGGGCCAGGCATTCCAGGTGGACTTCCGCGGCACCGACCCGGCGGTCTGGTGCACCGATGACGACAGCGAGTGCTGGCTGAGCGCCGGCCGGGTGGGACAGAGCAGCGACGGGGGCCGCAGCTACACCGAGACCGTCCTGCTCATGCCACCCGAGGCGCCCCAGACCCCCGACGTGGTGACCTGGGACGGCGGCTGGCGGATGGTCTACCGGGACCCGCCCACGGACCGGACCATGACCTCTTTCAACGCGGACGGCAGCGGCTTCCCAGAGAGCGTGGCCATCGACGTGGACGGCGACGCCCCGACCATCGTCGTGGTGGACGGGACCCTGGTCCTGTACGCCAAGGAGATCCGCTGAGGCGCCGGCGCGAGGCGCGGCCTGCGACGCGTCGTCACCCGGCAGGAGCTGGGGCCGCAGGGCGAGCAGTGTTCCCCTATCGGCGTTCCTTGAACACCGCTAGACGTCCCGCTCGTAGATCCGGTAGCGCCGGTAGATCTCCAGGCCCAAGCTTTCCACCGTGCCGCAGCTGCCGGCGTTGCGCTCGTCGATGAGGGAGCTCTCGATGCGGGTGAAGCCCGCGGCGCGCACCCCCTCCACTGCCGCGTGGATGAGGGCGCTGGTCAGGCCCGTGCCGCGGTAGGCCGGCAACACCCCGGTGATCTTGAAGCTCGCCGTGCGGATGCTGCGCATGGCCCACAGGGCCCGCGCCCAGCCCAGGGGCAGCAGGTGGCCCCGGGCCCGGACCAGGGCCTCGTTGACCTCGGGCACGCAGATGGCGAAGCCGGCGGCCTGGCCGTCCACCGTCGCAAGCTGGAGCATCTGGCGGCTGGTGAAGAGCAGGAAGGCGCGGCCCAGGTCGACGAAGTGCTGGCGTGGCATGGGCGTGTTCTCGGGCACGTCACGGAAGGCTTCTACGAAGACCTCGTGGGCCAGGCCCAGGTCGCGACGCAGGTGCAGCAGAGAGGCCGGTCGCAGCTCCAGCCCGGGGATCTGGCAGCCCGCGACCCGCGCCACGAGCTTGTCCGGGTAGGGGGTGGGGCTGCCGTCGGGCTCGACGATGAGCCGGTCGTAGGCCAACACATCGTGGTGCTTGCGGAAGCCCAGGCCCTCGACCAGGGCCTGGGAGAAGGCGGGCTGGTGGCTGGCCAGGAAGGGGGGGGCGGGTGGCAAAGCCCTCGACGGTGATCCCCACCTCCTCCACCCGGGTCAGGTTGCGAGGTCCTCGCAGGAGCTGCGCGCCTTAGCCCCGGGCCTCGTCGGCGGCCCGCTCCAGCAGCAGCGCGGCGACCGCGGGGTCGTCCTGGGTCTCGAAGAAGCCGAAGAAGGCCGCGGCCTCCCCGCGGTGCTGCTCGTGTTGGTGGTCGCGCAGGGCCGAGATGCTGCCGACGTCCTGGCTGCCCCGGCGGGCCAGGAACAGGCGCAGCTCCGCCTGTCGGAAGAAGCTGTTGGAAGGGGCCAGGCGACGGCGCAGCCACTCGGCCAGGGGCGGCACCCAGGCGGGATCGTCCCGGTAGAGGCGTGCCCACAACGCGTGGACCTCGGCCATGGCCCGGCGATCCTGGGGATCCACGAGGGAGAGGGTCAGGGGGCCCGCCATGGTCGACCTCGGGTGGGCGGTCGGGATCCATGGTGCCCCATGCGCACCCGGAAGGTCGGCCGGAGTGGCGCGGGCACGGTGGCCGGGGGTGCTGCCAGGCTACGCTGGGGGCAGGAGGATCCATGAGCTTCATCAAGCGGCTGGCCAACGTGGGCAAGGGGCTATGGACCGTACAGACCAAGGCCCGCGATCCCCAGGAGACGGCGCGCATCCGGGCGCTGCAGGCCGAGATCGAGGCCGACCAGGCGGCGGGGCGCAGCGCGGGGCGCAGCAGCTCGCGGCAAGCAGGCCTCGGGCCGCAGGCCACGGACCCGGTCCATGCCCAGGACCGGCTGGACGCCCTGGCCGACCAGCTCCGGCAGGGCAGCCTGGACCGCGCCACCTACGACGCCGCCTGCGCCCGGGTCATCGCCAGCCTGGAGGGGGCGGAGGCACCAGTGGCCACGGCACCGGCGGCAAAGCCGACCGCCGAGCAGCCCGCGGAGCGCCCACCGTCCGGCCCCGTGAAGCGGACCCTCTAGTCGCGGCGCCCTGGCCGCAACGCCCCAGAGGGTCTAGCCGGCCCGGTTGCGGGCTTCCTTGACCAGGTCGTCCACCGTGTCCGGCAGGGTGCCCTTGGTGGCCATGGACTGCACGCCCTCGGGGATGCTGCCGCCGGCGTCGGTGCAGACCAGGTAGGTGATCGTCACGGCGTCGTCTGCGCCCTGGAAGAGCCAGGCCCCGACGTTGACCGGGGGCTCGACGGCCTTGGGGTGGGCCGTGGTGACCTCCTTCCAGGTGGCGGCGTAGGGGCCGCCCTGGTCCCAGGCCTTCTCCCAGCGCAAGCCCACCAGGCTGCCGTCGCGGATGACGGTGCCGTGCAGGAACCAGAAGCGGTCCGAAATGATCGGCACCGAGAGGTACTCGTAGTAGTCAAGGGTCGACGCGGTCTTCTTGAGTGTGACCGCGTCCTTGATGCCGGCGCTGGACCAGTGGATGGCACCCTCGATGTCGGTCGCGACGGCGAGCATGGTGTCCGCCGGGACCCCAGAGACGGTGCTCACGGCCCGGAAGCAGGAGGTGCCGTCGAGGGTGGCGCTGTAGAGCTTGACCTCGCCCGCGTTGCGCGAGGACGCCGTCTTGAACAGGCTCCAGGACGTCGCCGTGGACAGGGAGCTCCAGGTGGGGGCGGCCATGGCCGCGCTGGCCAGTGCGAGGACGAGCAGCAAGAGACACCTCGGAAGGGCAGGCGGGCGGGGGACCCGCCGTGGGCTCCCCCTATTCCGGTCGCGCCGTTGGGACCGCCGCCGCCACCATGCGGCGCCGATCCACCGGCAGGCGCAGGGCGTGCCAGGCCAGGGCGGCCAGGCGACGACCGGCCCGGGGACCGGGGTGACGCAGGAAGACCCGCACCGTCTGGGGCCCCCGCGCCACCGCGTGCTGGTGCTGGATGACCTTCTTGGCCAGATCGTAGAAGGGCTGGCCGAAGGCGGCGGCGAAGAGCGGCCGGTTGTCCATGCTGCCCTCCCAGCGGCCGGCGTCACCCTGTGCCACGACCCGGTCGTAGAAGGCCGTGCCGGGCAGGGGGTAGCTCAGGCTGACGCCGATCTCGTCGGGGCGCAGGCGGCCCACCAGGTCGACGGTGGCCTGCACCTCGGCCAGGCCCTCACCGGGGTGGCCCAGCTGCAGGAAGAAGCCGACGCCGATGCCGTGGCGCCGCAGCAGGGACGTGGCCCGCGCGACCTCAGCCACGCTGCAGTCCTTGTCCATGGCCTGCAGGACCGTGTCGGCGCCACTCTCGGCCCCCAACCAGACCTGGCGGCAGCCCGTGGCGGCCAGGTCGGCGACCTGGGCTTCGTCCTGGAGCAGGTCGGCGCGGGACAAGCAGCGGTAAGGCAGCGGCGGCCGGCCCTGGCGGGCCAGGATCTCGCGCAGGGCGCGCAGCCAGCGGGGCCGCAGGCCGAAGATGTCGTCGGTGAACCAGATCCCATCGGGGTGGAAGCGGTCCTGCACATGGGCCAGCTCGGCGGCGACGCGCTCGGGGCTGCGCACGGCGTAGCTGCGGCCCCAGGTCGGCTTGGCGCACCAGCTGCAGCGGTAGGGACAGCCGCGGGCCGTCGACACGGGCAGCTCCCAGCGCCCGGTGCTGCGCAGCCAGGCCCGACGGTAGGGCACGGCGTCCAGCAGGTCCCACGCGGCCTCGGGCAGCGCGTCCAGGTCGTCCAGGGGCGCCCGCCGCCCGCCGGCGCCGCCCGCGCCGTGCAGGCCGACGACCCCGGTCTCGCCTGCCAGCCAGGCGGGCAGGACCGCCAGGACCTCGCCCGACACGGCGGCGGTGGCGCCTGCCTCCAGGTAGGCCTGGGGGTGGTCGCTGACGTCGGGGCCGCTGACGAGCACGGGCAGGCCGCGGGCGGCAGCGGCGGCAGCCATGGCCTGCTGGGCCCGGCGGATGCGCCCCAGGCACTGCTTCATGGGCACGCTGTGGTCGTCGCCGACGATAGCGACGGCGTCGATGCCCCGGCAGGTGTCCAGCACGGCGCCGAAGTCCGTCTCGTCGCCGTGGAAGCTGCGATCGTGCAGCTGCACCGCGTGGCCGGCCCGCCGCAGGACGGCGGCTGCGGTCAGGGTCTGCAGCGGCGGGTAGGGTCGCCCCAGGGCCGCCTCGCGCGGGTCGAGGGCCAGGTGGTAGGGGTGGGTCAGGAGAATGCGGGCCACGGGCCTGCCATGCCGCCGCGGCGGCGCTAGGATTCGGGAGCCTGACCTGGCCCCTACCTCGCCCTACCTCGACTGTGGGGCGGTTACGACCGGACCGCCGCCTCCTTCGGAGCACCTCGGAGCACCTCGGAGCACCGATGCGAACCCTCGCACAGACCACCGGCCTCGCGCTCTCCTGCCTCGCCGCCTCCTGCGTCGCTGCCTCCTGTTTCCTCGCGGCCTGCGGTGCTGGCCCGTCTCCCGACGCGGGGGCGGCGACCGGGCATGCACCCACGGTGACCACCGCCGGGTCCCCCGAGTCAGCCCCCGAGTCAGCCCCCGAGGTGGTCCCCGAGGTGGCCCTGACCGCCACGGGGCCGACCCAGCCCCTGGTCCAGCCCAGCGACAGCGCCCGCAGCGGCGGCTGGGAGCACTTCGGCACCGACTTCTCCCTGGCCGAGGCCGACGCCGTGGCCTGCGAGAAGGTGCTCGCCGACCCGGCCGCCTACGTGGGCCACACCGTGCGGGTCAAGGGCCGAGTCGCGGATGTCTGCCAGCAAGCCGGCTGCTGGCTGGTCCTGACCCCGACGCACAGCAGCCTGGAGAACAGCGGCCTGGAGAACAGCGGCCTGGAGAACAGCGGCCTGGAGAACAGCGGCCTGGAGAACAGCGGCCTGGAGAACAGCAGCCTGGAGAGCGGTGACTCCGCCACCCCGATGATCCGGGTCACCATGAAGGACCACGCATTCAGCGTCGACAAGCAGGGCCGCGGCCGCCAGGCCGATCTGGAGGGCACCCTGGTCCGCAAGACCATCGACCCGGCCACCGTGGCCCACATCCAGGGCGAGGCCGGCGCCGACGCCCCCATGCCCGAGCTGCAGTCGACCGACGGGCAGACCTACGAGATCATCGCCAGCGCCGTGCGCTTCCGGAGCTGAACAAGTGGCGGCCCCCGACCGACCCCTGGCCCTCGACAACCCGATCCAGCACTACGCCTGGGGCTCGACCCGCGCCCTGGCCCGCCTGAGCCACCGCCTGCCGGGCAGCCAGCCCGAGGCGGAGCTGTGGATGGGGGCCCACCCCGCGGCCCCCTCCACCCTGCGCTGGGAGGGAGAGGAGCTGGGCCTGGACGCGGCCATCAGCCGCTGGCCCGAGGCGATGTTGGGGGGCCCCGGTCCCCTGCCCTTCCTGCTCAAGGTGCTGGCCGTCGCGGCACCGCTCTCGGTGCAGACCCACCCCGACACCGCCCAGGCCCAGGCCGGCTTCGCCCGCGAAGAAGCCCAGGGCCTGCCCCGCACCGACCCGCGGCGCTGCTACCGCGACCCCTTCGCCAAGCCCGAGCTGATCGTCGCCCTGGGGCCCTTCCGGGCGCTGTGCGGGCTGCGCCCCTGGCCCGAAGCCCGACAGCTGCTCGCCGCGGTCGGCCTGCACTTCGACACGCCCCAGCAGGCGGTCAGCGCCCTGGTCACCCCGCCGGCCGACCCGGTCCTCGCCGCGGCCCGCACCAGGTCTCTCGCGGCGGCCCTCGCGGCGGTGCCCCGCGCCCTGCCCGAGCTGCTGCCCCTGGTGGGCGAGCTGGCCCACCACCACCCCGGTGACCCCGGGGCCCTCTTCCCGCTGTTGCTGCGTCCCCTGCAGCTGGAGCCCGGGCAGTCCCTGTTCCTGCCGGCGGGCCAGCTGCACTGCTACCTGGAGGGCCTGGCCGTCGAGATCATGGGCAACAGCGACAACGTCCTGCGCGGCGGCTTGACCCCCAAGCACAAGGACCCCGCGCAGCTGCTGGCCGTCATCGACTGGCAGGGCCCGCCACCCCAGCCCGAGCCCCAGGCCCCCGATGGCTCCTGGCCCGCTGCGACCCGCGCCTTCCGGCTGCGGGGCGCCAGCAGCCCGGTGCGCGGCCCGGCCATCGTGCTGTGTACGGGTGGAAACCTGTTCCTGGGTGCGCAGCGCATGTTGTCGGGCGACGCCTGGTTCGTGCCCTACGCAGCCGGCCCCGTCCCCTTGGGAGGGAACGGGGCCGGCTTCATCGCGACCGCGGGGGCCTGAAGCCCCGGCGCGCTCAGGCGGGCTGGGGCACCACGGTGCTGGCCGGCCGCTCCACGACCCGGCGGACCGGGATGGAGCTGACCAGGGCGACGCAGTCCTGGGCCTTCTCGAGCTTGAACTCGGTCGACTCGGTGTCGATCTCGACGTACTTGGCGATGACGGCCAGGATCTCGGCCTTCATGGTCTCGAGCTGGGCCGGCGTCAGGTCCACCTGGTCGTGGATGAGCAGGAACTTGAGGCGCTGCTTGGCCTCGTCCTTGCTCTTGGCCGCAGGCTTGCCGAAGAAGCGGCTGAACAGGTCCTTCATCGGGCCACCTCCCGCGCCGGGTTCATGCCGATCCAGCGCTTGAGCGTCGTCCAGAAGCCATCCGGGACGCTGAGATCCAACATCGGCACGTCGGGTTCACCGGCCAGCCGCCGCCCGATGCGTCGGTAGGCCTCCCCCACGATGCTGTCGTCGTCGAAGGCCACCGGCAGGCCGCGGTTGGCGCTGACGATGATGTCCTCGTGGTCCGGCACCACCCCCAGCAGCGGGATGGCCAGGATCTCGAGGATGTCCTCCTTGTTCATCATGTCGCCTGCGGCCACCATCTTCGCCCGGAAGCGGTTGATGATCAGCTCCGGCTCGGGCAGCTCGGCGGCCTCCACCATCCCGATGATGCGGTCGGCGTCGCGGATGGCGCTGACCTCGGGGGTGGTGACGATGATAGCCCGGTCGGCCCCGGCGACCGCGTTCTTGAAGCCCTGCTCGATGCCGGCGGGGCAGTCGACCAGCACGTAGTCCACCAACTCCTTGAGTTCGCAGACCAGCTTGCGCATCTGGTCGGGGGTGACCGAGTTCTTGTCCCGGGTCTGGGCTGCGGGCAGCAGCGAGAGGCGCTCCAGCCGCTTGTCCTTGATGAGGGCCTGCTTCAGCCGGCAGGAGCCCTCGATCACGTGGACCAGGTCATAGACGATGCGGTTCTCCAGACCCAGGATGACGTCCAGGTTCCGGAGCCCGATGTCGGCGTCCACCACGACCACAGAGTGGCCCTGCTGGGCCAGCGCGACACCGAGGTTGGCCGTCGTCGTGGTCTTGCCGACGCCGCCTTTGCCCGAGGTGATGACGATGCACTCGCTCATGGATCACTCCGTGCCGTGGTTTGCGGCCGCAGACTGCGGCGCCGGGTCCGAGGAGGAGGCCTGTCCGGGCAGGCGGCCGCGGTACTCCTCGATGTGGATGCGCTCGCCCTCGACCCACGCGACCTCGGGGCGGAAGGTCCGCGCGGTGCGGCTGCCCTCCTGCTCGGCGGGGAAGGCGATGTGGGCGGCGATGCGAAGCTGGGTCGGCAGCAGCTCGAAGGCGACGATGACCGCGCTGGAGTCCCCGTGGACCCCGGCGTGGGCCAGGCCGCGCAGGCTGCCGAGGACCAGGATGTGGCCCCCGGCCTCGATGGTGGCGCCGGGGTTCAGATCGCCGAAGACGACGACGTCACCGGGGAAGGAGACGCGCTGGCCGCCCCGCAGGGTGCGGGCCACGGTCAGGACCCGCCGGCCGCCGCCGAAGCTGAGGGGCGGGGGCTCCAGGGCCATGCTGATCGGCGCCTCATCGACGCTGTCGGGCTCCTCGGCCGCGGCCTCGTCTGCTGCGTCATTCGCAGCCAGCTCACCGGTCGGGTCGGCCACGAGCAGGGTGTCCGCCTCGTCGCCGACGTCCAGGCGGCTCAACTCGGTCACCGAGGTCGCGCCGCGGCGACGGCCCCGGGGGAGCAGCTCACTGCCGGGGTCACTGCCGGGGTCACTGCCGGGGTCACTGCCGGGGTCACTGCCGGGGTCACTGCCGGGGTCGCCATCCTCGTCGCCGACATCGTCCAGCACCACCACGTCGACGGTGCCGGCCGGGCGGGTGGGGTCCTCCTCATCACCGATCCGGGCGAGCTCGGCCTCGGTCCAGTCCAAGGAGGCATCGCGCACGAAGACCTGGAGCTTGAGCTCGCGGGCCACGTAGCGGTGCAGGACACGCTCGGTGCTGTAGACCGCGGTCACGGCCAGGCTGAACTCGTCCCGCAGCAGGTGTACGAGGCGCCGGACGTCGAAGAGATCCAGGGCGCGGTCCCCAAGGTCCAGGCGGGCCGTGCCGTGCCGGAAGCGCTCGGGGGTCTGGCCCAGCACGCGACGCAGCTCGTCCCGGCACCGCTCGTAGGAGGGCTTGGCGTCCAACGAGAGGATGAAGCTGGTGCCGTCCTGGCCACGTACGGGTCGCACGCGAAGGACGGAGGGAGCACCGGCCGGGGAGGTGGC
>Ga0100377_1000123_pt1 | contig 58208 bp, 29 predicted proteins | sample CryGeymeta201501_FD_83664 | JGI IMG/M metagenome (GOLD analysis project Ga0100377, IMG submission 83664) | Groundwater microbial communities from Crystal Geyser aquifers in Utah, USA - Crystal Geyser metaG 2015-01 | ecosystem: Environmental > Aquatic > Deep subsurface > Groundwater | place: USA... | reverse complement strand
GGTTGGCGTCGGCCAGATCCGCCAGGACGAGAGACGACCCCGCCAGGCACACCTGACGCATGTCTGCGCCCGACAGATCGGCGTTTCCGAGGTCGAGCCCTGACAGGTCTTGTCCCGCGAGCACTGCCCCCGCCAGGATCGCTCGCCCGAGGTCCGCGCTCTCGAAGTCGACACGAACGGTCGCCGCGATCCCGCTGCAGGGGGGTTCGGGCAGGTTCACCCCCGTCGGCGTGAACACCGCGTCCGACAGGTCGGTCGCGGTCAGGCGTGCGCCGCGAAGCAGGGTCGAGCGCGGGTGGATGCCCGGCACTGGGGCACGGCAGTCTGCATCGGCGGGGGTCAGGTTCGCGCCCGACATCCGCGCGCTGGCGAGGTTGGCGCTGGTCAAGTCGGTGCCGCGCAGTGAGGCCTGCTCGAGATCCGCGCTCGAGAGGTCTGCGCCGCGCAGGCTCAGGCAGCCCAGATCGGCCGGCGCCCCACTGGCGGTTCGGGTGGCCCGAAGGATGACGCCAGACAGGTTGGCCGACTCGAGCGATGACCGATTGATCATCGTGAGCTGGCGCAGGTCGCCGCCGGCCAGCGCGACGCCACGGAGATCCAGGCCTGCAGCGCGCAGGTCGGTCAGCACCACCGGCAGCGTCACCATCGCGTCAGGGTTGTCTGCATCGAGGACGACCGCACGGGTCTGCGCGTCGAAGCCGGACCGGGAGACCGTGACGGTATAGGTGTCAGCGCCAAGTCCAGGGAAGACATTGACCGCGCGCAGCACCCCATTGTCGTCGGTCGGGACGGCGGTCTGCGTCATGGTCGCCGCGCCTGCGGCGACCTGGATGACGACGTCACGCTGTCCCTCCGGAATCCAGTCCGGGACGAGCTGCACCTCGACGGTGAGCGAGCCGACGAGGGGATTGACGACGAGCGTCCGCGACACCGGCATGGAGGTGGTGTCGTCCACGAAGCGCCCAAGCGCCTCATCCCAGCGCACCTGGGCGACGTTGAGGTCGTGGTAGCCGGAGCGCGTCATGTCGAGCCGGTAGGTGTCGTAGCGAGAGGCAGATACGGCGAAGCTGCCGTCGGCGGCGCTCACCGCCGAACCGACCAGGCGGCCGTTGTTGTCCCGCACGTAGATGAGCGTGCCGCTGTGATCGGTGGCGGGCGCGGGCAGGAGCGCCGTCCCGTCGAGGGTCACCGCGGCGGCGGTCTCCGACTCATGGACGAGCTGCCAGGAACCGACCGACTGGGCCCCGCTGCTCAGCGTGACGATGTCGTTCACCGGCGCGAAGCCAGTCAAGCTGAACGCGATGGCGTACACGCCCGGCGTCAACCCCGTCTGGGAGAACGCCCCCTCGGTGCCATTGGCGACCGCGCTCGCCGAGAAGGTCCGCGAGACGCCCTCACACCCTGCCGAGACGCCGTTGAGCGCGACGGTGACGCCAGCGAAGTCGGTGCCGGCGTGGTGACTGGTCAGCCCACCGGAGAGGCTGGCGCTGGTGTCGCGCTGCAACACCATGCCGGGCCAGGTCGTCAAGGCTTGCCCGCCCACCTCGAAGCGGCCATCCACCGCGTCGTAGACGACGGAGGCGGTGGCCTGCAGGTAGCCGTCGCGGGTCGCGATGAGGGTGTGGTCAAACGCGTACGCGACCACGCCGAACGCCCCGGTCGCGTCCGTGACCGCCGAGCCCGTCACGGTCCCCGCCCGCGTCGCGACGACCGAGATGCCCGCGTGGCTCGGCCGATCGGCGAGGGTGGCATGGGCGGCGAGCTCGATGGAGACGGGCAGGAGCGTCAGAACGCCGAGCGGGGTTGCCCCGGAAACCTCGACCACCCGCTGATGGAGCGCGTGCCCGACGGCCTCCACGGTGAGCGTGTAGGTGCCCGTCTGGACGCTCGTGAACGACAGGCTGCCGTCGGCCCCGACGACGCCGCTGTACGAGCGAGCGCCGCTCAGCGTCCCTGTCGCGACCGTCGGCCACACCAGATCGCGGAGGGGGCTTTGGAGCGTGGCGGACACGCTGCCGCCCGTGTCTTCCTGGAGGGTGAGCGCGGTCGTCTCGAGCGGCTCACCCGCGACCTGGAACCGGTCGGCCTCCCACAGCACATCGACACTGCGGGACACAAACCCCTCGGCGTCCAGTACCAGCGTGTAGTCTGTTCTGCCAGCGATGACGGCGAAGCTGCCCGCGGCGTTCGTGCTCGTCTCGGCGCGCAGCACGCCCCCGACGAACGCCCGCACGCGCACGCCGCCGTGGTCTGCGCGGCCGCTGAGCTGGATGCTCCCGCGCAGCTCGACGAACTGGTCCGTCGACCGATCCTGCGGCACGAGCTGTGGCACAGCGATCTCGGTCAAGCCGGACGGGAGCTCGAGCTCGTCGCTGTACTCCACGTGCCCTTCGGCGCGCACCTTGATCGTGTAGAGGCCCGGCGCGAGATTCTCGGCGATGAACAGGCCCTGGGCGTCGATGAGCGCAGTCTTGAGCGTGTCGCCACGGATGAGGCGGACCGTGGTCTGGGACGGCCAGTCCAACGGCAGCTCGCTGGTGAGCTGCCCGCTGATCGAGGCGCTCAGGTCGGGCAGCAGCACGATCGGAGCGTCTTCGTTCACGACGAAGCGGGAGGTGGCGGTGTCCCAATGGGCCGTGATTCCTGCGAGGGGCAGGAACTCGGGGTGGGAGGCGACGAGCGTATAGTCGAGCGGGGCGGCGGGTGTGGTGAACCGCCCGTCGGCGTCGGTGGAGAGGGTCGCCAGGAGGTTGTTCTGGAGATCAGTGACGACGACCGCGATGCCGGAGTGGTCTTCACCGGCCGCGAGGTGGACCGATCCGGCGAGCAGCTCGGCGGCGTCGTACTCCAGCTCGACGGTCAGGTTGGCCGGACTGTCGGGCACGAGCTCGCGGTCAGGCAGGAAGGCGAAGGACGCGAAGCCGGGCCGGTAGCCAGGCAGCCTCGCCTCGACGACGTAGCTGCCGGCCTCCCTGATCGCGTCTGGGAATGTAAATATCCCTTCGCTGTCAGGCCGTTGCGCACTTGCCACCCCGGTCAGCCGCACCTCGACCCGGGTCAGATCGGCTTGCACGACCCCAGCGACGACGATCCGGCCTTGGACCGTCGCTCCGTTCCAGTCGTCGCAGTCGTTGCCGAGGCCGTCGCCATCGGCGTCGTACTGGTCGGAGTTTCTCACAAGGGGGCAGTTGTCGGCGCCGTCGAGCACGCCATCGTTGTCGTCGTCCGCGTCGCAGAGGTCACCGATGAAGTCGCTGTCCGTGTCGGTCTGATCGGGGTCGGGCTGCTGGACGCACCGGTCGAGGTCATCCGGGACGCCGTCGCTGTCGACGTCGCCCTCGCACACGTCGCCCTGACCGTCACCGTCGCGGTCAGCCTGTTCGGCGTTGGGCGCCCTCGGACAGCTGTCGACGTCGTTCTCGACTCCGTCGCCGTCGAGGTCGTCGTCGCAGCGGTTGCCGAGCCCGTCCTCATCGAGGTCGGCCTGATCGGGGTTCGGCAGCAGGGGGCAGGTGTCGAGGTTGTCGCGCACGCCGTCGCTGTCGGCGTCACCCTCGCAGGCATCACCCTGCCCATCGCCGTCGTCGTCGGCTTGATCGGCATTGGGCGTGAACGGGCAGTTGTCGGCGCCATCGAGCGCGCCATCGTTGTCGTCGTCGTCGTCGCAGGGGTCACCCTGCCCGTCTCCGTCGCGGTCGGCCTGATCGGTGTTGGGGAGCTCGGCGCAGTTGTCACGGGCGGCGTCAGCGCTGCCGTCCGGCACCCCATCACGGTCCCGATCCGCCGCCACGTCCACCAGGCATCGCCCCGACGCGCACACCTCGCCGAGGCTGCACTCCGCGTCGGTGCGGCACTCGGGGTCAACACACGCTCCACTGCCCAGCTCACAGGTCTGCCCTGCGTCGCAGTCGAGGTTGGACAGACACGGGCAGTCCGCACCCACGCAGGGCTCCGTCTCCACACAGGCCTCCTCCACGCACGACTCCCCCACCGGGCAGTCGCTGTTGAGTCGGCACCCGACGGTCGCCGCTGGGGTCGCGTTGTCGTCGCCGCACCCGACTGCGCCAGCGATGAGCACGAGCAGCGCAGCGAGAGTCGTCAGGTTCCAGGTCATCGCGAGCCTCCACGCAGGGTTGGGTTGGGCGAGCACGGCTCAAGCGGGGCTGGGAACACCTGCCATGTGGCGCGATCTGCGCGACGAGGTGGGGGCAGCGCTGCCAGGTAGCTCAAGCGTTTCCTCAGTCTGCGTTGGTTGTAGTCGGTTGAGGCTCGCGCGTCCAGCGGTAAAGCAGGGCGCCGGGGAGGACGGGATCGCCGGCCCTGGCAGGTCGTGGCGGACAGGTCGTCGGCAGGCACCTGCCGACGTCGCGCCCACTGCGCCGGGCGCTATCGCTTGCGCATCTTGATCCGCACGCCCGGACGGTTGCCCGGCCCGACCTTGATGTACCGGTCCTTGTAGCCGACGTGCCTGAGCATCAGGTTGACCTCGGCGGCGTCGGGTCCATCGAAGGTGATCGGCCAGGGGGTGCGGCCGACCTGCTTGCCCTTGAGGTAGACCCAGGAGGTCGGCGGCGTAGAGCGGACAGTGACGATCGCCTGCTCGCCTGCGGCGAGCGGGGCGCGGGAGGGTGGCGCGGGCTCGCTCTCGTCGGCCTCGGGCGGGTCGTGGTGGGCGGTGGGATCGACGGGGTCGGGCGGGGCCTCGGGCGGCTGGGCGGCTGTGACGCCAGCGTCCGCGGCGGGCTGTGTGGAGGGCAGCGGGGCCGGCCCGCGCAGGAAGACGAGCCAGACGACGACCGCGACCGTCACCACGCCGCCGACCCCGAAGAAGAAGACGCTGCCGAGCTCGATGTCGCGCTCCGCGGCGAAGAGCTGGAGGCGCTCGAGGAGACCCGGAGGCGACGCGGCGGCGGGCGGTGCTACGTGCAGCTCGGCGGTCGCGGGGCGGGTGGACTCGGGCACCGACTCGGGCAGACGGGCGGGGATTCGGGCGGTCTCCATCGGGGGGCGGGGGCCAGGTGGAGACGGCTCGGGATCGGGAACGGGGGGCTCGGCGACGAGGACGGGAGCCGGTGGGCCCGCGGCGGAGGGTCCGGCGGTCCGCTCCGATGCGCTCACCGCGTCGGGCTCGACCCGACGGGCCCCGTGACGGCGGGCCGGGCGCGACGGATCGCTGGGAGCGGCCACCGCGAAGGTCAGCGGTGGCTCGGGGTCGACGAACAGGTCGGACGCGGGGATGGTGTCAGCAGCCTCGCGACCGGCGGCGCGCACGACCCGCGATGGCCCGCTGTCGACGACCGTGGACTCGACGACGGTGTCGTCCTTCTCTGGGGCCAGCGGCGCGGACTCGCCGTCGGCGCCCACCAGGGCCAGCGCCCGGTCGATCTCCGCGCCGGGCGCCGAGGCGCTGAAGAAGCTATCCTGGGCGAAGTCGGGGAGCCCAGACAGGCTCTCGTCGGCGATGGTCGGGGCGATCTGGTTGTGACGGCCGCGGCTTGCCAGCAGGGTGGGCGGGTCGAAGTCGTGGGGGGCTGCGTGGGTCGCCGGGGCAAGGATGCCTGGAGGCAGCGTGGCCGAGGGCTCGAGCGCCGCTTCGTCGAGGTCCTCCAGCCAGCTCGGCAGCGCGACGCCGAGGTCCAGCGAGGTCGGCACGGCCAGCTCCTCCGACGGCGGCGGGGTCCAGACGGAGACCTGCCCGGCCTCGTAGCGATGGAGGGCCGCGAGCGTCGCCTCGGGCGTGATGCGGAGGCGGCGCTCGTTCGGCGAGGGCACAGGGACGGCGTTGACATCGACGAGCGCGAGGGCCTCGGCGAAGACGGCGGCGTCGCGAAAGCGCAGGGCAGGATCGCGCGCGAGCGCGATGGGCAGCACGACGCCGAGGGGGCTCACCAGCAGCGACTCCGGGAGATAGATCGCTCCATCCAGGTGCGCCCGAACACAATCAGCCGGCGTCAAGCCCTCAAAGACGGGATGCCCCATGAACATCTCAGCGAGCACCAGGCCCATCTGGTACACATCGAGGGCCGGCAGCACGGTCTGCTCCGCGAGGTACTCGGGCGCCAGGTAGCCGATCGTGCCCAGGATCCGACCCATCCTCGAGATGCGGTCCTCCCAGCCCGCCCAGGAGGCGGTCCCGAAGTCGAGGACCCGCACGTCCTCCTGCGGCGAACCGGGGTGCAGCAGAAAGATGTTGCCGGGCTTCAGATCCCGGTGGACGAGCCCCTCCCTGTGCCCGACCGCGAGCGCGTCCAGGCAGCGACCGAACAGCCAGAACGCCCGCTGCGCCGTCATCGGCCCCCGCCGCTCCAACTCTTGATGCAGGTCGTGACCGACCAGCCGCTCCATCACGATGAACGGCTCGCCGCTCGGATGCACCATCCCCATGTCGTAGATGGTCACGACGTTCGGGTGCTCGATCCGTGCGGCAGCGCGAGCCTCCTGCTGCACGCGCGTCGCCTTCACCTTCTCGATGTCCCCGTGCCTCAGCCGTCCTCGACGGACCACCTTGATCGCCACAGGCCGGTGGATGACCCCATCGAAGCCGTCGTACACGATGGCCGTGCCGCCCACTCCGAGCACGCCGCGCACCTCGTAGCGACCGTTGATCACCGTGCCCTCCTGCAGGAGGCCATCTGAAGCGCTGGACCCGGACGTCATCGAGGGGCAGGTTCCATGAAGGGGGGTGATGGCGAGGGCCGACCCGGTGGAGAGGAGGCCCGAATGTAGCCTGCGCCGGTGCACTTCCACAAGAGCCGACCGCGCATCGAACAGGGTGAGCGCCTGGCACCTTGAGGCCCTTTGGAACATACTTCCGCCCAACCTGACCGCTCGGCGCCTCCGCGCTCAGCGGACCTCCACCCACCGGAGCCCGTCCCATGGCCATCCTCAACACCATCGCGCGCCTCGCCCCGCCCTCGACCGACGGCACCATTCGACCGTGGGCGGCGTGGATGGTGAAGAAGCCCATCGGCGCGCTGTGCCGGGTCGCGTTTCGGCCGTCCGTGGCCGGTTGGGAGCACATTCCTGCGGAGGGGGGCTGCCTGCTGGTCGCGAACCACTCCGGGGGCGGACTGGCCGACGTGCTCGTGCTGGCCGAGGCGTGGCTGCGGCAGCACGGCGCCGAGCGCCCGGTCGCGGGGATGGCCCACCCGCTGGTGATGATCGTGCCCGGCCTGCGCGACCTGTTCGCCGCGCTCGGGGCGATCCCGTCGACCCGCGAGGCCGCGGAGAAGGCGCTCGGGGAGGGGCGCGCCGTGCTCGTATTCCCCGGCGGGGACCACGAGTCGTTCCGACCGATCTGGCAGGCGGGGCGCGTCGACATGGCCGGTCGCAAGGGCTTCCTGAAGCTGGCCCGGACGTGTCAGGTGCCCATCGTGCCGATCGGGATCTCGGGGAGCCATTACACGCTGCCGATCTTGTGGCGCTCGGAGCTGCTGCCGCGGCTGCTGGTGGTGCCACGGCTGCTCGGGGTCAAGCGGTTCCCGATCACCTTGACGGGGGTCGTCACGGGGGCGGCGGCGTTCGCGGCGGTGTTGCCTGTGCTGGGCGTGCCCGGCGGCGTGGTCGCGGCGGTGCTGTGTGTGGCCTCACCGGTGTCCTGGTTCCTGCCCGTCGTGCCCTGGTCGATCAAGGTGAAGATCGGTGAGGCGATCCCGCCCGAGGCGCTCTTCCCGGACGACGACCTGGCCGCTCCCTACGTGCGAGTCGAGGGCGCAGTCCAGCGGCTCGTGGACGAGCTGCGCGGGGTCGTTCAGGGGACCACGGCGTCCAGGCGCACATCCACGCCAGAGGTCACGTTGCAGAACCCGCTGAAGCCGGTGCACGCCAGCAGCTCGAAGGTCCCGGTGCCGTAGACGTCGCCGCTGACGGGCTGCGGAAGGCCGTCCACGACGGGTGTCTTGCTCAGAAACAGCAGCGCGCGCCACTCCTGGTCGTCGCTGACGCCGACGCCGCTGGACACCTCGTAGGTGAACGGAAAGCGGACGCTCGAGAGCGGGTAGCGGTGGACGTGCAACGACCGATCAGCCGGCACCCCGTCCTTGATCGTCCAGGCCTTGCCCTTCGTGGGGAAGATCCTGACCTCCAGGCTCACAAAGCCGTCTGTGGAGACCTCGTCTCCCAACGTCGCCTCGCCGATCGCGCCGGGCCCGATGGGGTCGCAAGCCAGCACCAGGGCCGCCATGACCGTCGCTGCGGCGGTGATCGCCAGGATCTGAAGCGCTCTGTTCATCATGCCCTCTCCGGTTCAGCTCCATGCCACGCCCTGAGGGTGGGCCTCGGACGCGCTGCCGTCAAGCTCCGACGGCGAGCCGATCCGGGTCCTGCCGATAGTGGACCAATCTAGTCTATTTACACGCCTCCCGTCCCGGTGCTAGGGTGGACAAATGACCGCGGTTGCGGCACACCTTGCCCTCAGCACATTCCGCCGCAAGGAGCCCACATGCCTTCTTCTGCCAACACGGTCTGCACGCTGCACGTCAATGGAGACGTCCTGCAATGTGTGGTGTCCCCCATGACCACCCTCTGTGAAGCCCTCCGCTACGGCCTTCGGCTGACGGGGACCAAGCAGGGATGTGACAAGGGAGACTGCGGGGCCTGCACCGTCCTCATCGACGGGCGCCCGGAGCTGTCCTGCCTCACCCTCGCCCTGACGGTGCAGGGCAAGGCCATCATCACGGTCGAGGGCCTCGCCCACGAAGGGGTGCCGCACCCCCTCCAGGACGCCTTCGAGACTCACGGCGCCGCCCAGTGCGGCTTCTGCACCCCCGGCATCCTCATGAGCGCCGCCGCCCTGCTGCACAACAACCCCACCCCCGATCGCGCCCAGATCAAGGCGGCGCTGGCGGGCAACCTCTGCCGTTGCACCGGCTACACCAAGATCCTCGACGCCGTCGAGCACGCTGCGCACTCCGCATGCGGCGCGCACGACACCGAAGCCAACGACCTGCCCGACCCGGTGGCGGTCTGAGCCCGGCGCCAGGAGAGCCCATGACCATCGAACCCATCCCCGTCCACGACGCCGAGCTCGACGCCATCGTCGAGAGGTACGGCATGCTCGGCCAGCGCCACCGCAAGATCGACGGCGCGAAGAAGGTGTCCGGCGAGGCCGTCTACGCAGACGACATCCAGCTGCCGCGGATGCTGCACGCGCGGATCATCCGGTGTCCGCACGCGCACGCCCGCATCCTCGACATCGACGCCTCCGAGGCCCTCGCGATGGAGGGCGTGATCGCCTGCATCACGGGCAAGGACATGCCGGTCAAGTACGGCATCATCCCGTGGACCCAGGACGAGTACCCCCTGGCGCCCGACAAGGGCCGCTACATCGGGGACGGCATCGCCGCCATCGCCGCCGTGGACGAGCGCACGGCCGTCGAGGCCGCGATGAAGGTCAAGGTCCTCTACGAGCCGCTCCAGCCCATCCTCTCCTTCGCCGACGCCATCGCCCACCCCGAGATCCAGGTCAACGAGGCCGCACGGCGCGGGAACGTCGGCAAGCACGTTCGCCTCGACTTCGGGGACGTCGACGGTGAGCTCGCGGCCGCCGACCTCGTCGTGGAGGGCGACTTCCACTTCGAGAACACGACGCACGCGCCGATCGAGCCGCACTGCGCGGTGGGCCACTTTGACACGCGCGGCAAGCTCACCGTGTGGAGCTCCACGCAGGTCCCCCACTACCTTCACCGCGAGCTGGCCCGGGTGCTCGGCCTCAAGGACAGCCACGTCCGGGTCATCCAGCCCTTCCTCGGCGGCGCCTTCGGCGGCAAGAGCGAGCCTTTCGACCTCGAGTTCTGCGTCGCGAAGCTGGCCATGGTGACGGGGCGTCCTGTCAAGATCCTGTACACGCGCGAGGAGGTCTTCTACAGCCACCGCGGCCGCCACCCGATGCAGATGCACTTCGCCACGGGCGTGGACGCCGAGGGCCGTCTGAAGGCGGTCAAGAGCCACATCGCCATCGACGGCGGCGCGTACTTCTCCTTCGGGCTGGTGACGACGTACTACGCCGGGCAGCTGCTGACGGCGCCCTACCACTTCCCGAGCTACAGCTTCGACTCGACGCGGGTGTTCACCAACAAGCCTGCCTGTGGCCCCAAGCGCGGCCACGGCTCGGTGCAGCCGCGGTTCGCCTTCGAGGTCCAGCTCGACGAGATCGCCGCCCGGCTTGGCCTCGACCCGATGGAGATCCGGCGCCGCAACGCCATCGGCGATCACACGATGACCGTCAACGGCCAACGCATCACGTCCAACGGCTTCCTCGCCTGCCTCGACGCCGTCGAGGCCGCGAGCGGCTGGACGGACAAGCGGGGCAAGATGCCGGTCGGTCGCGGGATCGGGGTGGCCGGCTCGATGTACATCTCAGGCACCAACTACCCGATCTACCCGAACGAGATGCCCCAGGCGGGCGTGCAGATCAAGGTGGACCGCTCGGGCCTCGTGACCGTCTTCTGCGGCGCGAGCGACATCGGCCAGGGGTCGGACTCGATGATGGCGACCATCATGGCCGAGGAGCTCGGCTGTGAGCTCGGCGACGTCGAGGTTGTCTCCTCGGACACCGACCTGTGCCCGGTCGATCTGGGCGCCTACTCCTCGCGCGTCACCTTCATGGTCGGCAACGCCTGCATCGACGGCGCGCGCAAGCTGCGCAAGCTCATCAACGAGGCGGTGGCCGAGCGCTGGGCGTGCCAGCCCGAGGACGTGCTGGCGGTGGCCGGCACCTACTCCCACCGCCGCGACTCGGCCCTCACGATGACCTCCCGCGACGCCTTCCAGCTCGCCGAGGCCAAGTTCGAAACCCTTGGTGCGACAGGTTCTTACAACACGCCGAAGCTCGGCGGCGAGTACCGCGGCGGCACCATCGGGGCGTCCCCGGCGTACTCCTTCACCGCGCAGGTCGCCGAGGTCAGCGTTGACACGGCCACCGGGATCGTGACCGTGGAGCGCATCTGGATCGCCCACGACTGCGGCTTCGCCATCAACCCGCTCATCGTGGAGGGTCAGATCGAGGGCAGCGCCTACATGGGCTTCGCCGAGGCGATCATGGAGGCGCAGCTCTACGACGACAAGGGCCTCCATCGCGGCCCCTCGCTGCTCGACTACAAGATCCCAACGACTCTGGACACACCCGAGCTCTCGGCGATGATCGTCGAGTCCCTCGACCCCGAAGGCCCCTATGGTGCCAAGGAGGCCGGTGAGGGTCCCCTGCACCCGTCCATTCCGGCCATCGCCAACGCCATCTACGACGCGGTGGGCGTCCGTCTGCGTGAGCTCCCGTTCACACCGGCGCGCGTCCTGGCCGCCCTCGCGCAAGCGGAGACTGCGCCGGGGTAGCCCAGGCGAGCGCCGGTCCTGGCCGGGCTCAGGGCGTGACGGTGGCCGTCATGCCGGTTCGATTTCACCGTCTCCTGGGAGGAGCCGCATGACTCAGTTGTCGGAACATCAGACCTTCGTGCATGTGGTCGACTCGGGGAGCTTCTCCGCAGCGGCCCGGGTCCTCGGGGTCTCGAAGTCCCATGTGTCCAAGCAGATCGGCCGTCTCGAGGAGAGGCTCGGCGCGCGTCTGCTGCAGCGCACCACCCGCCGCGTGGCGCTGACGGAGGCCGGCCGCGCCTTCTACGAGCGATGCGCCCGCATCCTCGAGGACCTGCAAGAAGCCGAGCTGGCGGTCTCGCGGATGCAGAGCACGCCCACGGGCACCCTCCGGCTGACCGCGCCGTTCTCGTTCGGCCTCGACTACGTCGCTCCGGCAGTCGGCGAGTTCCTTCAGCAGCACGCTCGGCTCAACGTCGACCTCGACTACACCGACCGGTACGTCGACATCGTGGGCGAGGGCTACGACATGGCCGTGCGCATCGGCAAGCTGCGTGACTCGTCGCTGATCGCGCGCAAGCTGGCCTCCATGCGCATGTTCACGGTCGCCAGCCCCGACTACCTCAAGACGGCCGGCATCCCCGGCACGCCCGAGGAGCTCCGCACCCACAGCTGCCTCCAGTACACGCTGCGCCACGGCGGCACGAACTGGCAGTTCAGCAACGCCGCAGGCGCCGAGGTCTCGGTCAAGGTGGACGGTCGGGTCCAGTGCAACAACGGCGACGCGCTGCTGGTTGCAGCGCGCAGCGGCCTCGGCGTGGCGATGCTGCCGGACTTCATCGCCGCCCCGGCGCTGCGCAAGGGCGAGCTCAAGGTGCTCCTGGACGAGTGGGCGGACACGTCGAGCGCGATCTGGCTCGTCTACCCCCACAACCGCCATCTCTCGGCCAAGGTCCGCCTGTTCGTCGACTTCCTGATGGACCGGGTCACCCAGGCCCCCCACGACTTCTCCCTGAGCGACGACGAGATCCTCCGCGCCCTCGCCTGACCCGCTTGCCTCCCGCTGCGGCCCTGCCTATCCTGCGCCCGCCGGACCGGCCGAGGTGGCCCGTCCGGGGCCGCTCGGCGGAGCCCGCCGCCGAGGGCGACGTCTGCGCCGACTCCCACAGGCACGTCCTTGCAGCGACTCACCCTCGACCTGAGCTCGATGCGCGCCATCCTGGCCCTGGCCTGGACCGAGCGCGCGCGCCTGCTGGCGGCCATCGCGTGCATGGCGGTGGTGGCGGGCAGCGCCGCGCTCTACGCGCTCCTGCTCGGGCCGACCCTGGAGGCCCTGTTCAACCCCGACGCGCCGCCCGGCCTGATCGGGCGACTGTCCGGTGACCTGCCGACCTCGCTCCTGTCGCCGCAGGTCCTCGCCTGGGCGCTGCCTGCCTCGATCCTCGTGGTGGCGGGCGCCAAGGCCCTGGCCTTCTGGGGGCAGCGCCACCTGATGGCGGGTGCGAGCGAGCGCATCGTAGCCCGGCTCCGCGTTCGGGCGTTCTCAGCCGTGGCGCGCGCCGACCTGATGGCGCTCCGCCCGCTTCGCGCCGGCGACCTGGCCTCCCGGCTCACCCGGGACGCCGATCAGGTCCGCGAGGCGGTGGCAGACGGCGTCGCCGCCCTCGGCCGCGACCTGCTGTCGGCGGTGCTTCTGTTCGCGCTCGCTGTGAGCCTCGACCGCGAGCTGAGCCTCATCGCGTTCATCGCCTTCCCGATCACCGCCGTGGCCCTGGCCTGGTTCGGCCGCCGTCTCCGCCGCGCCCACGCCGACAGCGACGCCATCCGCGGCGATCTCGGCGCGAGGATCGGCGAGGTGTTCCACAACGTCGAGGCGGTCAAGGCGGACAGCGCGGAGGGCCGGGAGGCGGACCGCTTCGCGGTGGGCGTCGACCGTCTGGCCGCGCTCGAGTCCCGGGCCCTCTCGCTCCGAGCCGCCCACCACGGCGTCGTCGAGTTCGCGGGCGTCGGTGGCCTTGCGCTGACCCTGGTCTGGGCCATCGCCCGGATCCGCGCAGGCGAGCTGGGTCCGGACACGTTCGTCTCTTTCTTCGCGGCGCTCATGATGCTGTACGAGCCCGTCAAGGGCCTCAGCCGTGTCAACGCCATGTTCCAGGCCGGCGCCAGCGGCCTCGCCCGCGTCGAGCAGCTCGCCACCCTGCATCCCGAGCGCACCGGCCCCGACCTCGCCCCGCCCTTCTCCACCCTCACCCTCGACCGCGTCGCCCTCGCCTTCGACGCCAGCCCGCCCCTGTTCGAAGACCTCTCCCTGACCCTCCACCCCGGCGACGTCATGGTCGTCCTCGGCCCGAGCGGCGTCGGCAAGAGCTCCCTCGCTCGTATGTGCCTCGGCATGCTCGTCCCCACCGCCGGCCACCTCCGCTTCGACGACGCCGACCTCGCCACCCTCGACCGCGCCAGCCTCCGCCACCACATCGCCTGGGCGGGCCAGGACGTCCTCCTGTTCGACGCCACCGTCCTCGACAACATCCGCTACGGCCACCCCGCCGCCACCGACGCCGACGTGCTCGCCGCCGCCCGCCTGGCCGACGTCGAGTCCTTCGTCGACGAGCTCCCGCAGGGATGGGACACACGCCTCGGGGAGCGGGGCCAGCGGCTGTCGGGCGGCCAGCGGCAGCGGCTGGCGCTGGCGCGGGCGCTGGTCAAGCCGGCGCGGCTGCTCATCCTCGACGAGGCGCTGACGGGCGTGGACGCCGAGGCGCGTCTGCGCATCCTCAGCGACACCATCGCCGCCCGGCCCGAGTTGATGGTGCTGCTGATTACGCACGACGCGACTTTGGTGCCGCTGGCGACGAGGACGTTGCGGCTGGGGTGAGGGTGGAACGCGGGCCGAGGTGGTTCGAAGCCGCTCCCCCGCGGCCGCAAGCGGATCGAGGCGGCGCGGGAGAGCTCCCCCGCCGCTGCATCCGCTCGGCAGAAGCCTCGCGGGCAGCGTCGCCCCCTCGTGAACGAGGGGTGCTCGGGCTCTCGTGAGGTCTGTTTGATCTCGATGGCCGGTGACGCCTTGACGTTGGTGCGTAAGCTGTTGGAAACAAAGCAAATTTCACCTCAGGGTGAATCGACCCCAAGCCCGTCTCGACCGTGAACCCCGCCCGTTGGTCGTGAGAGGGCCCGATCACCCCTCGTTTACGAGGGGTCGAGGCCGCCCGCGGAGCTTTGCTCCGCGGTTGCGGCCGCGGGGGAGCTTCCGCCCATCGAGAAGTATCAGACCTCACGAGAGCCCGAGCACCCCTCGTTCACGAGGGGGCGACGCTGCCCGCGAGGCTTTAGCCGAGCGGATGCAGCGGAGGGGGAGCTTCCCTCGCACCACCCCAAACCCACCGCTCGAGCCGCGATCAACGATCCCACCTCACCCGCCCCTGGCCGCCACGCGCCTATGACCCCCACACGCCACCCCACGCCCCCTCCACCACCACCGGCAACTCCAGCCTCGACGCCCTTCCGCCTCCCCTCCACACCTCCACCCTCCCCAGCGTCTCCTCGGCGACCCCGAAGTTGTCCACGTCCGCCCCGGCCAGCGCGAGCCGGACCCGGCTCCCTCGGCCGAACCGCCACGAGATCGGCAGCAGCCCCAACACCACCTCCACCACCTCGCCGCGCGGCATCGCCGCGCCGTCGGCGCGCAGGAAGCTGTGGCTGGGGGCGGGGGTGACCACGGTCGGCTTGTCCTCCAGGCGGCGGTGCAGCAGGCGCAGCGCGCCCTCGGTAACATGCAAGACCTCACCGCTCGGCGTGACCTCCTCGAGGTAGGCAAACACGGCGCCGTCAGGCGCCTCCGAGGCAAGGAAGAGGCGCACGACCGGGTGGCCGGTCACCTCCAGCGGAGCCAGGAGGGGCGGCGAGTCGTAGACGGGGAGGTTGCGGTCCTGGGCGGCCCGGTCGGGGTAGCCGATGCGGCGGTGCGGGCCGATGAAGGAGCGCCACCGCGACCGCTGCCCCGTCGAGGCCGCCGGGTCGAGGTGATGCGTGTCAGCGCCCACGTCCACGAGCGGCGCGCTGGCCAGAGCGCCCCCTGCGCCCAGATACAACGCCTCCCTCCTCACCTCCGGCGGCGGCCACGTCTCCGCCGACTTCCACCGCTCCTCCCCAAGCGTGAAATACCGCACCGTGGGCGCCTCGCCGCCCTCGACCCCGCGGAGATGACGATCGAAGAACGCGAGCAGCTCGGCGGCGTGGTCGAAGGTGTTGAGCCTCGTCGCGTCGTGCGGGCTGATGTTGAGCGAGCCGCCATGCTCCCATGGACCGAGGATCAAGCGACTTCCGGGCGTCCGCACGGTCAGGTGGCGCTTGATCGCGCTGTGCTGATAGCCTGCGTCGAGCCAGCCGCTGTAGCTGAACACCGGGACACCGGAGGCCTCGGCCTCCGCACGCCAGCTGTGCGGGCTGAACCGGTTGACGCTGCCAGGGATGGACCGCCACCGCGCATGGCCGGGGAAGGGATCCGGCGAGGGCGCGAGATCATCGCGGAAGACGACGCCGCCGGCCTCGCGCTCGACGTCGTAGTTGGCGCGATGCTCGGCCACCGCCGCTGCGAGCTGGACCCCGCGCGGGTCGTCATCGACCGGGCGCACACCGGCGGCGAGCAACGCCCGCGCCCACCACCCCACGGCGGCCTCCACCCCGTCCCGATCCAGGCTCGCGGCCCCCCGGCCCCGCCCTGCCCCGCCGCCGGCGCGCTCGCTCTGAAGCAGCAGCCGAAGGTTCAGCGCGAACGCCTCGTGGAACGCGTCCCGGTCGAGCGCGCAGTTGACCCGGTTCCACTGCTGCGTGAACCACTGCAGGTGCACGCCGCCGGGCGCGAGCACGTCGGCATAGACGTCATACAAGCTGAACCGCGGGGCGACGGCGCGGACCGCCGGGTGATGCCGGGTCATCAGGTGCTCGGCGGCGGTCCCGCTGTAGGAGTTGCCCAGGCCGCCGACGGCGCCATCGGACCACGGCTGACTGACGATCCAGGTCGCCACCTCGACGCCATCGTCCACCTCGTCGGGCGACCAGGGGCACGGCCGGACGCCGAACGACGCGCCCGAGCCGCGCACATCGACATCGACCCAGGCGTAGCCCGACTCCATGAAGCGGTGGCGCATCCGCGCGATCGGCGACTCGAAGATGGCCTCGAGACGCCGGCCCGCCCGACGTCGCACCCGGACCGAGCGGAAGTAGCGCGTCTGGTGGAGGATGGTGGGGCCGGGCGCTCCGGTGCGGGTGGGGTAGATGTCGGCGGCGATCTTCACGCCGTCCCGCATGGTGAGGTAGAGTGAACGTCTCATGGAGTGTCGCTCAGGATCGTGCGGTGGTGGTGATGGCGGACGCGCTTCGCGTCCAGGGGTCGAGCTTTGCAGGACGCCGAGGCGCCGCGACAGTGGACCACAAGCACGGCCCCGGAAAAAAGGTGACACTGCCCCCATTGACAACGTGACACTACGGTGTCATGTTTGCCCCACAACGCGACACTGGAGCAGCCGGGACAATGGGCCCTGGCGCTGCACGTCTGACGTGGGTGGACGGGTATGGAGATCGAGGCGACACCTCTCTACAGCATCGAGGAGCTGGCTGAGCTCGGCGGCGTGACGCGGCGCACGGTGCGCTACTACGTCGGGCGTGGGCTGATCCCGCAGCCGACCGGCACAGGCCGGGGCAAGCACTACACGCAGGCTCACCTCGACGCCCTGCTGCGCGTCAAGCAGCTCCAGGAGGACGGGCAGACGCTGTCGGCCATCCTGGATGAGGAGCCCGTGGCGCCGCGGCCGCATCCACCACCCGCTCCGCTCCCGGCGGAGCCCGCCCAGGAACCCTGGACCCGCGTCGTACTGGACGACGGCGTGGAGCTCCACCTGCGTGGCCCCCGAAGCGCCCTGACCTCTGATGTGCTCGACGAGCTCCGACGCTATCTTCGACAGATCCTCAACCGCCCCTGACCCCTTGGAGGAAGCCATGAAAGCACCCGAATGTGGACTGATCACGACGCAGAACCAGCAGATCCCGCTCCAGGGCGTCGCCGTCAGCGCGACCATCTCCGGGCGGTGCGCCGAGGTCAGCGTCTCCCACCGGTACAAGAACATGGAGAAGGTCGATGTGGAGGCCGTCTACGTCTTCCCGCTCGAGGACGGCGCCGCGGTCAGCGCGTTCCGGGCGCGCGTCGGCGACCGGCTCATCGAGGGCCGCGTCGAGGAGCGTGAGGAGGCGTTCGAGATCTACGACGACGCCATGGCCGACGGTCACGGCGCCTTCCTGCTCGACCAGGAGCGGCCCAACATCTTCACCGCCTCGGTCGGCAACATCAAACCCGACACCGAGGTCATCGTCGAGGTGGCGTATGTCGCCCTGCTGAACTACGAGGGCAGCGCCGTGCGCATGATGTTGCCCACCACCATCTCGCCCCGGTACGTCCCGGCCGGACCTCCCGAGGTCGGCCAGCCCGACGCTGAGCGGATCAGCCCGCCGACGCTCGCCGCGGTGCCGTACGGACTGACCCTGGAGGTCGTGGTGGTCGGCGACGGTCTGCGCAGCGTCGAGTCGCCGAGCCATCCGGTGCGGACGCGGTTCGAGGACGGCCGCGCGGTGGTGAGCCTGAGCAGCCAGGACGCAGCGCTCGACCGCGACTTCGTCCTGATGGTCGAGCCGAAGGACGCCCACGCGCCGAAGGCCGTCGTCGCGCGGGAGGCTGACGGCACCCGCGTCGCCATGGTCACCTTCCACCCCGATCCCGACGCCACGAGCGAGGGCCCGGCCGACGTGACCTTCGTCGTGGACTGCTCGGGCTCCATGGGCGGCGACTCCATCGAGCAGGCCAAGCGCGCCATGGCGCTGTGCGTGCGCGCCCTGGCCGAGGGCGACCGGTTCAACATCGTGCGGTTCGGCTCCAGTTACACGATGATGTGGACCGAGCCGAAGACCTACTCCCAGGCGACGCTCGAGGAGGCCACCCGCTACATCGACACGATCTGGGCCGACATGGGCGGCACGGAGGTCCTGGCGCCGCTGCAGGCCATCCTGACCGCGCCCGTGGCCGCCAGGCACGTGCGGCAGGTGCTGCTGCTGACGGACGGCGAGGTGTCGAACGAGGACCAGGTGATCGCGCTGTGCCAGGAGCGGCGGGCGACGAGCCGGGTGTTCACGTTCGGCATCGGGGCGGGGGCGAGCGAGCATCTGGTGCGCGGGATCGCCCGGGCCTCGGGCGGGGCGGCTGAGTTCATCTATCCTGGTGAGCGCATCGAGTCGAAGGTGCTGCGCATGTTCGGGCGCCTCAAGACCCCCGTCTACGCCGACATCCGGGTCGACTGGGCGGGCATGGAGGTCGAGCAGGCTCCGGCCAGCGTGCCTCCCCTGTTCGCCGGAGACGCCGTGACGTTGCTCGGCCGCATCCGCCACGGCGCGGCCACGACGGTCACCCTGAAGGCGGGCGACAAGTCCTGGTCCCTGCCCATCGACCTCGAGCAAGCCGAGCTTGATGGCCCGGTGCCCAAGCTCTGGGCCCGGCTCGCCATCCGCGACCTCGAGGAGGGCAAGGGCGGCCGGAGCGGCAGCAACCAGGCCCGCGGCAAGACCGAGGATCGCCGCACGAAGCGGCTCGTGGAGCTCGGCGAGAAGTACGGCCTGATGACGAGCGCCACCAGCTACGTCGCCATCGAGGTCCGCAGCGAGGAGGACAAGACCGTGGGCCAGGCGCAGCTCCGCCGCGTCCCCGTGGCGCTGACCGCGGGTTGGGGCGGCCAGGGCAGCGTCGTGTCAAGCGGCGGCCACGCCGCGGCCAAGGGGGCGGCTGGCCCGCCCATGAGCAAGGCCAAGCGCGCGCCGGTCCCGATGGCGCCCCCGTCCATGCCGATGGCGCCGCCGTCCATGCCGATGGCGCCCCCGCCGCCCAGCGTCCAGCCCGTGGTCCTGGCGCGCGCCATGTCCGAGTCCGCCGCGCGTCCGTCGCCGCCCATGGCTCCGATGCAGGCCAGCGCGCCTGGAGCCCCGGCCCCGCGTCCTGCCCCGGCCCCTGCGCGCGGTGGGGCGCCCTCCGGCGGTGGCGGTGTCCTCGGCGCGATCGGCGGCCTGATGGATCGCCTGACTGGCGGCGGCGCCCGCGACGAGTCTCGCAGCCGCAAGGCCGAGGCCGACCAGGGCGCGACCCTTGACTGGATGGAAGTTGAGGAGAAGGCCCACGGTGACGGCGCTGACGTGCTCTTCGACCTCCTCCTCGAGCAGCGCGCCGACGGCAGCTTCACGCTGTCTGCCGCTCTCCGCCGGTACCTCGCGGCGACCTGGACCCAGATCCAGGCCGCGGCGAAGGCGCACGGCGAGCAGCGCGTGGCCACCACGCTCGTGCTGACCGTGCTCGAGCGCAAGGCCGCCGACCGCAAGGCCGAGTGGAGCGCCGCCGCCCGCAAAGCTGAGGCGTGGCTGGCCAAGCAGGGCGGACGGGTGGAGGTGTCAGGGCTGATGTGAGAAGTGGCGGAGGGGGGCCAAGCTGCGGCGAGCTCTCCCTCCGCCGTGCCCTCACCTCACGCGATCTCCACCGCCTCCTCATCCCTCACGCTCCGGCTGTCGCGGCGGTCGTCTTCGTCGTCACGGTCGTCGCGGTCACCGGGGCCGCGGCGGGCCATGCGGGCCTGGTCGGCCTGGTCGTAGGCCTCGATGATCCGCATGACGAGGGGGTGGCGGACGACGTCGATCTGGGTGAAGTAGTTGAAGGAGATGCCTCGGACGCGGGACAGGATGCGCTCGGCCTCGCGGAGGCCGCTGGTCTCGACGTTGGGGAGGTCGGTCTGGGTCATGTCGCCGGTGATGACCGCCTTGGAGTCGAAGCCGAGGCGGGTCAGGAGCATCTTCATCTGGGAGCGGGTGGTGTTCTGGGCTTCGTCGAGGATGACGAAGCTGTCGTTCAGGGTGCGGCCGCGCATGAACGCCAGGGGGGCGACCTCGATGACGCCGCTGTCGACGAGCTCGGTGGCCTTGTCGTGGTCCATCATGTCGTGGAGGGCGTCGTAGAGGGGGCGGAGGTAGGGGTTGACCTTCTCCATGAGATCGCCGGGCAAGAAGCCGAGGCGCTCGCCGGCCTCGACCGCAGGGCGGGTGAGGATGACGCGGCGGACCTTCTTGCGGGTCAGGGCATCGAGGGCCATGGCCATGGCGAGGTAGGTCTTGCCGGTGCCGGCCGGCCCGATGCCAAAGACGATGTCGTTGTTGCGGATGGCATCGACATACTCCTTCTGCGCCAGACCCTTGGGCGTGATGACACGCTTGCGGCTGGAGACGAAGATGGTGTCGAGGAAGATGTTCTTGAGGTCGAGGGAGGGCCGATCGCCGAGGATGACGATGGCGCGATCGACGTCGCGGGGCTGGACGGGATATCCGGCCTTGACGAGCTCGAAGAGCTGGAGCAAAACCCGTGCGGCCAGCCCGACGTTGTCGGGTTCGCCCTGGATGTGGACCTTGACGCCGCGCGCGGAGATGCGAACGTTGAGGGTCCTCTCGATGATCTTGAGGTGTTCGTCCTGGCGTCCGTAGACGAAGGGCGGGCTCTGGTGGTCGTCGAACTCGAGCGTCTGTTCAGTTTGCAAAGGATCTCTCGTGCTCAGGTCGCAGGCCGTTCATGGACCGGCAAGCGCAGCCTGGATCTCCGGCCCCCCCCAGGGAGCGCCGCTGGATGGTCATCCGAACGGGGCGTGGCCACCATGAGCGCGCCAGCATAGCGCCGCGGGCGGCGCGATTCAACCAGGGAGCGTCCCATGTCTACCGTCTCGGCCAATCTCGAGCGCCTTCGCGCCATCGTGGCGCAGCTCCGCGACCCGGACGGGGGCTGCCCGTGGGATCTGGAGCAGACCCATCGCACGCTGGCGCCCTATCTGCTGGAGGAGACCTACGAGCTGCTGGAGGCGCTGGAGCAGGCGCAGGACGGGGCGATGCGGGAGGAGCTGGGCGACGTGCTGTTGCAGGTGGTCTTTCATGCCCAGCTGGCGAGCGAGCGGGGGGTGTTCGGGCTGGCCGAGGTGGTGGACGACATCGCGGACAAGATGGTGCGGCGGCACCCGCACGTGTTCGGGGACAGGACGGTGGGGGGGGCGCCGGAGGTGCAGGCGGCCTGGGAGCGGGCCAAGCAGAACGCCGGCAAGCGCGTGCTGGACGGGGTTCCTGCCGCCCTGCCCTCCCTGCTGCGCGCGCATCGGCTGACGGCGAAGGCGGCCACGGTGGGCTTTGACTGGCCGGACGCGACCGCGGTGTTCGACAAGGTGGACGAGGAGCTGGGGGAGCTGCGCGAGGCGGTCACGAGCGGGAACCTCGACTCCATCGAGGACGAGATGGGCGACATGTTGTTCGTGCTGGCGAACCTGGCGCGAAAGCTGGACGTGCAGCCCGAGATCGCGCTGCGCCGCACCCTGACGAAGTTCGAGCGTCGGTTCCGGTACGTGGAGGAGTCGCTGCTGGGCCACGGGCGGCACCCGCGAGACGCGACGCTGGCGGAGATGGACGCGCTCTGGAACGAGGCGAAGGGAAAGGTCTGAGGCGACCGTGCGCGCGAGCAGCTGCGGGGGCGGTCAGTGCGTGGTGTCGTCGGCGGTCTTGCTCCGCTTGAAGACGCGGAACAGGAGCCACAGGGAGGGGAGCAGGACGGCGAGCCCGATGGAGACGGCCACCATCAGCGGACCCATCATCTCGGGGCGGGTGCCGGCGGCGGTGACGTGCACGTCGGGGCGAACGATGAAGCCGTCCATGGCCAGGCCCCAGCCGAGCACGACGAGGCCCACCTGGGCGGCCACGGCGAAGCGGGCCAGCGCGAACCGGCGGGTGACGAGCGCGGCGAGCACCGCGATGGCGGCCGCGGCGGTGCCGAGCTGGACGGGCCAGGTCCAGGACGAGCCCGCGAGCGCGGCCCAGAGGGCCGGGGCGTCCACGGAGGCCCTCCAAGCCACGAGGGCGGCGAGCACGCCCGCGACGAGCTCCGCGGCCAGCGCGCGCCCTCGGAAGTCCTCGGCGAGCTCGGCGGACGCGGCGTCGGCGGTGAGGTAGACGGCGGCGAGCAGGGCGAACAGGGCGAGCGCGAACAAGCCTACGGTGAAGGAGAACGGCGAGGTCCAACCGGCGAGGAAGCCGGAGGTGACGAGGCCGTTGACGTGGCGCAGGTCGCCGGTCGACATCGCTCCCAGCGCCATGCCGAGGAAGACGGGCGTGAGCGCGCTCGACCACGCGAACACGCGCCCCCACCGGTGACCGACCGCGTCCGGTTGCAGCCCGTAGGCGCGGAAGGTGAAGGCGGCGCCGCGAAGCACCATACCGAACAGCGCGAGCACGAGGGGGATGTGCAGCGCGACGCTCACGACGAAGAACGCCCTCGGAAAGACCGAGAACATCATGACCACCAGGAAGATGATCCAGACGTGGTTCGCCTCCCAAATCGGCGCGATGGCCTCGGCGATGAGGCTGCGCTGGGCCTCCTTGCGCGGCCCGGACGCCAGCAGATCCCACAGGCCGCCGCCGTAATCGGCGCCGCCGGTCAGCACCCAGGCGACCAGCCCAACCCCCATCAGCACCCACACCGCCCAGACGCCCGAGCTCGCCAGGTTGTCCATCTCAGGCCTCCGTGGCGACAGGCCGGGCGGTCGGGGCCGCGGGTGTGACGGGAACGGCGAAGACGTGGGCCTTCAGCAGGGCGATCACGACGACACCAAGGAAGGCGTACAGGGCGGTGAACGCGACGAACGGCACCGCAAGGCCCGGCATGGGCGTGACGGCGTCTGCGGTGCGCATCACCCCGCGGATGATCCATGGCTGCCGCCCCACCTCCGTGACCACCCAGCCCGCCTCCAGGGCGATCATGCCGAGCGGAGAGGCGAGGATGAGGGCCTTGAGGAAGCGCGTCTGGTCGCCGAACGGGCGGCGGCGCCACCAGAGCCACGCGCCCCAGAGCGCGACCCCGAACATGGCGAAGCCGGCGCCCACCATCACCTTGAACGCGACGTAGACCACGGCGACGGGTGGCCAGTCGGCGCGCGGGGTCTTGTCCAGCCCCTCGATCTCCGCGTTCGGGTCGGCCTTGCCCAGGATGCTCAGCGCGTACGGCACCCCGATCTCTCCGATCAGCTCGCCCTTGTCCTCGTCCGGCCAGCCGACCAGCGAGAGGGAGGCGCCGCGCGTGGTCTTGAAGTGGCCCTCGGCCGCCGCGAGCTTGGAGGGCTGGTACTCGGCGAGATGCTTGGCGGCCAGATCGCCCGACGCGAGCTGCAGCACCACGCTCACGATCGCCACTCCGAGGGCGATCTTGAGCGCCACGCCGTGGAACCTGCTCGACGGATCGCGCAGCAGCCGCCAGGCGTGGATGCCCATGACCGCAAAGGCCACGCTCGTGTAGGCCGCCACCGCCATGTGCAGCGCCTGGGTCGGGAACGCCGGGTTGAAGATCGCGGCCATCACGTCGACGTCGACGAACTGGCCCTCCACGACCTTGAAGCCCGCCGGCGAGTTCATCCAGGCGTTGACCGAGACGACGACCACGCCGCTCATCAGCCCGCTGACGGCGACCATCACGCCCGAGAACAGGTGCAGGCGCGGCGAGACGCGATCCCACCCGTACAGGAAGATGCCGAGGAAGATGGCTTCGAGGAAGAAGAAGAAGCCCTCGATCGAGAACGGCATCCCGATGACCGGGCCGGCGTGCTCCATGAACGTCGGCCACAGCAAGCCCAGCTCGAAGCTGAGCACGGTGCCGCTGACGGCGCCCACGGCGAAGAGGATGGCTGTCCCGCGGGCCCAGCGCTTCGCAAGGTCCTTGTAGAGCGGGTCGCCCGTTCGGAGGTGGAGGGACTCGGCGATCACCATCAAGAGCGGCATCGCCATACCGGCGACCGCGAACAGGATGTGGAAGGCGAGCGATACGGCCATCTGGCCGCAAGCGGCGAGCAGGTCGGTCATGGGCTCTCCTGAGGTTTGCGGGGACCTCTGAGCGCACGGTGTCGGTGCGCGCCACCCGGCGCGAACATCGCCCGGAAGGTAGTGAGCATGCCGCCGCGATCAACGGGGGGGCAGGCGAATCTGGAACCGCGCGGCGCCGATGGTGTCAACACCGAGGTCGGTGTACGTCCAACGCAGACAACTCCGCGACGCAGTGACCTCCAGTCGAGAGCGCTCATGAACCCCCAACTCCTGCCGCCACGCCTCCGCGTCCCCGCCGAGCCCCACCCGACCGCGGTGACGCTCGAGAAATGGCTCCGCCAGCCGTACATCCCGCCGCGGTGGCGGCTGACCGTGGCGCTGCTGCTGGTGGGCGCGGCGTTCGCAGCGGTCGTCCTGCCGGCGTGGGTGGTTCGGGCGCAGGGGCGGGCGGTGATGCTGGGCACGGCGGCGAAGCCCGGAACGCCCGCCCTGCCAGACACGTTCCTCGACGACCTCGACCCTGACGCGCCGCGCGCGCTTCACGTGGTGGTCGACACCCCCTACGAGATCTGGACCGGCGCGCCGAGCTACGTGCACGTGGTGGCGTACCGGCCAGGCTTTGCCCCGGCCAGCGGCGCGACGGTCTATGTGGACGGGCGAGCGGTCGGTGTCACCGACGCGGCCGGGAGCCTGGCGTTTCGGCAGGAGTTTGGCGGCGGAGACGACACGGGAGGCGACCACACGCTGGTGGTCGTCCATGGAGATGTCCGGAAGCGGCCGTTCGTGGGCTCGGTGAGCTACGGGGCCAACCGTCGCACCTCGAGCTTCGAGCAGGCCCAGCTGTATGTGTACACGGACCGGGGTGTATACCAACCCGGAGAGACCATCCACATCCGATCGATCGCCTGGAGGCTCCGCGGAGATTACACGCCCATCGACAAGGAGCCGATCGAGCTGACCATTCTGAGCAGCGCCGGTCGTGTTCTCACCGGGGCGCGCTTGTGGACCGATCGCTTCGGGGTGGCCAGCCTGGACATCCCTGTGCCGACCAGCGCGCCCGCCGATCGGTATACCCTCTCGGTCCAGTTCGGTGAGTCGGTCGAGACGAGTGAGCTGAGGATCGAGCGGTTCGAGCCGCCGTCCATCAACATCCGGCACGACCTGCCGCGGTTCGCGACCTTCGATCAGGAGACGCTGAGCTTCAACGTGGAGCTCGAGAGCTTCACCGGCCAATCCCTCGACGCGGGTAGCCTTCGGGCGCGGCTGCTGGTCGGCGACGACGCGATCGCCGTGAGAGACGTCCCGATCCGCGGCGCGCGCAGCTATCCGTTCACCTTCGACAAGGCGGCCTTCGGTCAGGTCAAGCGGCGGCTGGACGACCGGGGCACCTTCCGCGTCGAGCTGCTCGCGACCGATGGAGCCGGTCGGATCGACGTCCATCGCCGGGACCTGGTGCTGGCCCGCAACCCGTACACCGTCGTCGTGGAGCAGGACAAGGACGAGTATGCGCGCGGTGAGGTGGCGAAGATCTCGGTCAAGGTGGTGGACCTCGATGACCGGCCAGTCCGAGGCAAGAGGATCCGTCTGGTCGACGTCGAGACGAACCGGAGCCGAACCGACCGGACCGGGGCGACAGGCATCGCGCTGTTCGACGTGCCAGCCCGCGGGGAGTACACCGACTACGACGCCTACATCGAGGGCGTCGACTCGCCGGTAGGCACCGCCAGCATCAGCGTGTTCGGGGACAAGGCGATGGTGTCGAAGATCCGCGTCCCGCTGGTGCAGGAGCGGCGCATGGTGCCGATCGAGGTGCGCGTGGCCAACGGGTTTGTGCCGGTGGAGTCGTGGGTGCATGGCGACGTCGTGGACAGCAGCGGCGCGCTGGTCCACGCCTTCCGGCTCCCGCTCATCGTGGACCGCGGGGGGTGGGTGGCTCGCGGCAAGTTCGAGGCGCCGACCTGGGGCACGATGTTGGTGACGCTGTTCAGCGCCGCCTACCGCACCGGCGGCTCGCCGCGCACAGCGGGTCTGATGGTGGAGGGCCAGCAGCTCACCGTCGTGCCAGACAAGGCGCTGACCGTCACCCTCGGCGCTCCCGGCAAGCCCGTCCGGCCGGGGGAGCAGGTGAGCGTCAGCGTCGATGTCAAGGACGCGCGAGGTGAGCGGAGGCCCACCGCCCTCGGCATCGCGGTGGTCGACTCGGCCGTGATCTCGATGCTGGATCCGCTCGAGGTGCCGCCAGGCGATCGCTACTACAACCCCGAGCTCAAGGTCCTCTCCACGACTGGCTCCAAGATCCTCACCTGGCCCGTCGTCTCTCGAAACTGGGGCGGCAGCGACATCGACATCGCGCTGCCCCCCTTCGAGTTCCAGGAGGGCGCGGAGCCGAGCAGCCGCCGGATGCCGATGGCGAAGATGGCGATGGGCTCGATCGGCACCAAGGGCAGCGGCGGCGGCATGGACAGCTTGCTCGGCGCTGCGAGCGGCGGCGGCGGTGTGAGCTACGGCAGCAGCGCAGGCTACGGCGTCGGCGCGGGCAGCCTGAGCGGCCGCGCGGCCAGCCCTGACGACAAGCCGGCCAACCGCCGGCAGGCCGGTCGACCTGCCGAACCGGCGCCGAAGATCGTCATCCGCGCTGACTTCCGGGAGACGGCGTTCTGGGAGCCCGGTCAGGTCACCGAGGACGGGCAGAGCACCTTCGCCTTCAAGGTGCCCGACGCCATCGGCCGCCAGACCCTGTCGGTGGTGGCGAGCGACGCGCGCGGCGGCATCGGCACCGGGCGCGCGGAGGTCACGGTGACCCAGCCCCTGTTTGTCCGCTCCGATCTGCCGGCCGAGCTGATCGCGGACCAGCGCGTGGGGGTCAGCGCGACCGTGCGCAACCTCGGCGCCACCGCCGCCACCGTGACCGTCACTCTGACCAGCGACCAGCTCGACGTGCAGGATGGGCCCACCGAGCCCGTGCGCGTCGGACCTGGCGGCGCCACCGCGGTCAGGTTCTCCGTCAAGCCGAAGGGGCCTGGGCACCTGAAGTACAGGCTCGAGGCCCGCAGCGAACGCCTCGTCGACATCGTGGACACGGAGGTCTTCGTGCGACCCGAGGGCGAGCCGACCGTGGAGGTCGCCGCCGGCACGGTCACCCGCAAGGCTCCCTGGAGCGCCCGTGTCCGCGCCAGGCCCGGCGAGGAGGTCGCGCTGCACCTGACCTTCCCCGCCGCCAGCGGGCTGCTCGAGGCCATACTGGCCGACGGGATCACCGAGGGCGGCGCGTGGGCCGAGTCGCCCGGTACGATGGCCGCCACCGCCGCCCACCTCCTTCGCGTGCTGGACCGCCAGGGCGCGCTGACCGACCTGCGGCTCCGACAGCTTCGCGAGGTGATCACCTACGATCTGTTCATGATCGGGCTCAACCGCACCGCAGACGGCGGCTTCGTCTACAAGCGCACCGGTCGGTCGAGCCCGTACCTCACGGCCCGCGCCCTGCAGGGGCTGACCGCGGCCCGCGAGGCCGACTTCCTGGTGCCGACCGCGGTGCTCACCCGCGCCGCGGACACCCTGTTCGACGCCATCGAGAAGGACGGGCTGGTCCGCAACGACGACATCGCGTGGTGGGAGGGCGCGACGAAGGCACGGCGCACCGCGCTGACCGCCGAGCTCTTCCGCACGCTGGCCGAGGCCGGCCCCGACGCGGTGGTCGCCTCGCGCCGGCCGGAGCTCAACCGACTGGCCGGCGCCATGATCGAGCAGCTCGCCACCAGCGACGACGCGCTGACCGTCTCTCAGGCCGCTCTCGGGCTGATGGCGTGGAACGCGAAGTTTGGCGGCACGGCGAAGCTCGAACCATCGCGGGTGATCGCGCGGCTGCAGACGCTGCGGCGGCAGGGACACTTCGAGCCGTCGTGGTTCAACGCCGAGGGCGGCATCCTCGAGACGACCGCGGCCTGCCTCGAGCTCGCCCAGCACCTCGACCCCACCGCTGCACAGCCGCTCATCGGCGAGAGTCTGCACGTTCTGCTCGGCGCGCGGGCTGGCCTGGGGAGGTGGCACAACGGCGCGGGCACGGCGGCGGCCATCCGGGCGCTGGCGACGCTCCCGATGCTGACCGAGGACACCAGCGCTTCGCTCATCGTGGAGGTGGATGGCCAGGCGGTGCTCAGTCAGGCGATCGGCCCCTGGAACTCCTACGAGTCCACCCTGTCGCTGGCGACCATCGACCTCAACCCCTACCTGACACCCGGCGAGCACGACGTCAAGGTGACCTACGACGGCACGCTCCAGCCCGCGGTGAGGCTCGAGACGACCCGGTGGGTGGCGCGGTGACGCGAACCGGGGTCCGTTGACCCCACGACCCACTTCCCACCGCCGATCGACCCGTGCTACAAGGGCTGCATGGGCATCGAGACATGCTCTCCCCCTGATTTTTCTGTCCGGTAATGCCGGACGGGTCGGTCCTGCCGCCCACGACGTGGGAGGTCCTGACGGCCCTGCCCCCCATCCCAAACTCTACTGCAGCTCAGGAGCCTCCTCATGACGGCAACCAGGATCCTCAAGCGCCTCCTCACCCTCTCCCTCTCCACCAGCCTCCTTGTCGGCGCGCTCGGCGTCACCGGGTGCTGCGGCGGTGGCACCACCACCACCATGGACGACAAGAAGGACGACGGCGCCATGGAGAAGAAGGACGACGGCGCGATGGACGACAAGAAGGACGACGGCGCGATGGAAGACAAGAAGGAAGGCGGCGAGTAATCTCCAGCCCTCCGAAGCAACAAAGGCGACACCTCCGGGTGTCGCCTTTGTTGTTTCAGGCGCTGGCGCGCTGGCGCCCGGCACGCCCTATTTCGCGACGATCCGTGGTACGCGCAGGCGCGGCCCCAGCGAGAACGCAGCCCATCGGATGTCCCGGTAGTACTCACCGTCGATGACTGGCGCCAGCAGTTCGTCCCCGACCGCCTCCATCCGCATCGTCGTGCAGGACCGGTCTGTCACGCCCGCCCCGCGCAGCGCGCGTCCGGCGACCATGCGCGGGATGTTGGCGACGATGACCGCCGGAGAGACGTTCCCGACGATCGCGTGCAGCTTCCCCAGCTCATCCGCCTGCCCGAAGAACCGCAAGACATTGCCGAGGTTGACCGCGATCGACGCCACGTGCACGCCGCTGAACGTCTCCCCCTCGAGCTGCTCGCCATCCACGAACACCCGGCAGCGCGCCGGCTCGAAGACGTCGGCGGCGTACTGGCCCACCTTGCCAATCCCGGGCACCTTGCGGAGCGGCGAGAACGCGACCGGGGCCGACATGACCCCCCGGCTGACCACCTTGACGATGGTGCGGGGGTTCGGGTCGGCGTCGGCGTAATACTTCGAGAAGAACCGCTGGCCGACCCCACCGGCCGCCGCGGCGAAGCCCACCGTGGTGATCTGCTGCTCGCCATCGGCGGTCACCTGGCCCATGTCGATCCGCATGGTGTCGATCTCGACGGTCTCGAGCTCCTCGCCTGCTTCGACCTTCTGCCGGAGCGTGTGGAGCAAGCCCTCGGCGCGGCCCTTGATCCCGATGGCCTTGGCCACAAAGTCAATCGTGCCGCCGTTGGTGGGCATGGCCAGCGGCAAGACAACGTCCTTGCCCCGCTCGGCCTGGACCTCGAGGGCCTGCCGGATCATCCAGTGGAGGGCGCCGTCGCCGCCGTCGGCCACCCAGAGGTCCACACCGCGGTCGAGGAAGCTGCGCAGCACGGGCTTGATCGCGTCGACGTCGGCAGTCTCATGGACCTCGCCCGCATCGCCGATGGCGTCCCGCAGGCGCGCCACCCTGTCGGGGCGTCCTTTGTTCTTGCGGCTATTGGGGTTGGTGATCACGCCGATCTGCATCATGCACCTCACGGGGGCGGGTTGGGACGAGCGGTCGCGCGCATTGTGGACGCAGGGCGGCCACCGGCGCAAGGGGCGTCGGAGCGGGGCGCCCCCTGTTTTGTTCGGCGGTCGGGTTGTGGCGAGGCGCCGTTGCCTCGATCTGGTCCTGCTGATATGATCTGGATCATATGTGGACTCGCCGCGTCGTGCATTCCGCCGCGCGCTGCTCCCCGGGATGCGCCATGAACACACCTCGATTGAAGCTGCTCTGCGCTGGCGCGCTGCTGCTCGGAGGCCTGCTGAGCCTCGGCGGCTGCGACGGTGACGCGACCGAGCTCGCGCCGGGCGTCAACGCCAACAACGGCGACGGCCAGGGCCCGGCGGAGGGCCAGGACTCCGGTCGCGTGACGATCCGCCGCCTCAACCGGGCGGAGTACAACAACACGGTCAGGGATCTCCTCGGCACTGAGCTGCGGCCTGCAGACGACTTCCCGGCAGACGATCACGGGTACGGTTTCGACAACATCGGCGACGTGCTCAGCCTCTCTCCGCTGCTTCTGGAGCTCTACCAGCGCGCCGCCGAGACCCTGGTCGAGGAGGCGCTCCACATCCCCCGCACCGAGCCCGCCCTGCTGCACTACGAGGCCGAGAGCCTCGACGGCAGCGTCGGCGGCGTCTACCGGGACCAGGGCTGGAACCTGTGGAGCAACGGCACGCTCGGGCCGACGGTGGAGATCCCGCAGACCGGCGACTACCGGGTGGCGGTCCGTGCGTTCGGCCAGCAGGCCGGCCCCGACCCGGCCCGGATGACCATCAACGTCAACGGCATCGCCGTAGCGCAGCTGGACGTCGAGGCCACCGCGGACACTCCGGCGACCTACGAGGTCCTCGTGCACATCGAGCAGGGCGTGACCACGGTGGAGGCCGAGTTCATCAACGACTTCTACGACCCCGAGCAGTCCGGCGACCGCAACCTGATCATCGACTGGATCGAGGTGGAGGGCCCGCTGGGGGTCGAGGGCGATCGGAACCCCATCCGCGAACGCCTGGTGACCTGCGATCCGGCGACGATGGGAGAGGAGCCTTGCGCGGAACAGGTGCTGGGAGGGTTTGCGGCGCGGGCCTGGCGCAGGCCCCTGCAGGACGGTGAGCTGGACGGGTTGATGGAGGTCTACCGCCTGGCGCGGGCCGAGGCGGACTTCGACGCTGGCCTGGGTGTGGCGTTGCAGGGCGTGCTCGTCTCCCCCTTCTTCGTCTTCCGCGCTGAGATCGACCCGACGCCGACCGACCTGACCGCCCACACGGTCAGCGCGTACGAGCTGGCCAACCGCCTGTCCTACTTCCTGTGGTCCTCGATGCCCGACGACCAGCTCTTCCAGCTCGCCGAGGACGGTACGCTGCACGACGAGGCCGTCCTGGAGGCCCAGATCGACCGGATGATCGACGACCCCCGCGCCCGGGCGCTCGTGGACAACTTCGCCGGCCAGTGGCTCTACACGCGGGCGCTGGCCGACGTCCAGCCGGACTACCAGTATTTCCCGGACTTCGACGAGGAGCTTCGAGCCTCGATGAAGGAGGAGACGGAGCTGTTCTTCGAGGCGTTCCTGCACGAGGATCTCGGCATGGACGAGATGTTCACCGCCGACTTCACCTACATCAACGATCGGCTGGCCACGCATTACGGCATGGCGCCGGTCGGCGAGGGCTTCCATCGGGTCAGTCTGGAGGGGACCGAGCGGCGCGGGCTGCTCACCCAGGGCGCCGTGCTGACGGTCACCTCCTACCCGACCCGCACCTCCCCGGTGAAGCGCGGCAAGTGGGTGCTGACCCAGCTCCTGTGCTCGGAGCCGCCGCCGCCACCGCCGGGCGTCGAGGGGCTCTCCACCGAGCCGAACCCCACCGCGACGCTGCGCGAGCGCATCGAGGCCCACCGCGCAGACCCGGTCTGCGCGACCTGCCATCAGCTCATGGACCCGGTCGGGTTCTCGATGGAGCACTACGACGGCATCGGCGCGTGGCGCAGCACCGACCGCGGCGGCTTCGCGATTGACGCGGCCGGCAAGCTGCCCACCCGCAAGACCTTCGATGGGGTCATGGAGCTCTCCGACATCCTGGCGGAGTCCGAGGATTTCAGCGCGTGTGTGGTCGAGCACATGTTCACCTACGCCCTGGGCCGCGGCACCACCTCGGCGGACGCGCCCTGGCTGGAGGAGATCCGGCTGGCCTTGGTGCAGAGCGGCTTGAGGATGCGCGCGCTGATCAAGGCGATCGTGCAGTCCGAGCCCTTCCGTTTCCGTCGCGGCGAAGCCGCAGAAGCCCCCGAAGGAGAATGACCATGGCCGACCGACGATCTCGCGCGGGCCTGTCCCGCCGCACGTTCCTCGGGGGCGCAGGCGCCATGCTCGCCCTCCCGCTGCTCGACGCGATGGCGCCCTCTGTGGCCTTCGCCGAGCCGACGGCCCCGACGCGGCTGCTCGCCTACTACGTGCCCTGCGGCATCCACATGCCGGCCTGGACGCCGACCGCCGTAGGCCCCGGCTTTGAGCTCTCGCCGATCCTGTCGAGCCTGGAGCCGGTCAAGGACGACCTCCTCGTGCTCACCGGCCTGTCCAACGCGCCTGCCCGCCCGGACGGCCCGGGCGATCACGCGGCGGGCACCGGCTCGTTCCTGACGTGCACCCACGTCGTGAAGACCGAAGGCGCCGACATCCGGAACAACATCTCGATGGACCAGGTGGCGGCCAACGCCATCGGCCAGCACACCCGGTTCTCGAGCCTCCAACTCGGCGTGGACGGCGGCGGCAGCGTCGGCGGCTGTGACAGCGGCTACAGCTGTGCCTACGCGCGCAACATCTCCTGGGCCGGCCCCACCTCGCCCCTTCCCAAGGTCGTCAACCCGCAGGTCGTCTTCGACCGCCTGTTCGCGGGCTTCGACCCCCGCGCCTCGGCCGAGGATCGGGCGCGCCGCAAGCGCTTCAAGAGCAGCGTGCTCGACTACGTGCTCGGCGACGCCCAGCGCCTCAGCCTCCGCCTCGGCCGCACGGACCAGCGCAAGCTCGACGAGTACATCACCAGCGTCCGCGACCTCGAGGTCAAGATCCAGACCACCGACGACAGCGACACCTGCGACCTCATCGACCGCCCCCCCACCGACATCGAGTTCCCCGATCACGTCCGCTACATGTCGGACATCATGGTGCTGGCGATGCAGTGCGACCTGACCCGCGTCATCAGCTTCATGCTCGGCAACGCCGGCAGCCAGCGCTCCTACAGCTTCATCGGCGTCTCCGGTGCACACCACGAAATCAGCCATCACCAGCGTATGCAGGAGAACTACGACAAGCTCCAGGCCATCGACACCTGGGAGGTCGCCCAGCTCGCCTACCTGCTCCAGCGCATGAAGGAGGTCAACGAAGGCGACGGCACCCTCCTCGACAACTCCGTCGTCTTCTTCTCCTCCGATATCGAGGACGGCAACACCCACTCCCACTTCAACATGCCCGTTCTGCTGGCCGGCGGCGGCCGCGGCGCCTTCAACACCGGCCGCCACGTCGTCTACGACGACGATGAGCCCATCGCCGACCTGTTCATCTCGATGCTCGACGCCGTGGGCGTCCCGGTCGACACCTTCGGCGACACGGGCACGGGCAAGCTGGCGAACCTGGCGTAGGTGCGCGACCGCCTGGGAGCCCTCTGGCAACGCAGCCCGACCCGTGGCAGTGTCGTGAGTGGCGTGCCCATCACCACGGCCTACCCACGGGTTGACCTCATGCACCTGACGTCTCCGCGACCGTCTCGCGTTCTCCGCCTCGTCATCCACCTCGCCGCCCTCGCCGCAAGCGCTGTGGCGCTCGCCGGCCTCGTCGGCTGCGACGACGAGAGCCCGTGCGTCACGGGCGAGGTGCTCGTCGACGAGGTCTGCGTCCCGCTGCTGACTTGCGGCGACGCGACCACGGCGCTGAACGGCGCGTGCGTGTTGGCGGAGCCGCTCCGGTGTGGTGACGCCACCGAGTCGGTCAACGGCGCCTGCATGCCGACCAGCGCGGTGTGCGGCGACGGGACGAGGTGGACGCCAGCACCTGCGCACCGGGCGCCGACGCCTGCCCGAACGGTGCGTGGGCGAACGGCGGCAGCAACTGGGGGACGCGCGTGCTCGCATCCGCGAGGCGTTCTCGATCGGGTGAGGGATGAGTGACCCCGAGTCGACACACGTCCTTGTTGGATCCAATGGACGACGACGGGCACGAGCCTGACGATCGACCTGCACACGACTGCCACGACATGATGTCATCGCGATGCAGGCCAGGTCTGTTGTCAATGTTCGCGCCACGATCTTGCGCAGCGCCGCTGCGTTGGCAGCAAACGCCGTACCTGAGGCCGTCGCCTCGGGGTCACGGAGCTTGAACGCAAGTGGCTGATGATTCTTGCACATCAGCCTGCTACTCTCTCGCTGTTTGAAAGCCGCAACGTCCCCCCGCTCGCGTCGTCGCGAGTCCTGCCCTGAGGCCGATATGACGTCCCGACGCTCCCTCGCTCCCTCACTCCTCGCCGCGCTGATCGCGCTCGGGCTCAGCGGCTGCTTGACCGGCGCCGACCTCGAGACCGAGGTGCAAGACAACAACGGCAACAACGCCACCAACAACGGTAACAACGGCAACAACGCCACCAACAACGGCAACAACAACGCCACCAATAACGGCAGCAACAACGCCACCAATAACGGCAGCAACAACAGCAACAACGGTAACAACAGCAACAACGGTTGCACGTTGGCCACGTTCTACCGCGACCTGGACGACGACACCTACGGCGACCCCCTGACGGCCCTGCAAGCCTGTGAGGCTCCCCTCGGCTACGTGGACAACGGCGACGACTGCGATGACACCTCCAACGCCGTCCATCCCGATGCCGACGAGATCGCCGGGAACGGCATCGACGAGGACTGCGACCAGACCGAGCTCTGCTACACCGACCTGGACGAGGATGGCTTCCGCGCAGAGCGCACCCGCACCTCCACCAGCCTGACCTGCGAGGACCCGGGCGACGCGACCGCGGACCTGCCCGCAGACGACTGCGACGATGACGAGGCGGCCGCCTACCCCGGCGGCGACGAGATCTGTGACGGCCTCGACAACGACTGCAACAACCTCGTCGATGACAGCAGCTCCGAAGGGACGGCGTTCTACCGCGACTTCGACGGAGACGGCGAGGGTAACGCGGACGAGGTGCTGATGGCGTGCGCCGCGCTGCCAGGCTGGGTGGACAACGCCACCGACTGCGACGACCTCTCACCCTGGAATCATCAGGGCGCCGCGGAGATCTGCGGCGATCACGTCGACAACAACTGTGACGGCACCGTGGACGAGGCGGGCTGCGAGCCCGAGCCCGGCGACCTCTGCCCCGACGCGCCGACGCTGCCGGCGTGGGGCGGCGTGGTGAGCGGCACGCTCGACAACGAGACGCCGGCCCGCGTCCAGTGCTTCGGCCAGGAGTTCGACATCCCTGCGCGCTTCGTGCGCTTCACAGTGCCTGAGGGCGACATCGAGACCGTGCTGGTGACGCCGCGCGCGTCCAACAACTTCGGCGTGGTGGTTCAGCGCGGCCCGTGCGGGAACCCCGAGCAGCTCGACTGCTTCCTGCCGACGAGCGAGGCGAGGCGGTTCCAGCTCGAGGCCGGCAACTACACCCTGGCCTTGATCGGCGAGGACGCCTACCAGGTCACGCTGGCGTTCCACGACCTGGGCGCCGGGACGTGCTCATTGCCGGACGCCGACAACGACGGCGCGACCGTCTGCGACAGCGACTGCGACGACCAGGATCAGGAGCGGAACCCCGGCGCCATGGAGCTCTGTGACGAGCTGGACAACGACTGCAACGGGCAGGTCGACGACCTGCCCGGCCCGTGCGACACCCAGCAGGAGGGCATCTGCGCCCAGGGCTTCCGACGCTGTCAGGACGGCACCCCGACCTGCGTTCGTACCCTCGCCCCGACCGCAGAGATCTGCGGAGACAGCGCCGACAACAACTGCGACGGCACGATCGACGAGGCGACCTGCGAGAACTGGCCGCTGGGCGAGACCTGCAGCAACGCCCGCCCGATCTCCGGCAGCGACTGGGTCGATGGCAACCTCGACGGCGCGGTCCGCAACCACCAGCTGCCCTGCTCGGCTCCGGGGGTCGCCGACCAGGTCTACTCCTTCGAAGTGACCGACTCCTCCGCGATCGTCTTCCTCGTCATCGACCGCGCGGTGAGCACCCAGGTCGGCTTCGAGTTGGCGGCGCTGGGGTGTGACTCGGACCGCCGATGGCAGTGCATCGGCCCGGCGGACAACTACGCGGTGTCCCTGCCTCGCGGCAAGCACTTCCTCTACGTGCAGGGCGTTGGGGCCTACCGTTTCCGCGTGGTGACCCGCACGCCCGAGGGCGAATGCAGCGTCGGCGACAGCGACGGCGACGGCATGACGGTGTGCGAAAATGACTGCGATGACAGCGATGGTAGCGTCTACCGTGATGCCCCCGAGCTGTGCGATGGCAAAGACAACAATTGCGACAACAGGATCGACAACATCGCAGGCTCCTGCGACACCACCCTCCCCGGCGTCTGCGCCCAGGGCCGCCGGGTGTGCCAGAACAACGCCGAGGCCTGCACACCGATCATCGAGGCTGGCGAGGAGGCGTGCGCCGATGAGCTCGACAACAACTGCAACGGCCAGGTCGACGAGGCCGACTGCGCGAACCTGCCACCTGGCGACACCTGCGCCAACCCCATCACGCTCGAGGTCAACCAGATCTACACCGGCAGCCTCGACGTCGCCCACGACTTCGAGAGCCCGTGCTTCGGAGACTCCTCGGCCGGCGACGTCTACTTCCGACTGGATGTCACCGACCCCGACGGTCAGGAGGTCGTGGTGACCAACGGGGGGGCGCCGGACAGCCAGCAGTTCGCCCACATCCTTTACGACTTCTGCGGCACGAGCGTCGACTATCGCGTCAACCGCTATGACTGCTTCAATGCCGAGGCCCAGGGGTGGCGCAACTACGTGCCGCCCGGGACACATTACCTCGTCGTCAGCGGCCATGGCGACTACAGCGTCCAGCTCATCACCGTGGATCGGCTCTCCGGCGCATGCTCGCTGCCCGATCAGGACGACGACGGCGTCACCATCTGCGACCGCGACTGCGACGACAGCAACAGCGCCGTTCACCCCGACGCGACCGAGGTCTGCGACGGCGTCGACAACAACTGCAACCATCAGATCGACGAGATCGGCGGGAGCTGCTCCGCCAACGGGCAGGGCATCTGTGGCGACGGCGTGCGACGCTGTGAGAACGGCGCGGAGGTCTGCACCGCCATCTTCGAGGCCGGCCCCGAGGTCTGCAACGACAGCAAGGACAACAACTGCGACGGCCGCACAGACGAGGCCGGCTGCAGCAACGTCGTCGCTGGCGAGACCTGCTCCAACGCCATCACGGTGGTCGACGGGGTGACCTACTCCGGCAACCTCGGCAACGCCCAGGCCGACTACTTCCATGGCTGCGTCGGCGCCGAAGTCGCTGAGCACATCTACCGCATCGATGTGGCCGACCCCCAGAACCAGGGGGCGGATGTGTACATCGACAACGACTCGTCTGGAGAGGTCTACTACGAGCTCTGGTCCGGGCCGTGCGGCCCGGACAGCCTCGCGAACTGCTATGGTGGCTACAACGGCATCTTCGGCCAGCAGCTCCAGGCCGGCACCCACTTCCTCGTGGTCCTCGGCTCCGGCAGCTACAGCTTCCGCATCGCGCGGCGCAACCACGTCGACTACACCTGCTCAGTCGCCGACGGCGACGGTGACGGCGTCAACATCTGCGACTACGACTGCGACGACACCGACGGCACCACCTTCCCCGGCGGCGTGGAGGTCTGCGACGGAAAGGACAACGACTGCAGCGGACAAGTCGACGACATCCGAGGCCTCTGCACCACCAGCCAAAGCGGTGTGTGCGCGCCCGGCACGCTGAGCTGCGAAGGCGGCACGCGCGTCTGCTCGTCCACGGTGGAGCCCGGCCCCGAGGTCTGCAACGACGGCGCCGACAACAACTGTGACGGCCGCACCGACGAGGCCGGCTGCGCGACGGAGTTCCCGGGCGAGAGCTGCAGCAACGCCATCGACATCGGCATCGGCGGGACGTTCTCCGGGTCGCTGTCGGGCTACGCTGGCGACCAGCCCAACAGCTGCTTCGACGTGCCCACCTCGGTCGACGTCTACTATCGGATGCGCATCGAGCAGCCGACCAGCATCAGCTTCGTCGGCCGGGCGCTCACCGACGGCTGGCCCCCGCCCTTCTGGTTCGATCTGAGCCAGGGCACCTGTGGCGGCTCGGACATATTCTCCTGTGCGGACGGTCGCTGGCAGCAGAACGCGTACCTCGAGGCGGGCATCTACTTCCTCCGGCTTCAGGGCACGGGTGACTACAGCTTCGGCGCCGCCCTGCGCGACCCGCAGACCGGGGCTTGTCTGGTCGCCGACGGCGACCACGACGGCTTCAGCATCTGCGACTTCGACTGCGACGACAACGACCCGAACGTGTCGAGCGACGCGACCGAGACCTGCAACGGCCTCGACGACAACTGCGACGGCGCCATCGACAACATCTACGGCGCGTGCGACACGGGCCAGCCAGGCCTCTGCAGCCTGGGTTACCCGACGTGCGACGGCAACAACACCGTCTGCAACCCGCGCATCTACCCCAACCAGGAGCAGGAGATCTGCGGTGACGGGATCGACAACGACTGCGACGGTGCGGTCGATGGCGCAGGCTGCATCTCCGTCCCGACCGGTGGGCGTTGCACCCTTCCGCTGGTCGTGGAGCTCCCCTCCACGACCCCGCTCGACCTCGGCAGCTTCGCCGACGTGGACGGTGGCTGCGGCGACCAGGGCGCCAAGGACGCCTACATCCAGTTCACCCCGACCCGCAACGGCGAGCTCCGGCTGCACCTGACCGGCAGCAACCCCGCACCCTACGGCTCGGTGCTGGTCGGCCCGTGCTACGAACAGGGCTACATCACCTGCTTCCAGAACGAGACCAGCATCTACGTCGAGGCGGGCCGGACCTACACGGTGATCGTGAGCGGCGTGGGTACGACCTCGCTCGACCTGACCTTCTGAGCGAGCAGGCGCGGTTGGCGCTCGGGGGGAAGGCGCCCCCAGAGCACTGAAAAAACTTCAGAACATTCGGCGTTGAGCGTACGCTCCGCCTGACCCCTGTGGTCGCGCTGCACACCTCTGCCGCCGAGTCCCCATGTTCCGATTTCTCCACGCCGCCGACCTCCACCTCGACAGCCCCCTGCGCGGCCTCGCCCGCTACGAGGCCGCACCGCTCGACACGCTGCGCAGCGCGAGCCGACGGGCGTTCGTCAACCTCGTTGACCTCGCCATCGCCGAGCGGGTCGCGTTCGTGCTGCTCGTCGGCGACCTGTACGACGGCGACTGGAAGGACTACAGCACGGGCATCTTCCTGAGCCGGCACGTCGGCCGGCTGCGCGACCAGGGCATCCCCGTGTTCGCGGTCGCGGGCAACCACGACGCCGCCAACAAGATCACCCACGCCCTCGAGCTCCCGACCAACATGCGCATGTTCAAGACGCGCAAGCCCGAGTCCGTCAAGGTCGACGGCCTCAACGTCGTCATCCACGGCCAGGGTTTTGAGACCCAGCACGTCACCCAGAACCTCGCCGCCGACTACCCCCCCGCTCACCCCGGCGCCTTCAACATCGGCATGCTCCACACCAGCCTCGACGGCCGCCAGGACCACGCCAACTACGCGCCGTGCTCCATGGAGGACCTGCGCGCGCGCGGCTACCAGTACTGGGCGCTGGGCCACGTGCACGCCCGTGAGATCGTCGCCACCGACCCCTGGGTGGTTTACCCGGGCTGCACCCAGGGCCGCCACGTCCGCGAGACCGGGCCGAAGGGCTGCACGCTGGTCACGGTGGAGGACGACGCCGTGATGGAGGTCGAGCACCGCGACCTCGACGTGCTGCGCTGGGAGCTGTGCCGGGTCGAGCTGGCCGGGGTGGAGTCCACCGATCAGGCCATCCACCGCGTGCATCAAGCCATGGCCCGCGCCCGCGACGGCGCCGGCCAACGCCCCGTCGCCATGCGGGTCCAGCTCGAGGGGGCGTGCTCGGTCGGCAACGCGCTGCGGGCCTTCCCCGCGCGGACCGAGCAGCAGATCCGCGCCGTCGCCGCCGACATCTCCGCCGAGGACATCTGGGTGGAGAAGGTGATCGTCAACGTCACGGCCCGACTCGACAAGGAGGCCGTGCTGTCCGGCGACACCGCGCTGGCCCAGCTCCTGCGCGATATCCACGCGCTGCCCGACTCCTTCGCCTCCGTCACAGGCCTCGGCGACGCGCTCGACAAGCTCAAGGTCCAGCTCCCCGTCGAGGCCCTCGACCCCGAGTCCGGCCTCGACCTCAACGACGACGCCGTGCTCGGTCAGCTCGTCGCCGAGGCCAAGGAGATGCTCACCGGTCGCCTGCTCGACCACGGAGGTGAGGGATGAAGATCGAGCGCTTCGACCTCATGGCCTATGGGCCGTTCACGGACCACTCCCTCGATTTTTGCGCTGACGGCGGCAGGCTGCATGTGGTCTTCGGGAACAATGAGGCCGGCAAGAGCACCTGCCTGCGGGCCCTGACCGCGTGGCTGTTCGGCTTCCCCGCCCGCGTCCCCGACACCCAGCTCCACGAGTACGGGCAGCTCCGCGTCGGCGGTCTCCTCAGCACGCGCGACGGCGAACAGCTCGCCTTCGTCCGACGCAAGGGCAACAAGGACACCCTCCGCGACCCTGCGACCGAGGACGCCCTCCCCGACGAGGTCCTCACCCCCTTCCTGCAAGGACTCGATGAGCCCCTGTTCACCCGCGTCTACGGCATCGACCACGACCGCCTCGTCGAAGGCGGCCGCGACATCCTGCGGCAGTCGGGCGATCTGGGACAGGCCCTGTTCAGCGCCGCCCTCGGCTCCGCCGGCCTCCGTGCCCTGGCCGAGCGGCTCGAGAACGAGGCCGGTGAGCTCTTCCTGCCACGCTCGCCCAAGCGCACCATCAACCTCGCCCTGTCCGAGTTCAAGGCGGCCAACAAGGCCGTCTCCGAGGCTCAGCTCCCCGTCCGCGAGTACAAACACCTCCAGCGCGACCTCCAGCAGACCGCCGACGCCATCGCCCGCGTCGAGGAGGACCATCGCCAGCACAGCCACCACCTGAGCATGCTCCGCCGCGTCGGCCGCGTGCTCGGCGCCGCCTCCGAGCGCCGCGAGCTCATCGGCCAACGCGACGCCGAGGGCGAGATCCTCCTGCTGCCCCCGACCCTGGCCGACGAACGCCTCCACGCCCTCGAAGCACGCCGTGTCGCCGTCGAGGCGCGCGCCCGGGCCGAGCTCAAGCTCAGCCGACGTCGCCAGGAGCTGGCCGACCTCGAGGTCACCGCCGGCTTCCTCGAACACCGCGAGACCATCGAGGCCATCCAGCGGCAACTCGGCGCCGTCGAGAAGGCCATCGCCGACCGACCCCGCCACGACGGCAAGCGCCGGATGCTGCGCAACGAGGCCGCCGACGCCCTCAAGCGCATCCGCCCCGACCTCACCCTCGAGACCGCCGAGCCCCTCCGCCTCGCCCTCAACAACCGGCGCTGGATCGACGACCTCGCCCGCCAACACGACCTCCTGCAGCAACGCGCCGCCCGCGCCGACGACGACCAGCGCCAGCTCAGCCAGGCCCGCGCCGCCCTCGCCCCCATGCCCGGAGACGAGGCCGACCTCATCGACCTCGACGCCCTGCGCGCCGCCACCACCGACGCCCGACGCGCCGGCGACCTCGACAGCCGCCTCGACGCCGCCCAGCGCTCACTCGCCGATCTGCGCGCCCGCGCCGACCTGGAGCTCGCGCGCCTCGGCCGCTTCCAGGGCTCGCTCACCCAGCTCCTCGTCACCGCCTTCCCCGCCCCCGACGCCGTCGATCACTTCGAGCGTGCCTTCGAGCGGAGCGAACAGGAGCGGCGCGACCGCCGTCGCGAGGTCGACGAGGTCGTCCGGGAGCAGGAGCAGGCCACCCTCGACCTGCGGCTCCTCCTCGAGTCCCGCCCCGTCCCCTCACCCGCCGAGCTCGCCCAGGCGCGCGCCGACCGAGACGCCGCGTGGACCCGCCTCCGGGCCACCCTCGCCCACACCGGGGCCGACAGCGCCGACCTCGCGCTCGCCGCCCTCCCCCTCCTCCTCGACGTTGAGCGCGGCATCGCCCTCAGCGACCACCTGGCCGATCTCCTCCGCACCAACGCCGCCGACGTCCAGCGCCGCGCCCACCTCGAGGAGCGCATCGCCCGCTTCGACCTCCGCATCAAGTCCCTCCAGGACGACGCGCGTGAGGCGACCGCCGAGCACGACGCCCAGCTCGCCGCCTGGATCGCCGCCTGGAGCCCGTCCACCCTCACCCCCGACAGCCCCCGCGAGATGCGCCCCTGGCTCCTCCAGATCGACAAGCTCCGCGCCCGCGCCGACGCGCTCGCCGAAGCCGAGCGCGAGCGCGACCGGCTCCAGACCCTCGTCGATGGCCACGCCCGCGCTCTGGCCGCCGCCCTCGGCGACACCTCCCCGCCCGCCCGCGTGGCCGACGGCCTCGCCCGCGCCGAGCTCATCCTCGAGACCCACGCCGACCGCGCCGAGGCCCGACGGCTCGCCGCTCAACAGCTGCGCGACCTCGACGTGAACGAGCGACGCCTCCACGACGAGCTCGACGCCATCGACGCCGAGCGCACCCGCTGGCGAGAGGCCTGGGGCCGCGCCCTGACCGACCTCCACCTCGGCCCCGACGATCCGCCCGCCAAGGCCCTCGTCGTCATGGACAGCCTGAAGGACTACTTCGACAAGTTCGACCAGTCCGAGGAGCTGCGCCGCCGGATCTACGGCATCAACGTCGTGCAGAGCACCTTCGACGCCGACGTGCTCGCCTTCCTCAACCTCCTCGGCCTCGACGCGGGCGGCCACTCCACCGCCGAGATCGCCCAGCGCCTCGTGCGCGACCGTGACGATGCGCTCGTCACCCAGGCCCGCAGCGACACCCTCACCAACGAGATCCGCGAGATCGAGGACGAGGCCGGAGAGGCCACCCTCGCCATCGACGCCGCCGACGCCCGGCTCGCGGCCATGCGCGAGCGCGCCCACGTCGACGACAACGATGCCCTCGAGCTCGCCCTGCAACGCTCCGCTGCCCGCCGCGCCCTGATCGAGCGCCTCGAGGCCATCGATCGCGAGCTCGTCCGCGCCGGCGACGGGCGCACCGTCGCCGAGCTCCTCGACGAGATCGGCCGCGTTGACCCCGACACCCTCGAAGACGAGCGCACCCGCACCACCGACCAGCTCGCCGCCCTGCAGGCCGAGCGCGACCAACTCCGCTACCAGCACAAGAGCCTCGAGGAGCGCCTCCACGGCCTCGACGGCTCCGCCCGCGCCGCCCAGGCCTCCGAGGAGGCCCAGCAACAGCTCGCGACCATCGTCTCGGCCTCCCGCGACTACCTGCGCCTCAAGCTCGCCTCAGCCATCCTGGCCGCCCAGGTCGAGCACTACCGCCAGCAGAACCAGGCCCCCGTCCTGCGCCGGGCCAGCGCCCTCTTCGAGCAGCTCACCCTCGGCTCGTTCAGCGGCCTGCGCGACGAGCTCGACGACGCCGGACGCCCCGTCCTGCTCGGGCTGCGCCCGGCCGACAAGGAGGTCCGCGTGGAGGGGATGAGCGATGGCACCCGCGACCAGCTCTTCCTCGCCCTGCGCCTGGCCACCCTCGAGCAGCACCTCGGACGCAGCGAGCCCATGCCCTTCGTCGTGGACGACATCCTCGTCACCTTCGACGACCTGCGCACCCGCGCCTGCCTCGACGTGCTCGCCGAGCTCGCCCAGCAGACCCAGGTCCTCCTGTTCACCCACCACCACCGCGTGATCGAGCTCGCCCGACAGATGCCCGCCGAGGCCCACGTGCGCACCCACAGCCTCACCGCGTAGCACGCCACGTCCACAGCTCGAGGGTCTGGAACGGCTTGCAACCCGCCTTCGCAAACAGCGCCCGCATCGCGTGATTGTCGGCGTGCGTGCCCCCATGATACAGCCGCCCGCCCTGCGCCGTCATCATGGCGAACCCGTGCCGATGCACCCACGTGCCCAGCCCGCGCCCCCGCACCTCCGGCACCAGCCCCATGAACGTCACCCGCGCCCACCCCGTCTCCGACGCCACCTGCGCGAACACGAACGCCACCGGCTCCCCATCGAGGCTCCCGAGATGCATCGTCTCCATCCCGGTAGTAAGCCCCGGCGACTCCAGCAGGCCCCGAAGCAGCTCCACCGGGTCCTCGCCGGGCTCGAGGCCGTCCGGATCGCCCTCCGAGCATCGCGCCGCCAGCGCCGCCGCCTCCCGCAGCCCGGCCTCACCACCCTGCGCGGGGCTCCACTGCAGCGGGCTCCCCACCTCGTCGGGCAGCCCCGCCACCGCCCGCCGATACTCCACCCGACGCCCACCGCACGCAAACCCCGACGCCACCAGCGCCCCCCGCCACGCCGCGCTGCACCGGTCCACCCCGGGCCGCGTCGACACATGATGCGCCCCGCGACCCACCGCCTCGGCCAGAGCCTCCGCCACGAGCGTCGCTGCCGCGCCGTCCACCTCCGCCCCCTCCCCGGTCAGGATGGACGACAGCCCCCACTCCCCCTCGCAGACCCGGATCAGCTGAATCCCCGCCCTCACGACCCCACCGGCGTCGACCTGCACCAGCACATCCCCCCACGGCGGCTCCTCGGCCTCCAGCCGGACGCGCAACGCCTCCGGCACCCCCCGCTCCAACGGATGGCTGAGGGCCGCCCACGCCGCCACGTCACACGCTCTCAACTTCATGCTCGACCCTCCATCGTCACGGTCCCCTCGCGCACCACGCGTCGCGCCCCAGCCTGCCACAACGCCGTCACCGAGGCGAACCGTGACCGCCGCTCGTGACGACCAGGGCGCGCTTGCACGGCGCACCCCGGCCCACTATGGTGTGAACGTCATTCATAACGGCGGTCACGCCCTCCACACGACCCCTCCGAAGGCCAGCGAAGATGCTTCGATCCCACCTGCTGATCCTCCTCCTGTCCATGTTGTTCGCCGCTGGATGCAGTGAAAACACCTCATCAGGTCATGGCAATGATAACAACGGGCTACTGAACAACGAAACAAACAACACAACTAATAACACAACGAACAATGCCACAAACAACGTAACGAACAACGGCGGGCAGTGTGGCACAGGCATGCCCTGGGTGCCTGGCACCCAGGCCTTCGTCGAGGTCACAGACACCTGGCTGCCTCCCGCCCTCGGCGTGCTCGGCCAGCGCACCAACGCCGTCGACATCGACGACGATGGCTGGGTGGACCTCGTGATCCGGTTGGGTGGCACCCGCCCGGACGACTTCGCCACCGAGGGCGGACGGCGCTCCTGGGTGCTGCGCAACACCGGCCACGGCTCCTTCGAGGACGTGACCGTCGCCAGCGGCCTCCGCCAGCCCCGACAGACCTACGAGGCAGCCTGGGGCCACTCAGGCGAGGTCTTCGCGTTCGGCGACGTGAACAACGACGGGTTCGTCGACGCCTACGTCGGCGCCAACGTGACCGACCCCAACGACCCCACCGAGGAGACCTCGGAGCTCTACCTCGGCGCCGCCGGCGGCACCTTCGTGCTCGGCCCCGAGGACAACCCCCTCCGACGCGTCGGCGAGTCGGACGTGCCCTCCGGCGCGGTCTTCGTCGATGTGGATCGCGACGGCAACCTCGACCTGTGGATCACCCAGGCCGTCCCGGACGGCGGCCGCCAGCCCAACCAGGACCACCTGTTCCGCGGCGATGGCACCGGCCAGTTCGAGGACGTGACCGAGGCCTTCGGACTCACCACCGGCGACTGGACCACCGGCAACCTCAACTACGGGCGCGCCCACTCCAACGCCTGGTCCGCCACCGCCTGCGACCTCAACAACGATGGCACCCCCGAGCTCATGGCCGCCTCCTACGGACGCGCGCCCAACCACCTCTGGCAGGGCGTCCGCGGCGATGACGGCGCCGTCGAGTTCGACAACCGATCCACCTCCTCCCGCTACGCCTTCGACGACCGCACCGATTGGAGCGACAATCAGTCCGCCCGCTGCTGGTGCAAGCTCCACCCCACCGCCGAGGACTGCGCTGGCGTCCCGCCACCCGACCTCATCCGCTGCACCACCGACGCCGACGCCTTCCGCTGGAACCACGACTCCGACCGCGAGCCCTTCCGACTCGGCGGCAACAGCGGCACCACCACCTGCGCCGACGTCAACAACGACGGCTGGATGGACCTGCTCACCAGCGAGATCGTGCACTGGGACGTCGGCTCCACCGCCGACCCGAGCGAGCTGCTCGTCAACCTCCAGAAGGACCTCGTCAAGTTCGACCGGCCCGGCAACGAGGTCACCGGCCTCACCCGCGTCCACGACCAGGTCGACTGGAACGACGGCGACATCACCGGCACCGCCTTCGACTTCGACAACGACGGCTGGCCCGACATCTACATCGGCTCCACCGACTACCCCGGCGCCCGTGGCCTGCTCTTCCACCAGAGCGCACCGCTGAGCTTCGAGCCCGTCCCGCTCGCCGATGGCCTCGACCACACCCGCTCCCATGGCATCGTCGCCGCCGACTTCGATCACGACGGCGACCTCGACCTGTTCGTCGGGCACAGCCGCGCCCGGTGCGGCGACGGCGGCGACTGCTACCCCACCGCCGCCCCCCGCCTGTTCGAGAACGTCACCGGCAACGCCAACGCCTGGATCCAGCTCGACCTCCGCGGCGCCACTGGCGCCAATGCCAGCGCGATCGGCGCCCGCGTTCAGGTCACCGCCAACGGCGTCACCCAGACCCAGGAGGTCGCCGGCGGCTACGGCCACTATGGCGCCCAGACCGACCACGTCCTGCACTTCGGCGCCGGCAGCGCCTGCACGGCGGTCGTCGAGGTCCGGTGGCCCGACGACGCCCTGACCACCCAGACCTTCACGCTCGAGACCGGCGCCCGTTACCGCGTCGTCAAGGGGCACGAGCCCGTCGCGCAGCCGTGACCCAGCGGGGGCGCTGGCTCGCCGGCAGCGATCCCAACAGCCCCGTCAGCCGCTCCCTCCACGCCCCCAGCTCCACCCCGTACCCGCGCCCGATGGCCGCGTCCATCGCCTCCTCCACCGCCGCGCGCCCAGCCACGTCGTCCAGCGGCAGCTCGTGCCACCGCCGTGACAGCGCCGAGAGCTCCTCCAGCGCACCGGCCGACAGCGACGGCAGCGGCAACGCCCGCACGTTCCCCTGGGTCAGCTGCGGGTGCACCGCGCGCCCCGACGTCCACTGGCACAGCGCCCACGCCGCCGACCACGCCGAGGCGAGCACCGCCGACAGCGCCCACACGTCCCACACACCGCCGACCGCCGGATGCAGCACGTACACCGACTGCAGCACGGCCTCGCTGCCCTCGTCCGCCGCCGCCACCGGCGTCGCGCCCGTCTTGACGACCAGCACCCGAGGCCCCCGATACCCCGCGCGAGCCTTGATCACCGCCTCACGCCCCAGCCCCAGCCGCGCTGCCCCCACCCTCCCCCGATGAACATCCACCCCGGCCAGCACGGCCTCAACACCTTCTCTGACAGGGCCCGGACCGCCCCACGCCACCGTGTCGCGCCGACCGACCTCCTCCCCCCGCATCATCCCCTCGCTGCCCCACGACAGCGCCGAGCCCACCGTCACACCGCTCGCCGACAGCCGCGCCCGAAGCCCGTGGGGCCCCAGCCACCATACCGGCGCCCCGATCGGCCACGGCCCCCCGTCCAGCGGAAACGCGCTGACCGGCAGCTCCGCCGCCTCGCCTCCGCCGCCCTCGCGCCCCTCCGACACCCGCACCGGCCCCTCCACAGCCCCCACGCGCCGCCTCCGCAGCACCACCACCACCGCGCCCACGCCCAGACGCCGCCCACCCCCGTCCTCGAATGGCGCCCCGCACCGAACCACCTCCACCAGCTCCGCCTCCCGCCGCAGCAGCCGCCGAAGGTGGCGCAGCTCGTCCCGCGCCACCACCGCGTCGGGCACGACAAAGGCGTGCACCCCGCCAGGCCGCACCCGCCCAAGCGTCGCCTCCCACATCACCCGAAACAGGTCGAGCTGCCCCCGCCCCCCGACCTCGAACCGCCCCGCCAACGCACCCCGCGCCCCCGCGCCCACCCGCTCTCCAAACGCGTATGGCGGGTTGCCCACCACGAGGTCAAACCCGCCCTCCGCCTCCGCTCGCATCGCATCGGTCGCCGCGATCACCCCGTCCGGGAGCGGCCACGACGGCGCGCAACCCTGCAGCGCCAGCGCCAGCCACACCACGCGGCGCGCCACCGACGCCGTGCCCGCGTCCACCTCCTCACCGCACAGCCTGTCCAGAAGATCGTGCGGGCCGACGCGCGCCCCCAGGGCCTCGATCAGCCCCACCAGCATCGCCCCGGCGCCACAGCCCGGCTCCAGCACCCGCCGCGGCGCCTCCCCGAGCGCCGCGAGCCCGCGCGCCACCACCAGGCGGGCCAGCCAGGGCGGCGACGCGATCGCCCCCGCGCGGCCCCCGCGCGCCGCCGTCAGCTGCTCGTGCAGAGACACCAGCCGCACCGGCGCCGGCTCGGACCACCGCACCGCCAGCGCAGCCCCGTCCGCACACACCCCCGACCACGGATGTGCCCCCTCCCACGGCACCGCGCCGAGCAACCTCCGCTCGGCGGCCAGCCGCGCCCGGCCGTCGTCCGGGGCGGTCACCAGGGCGTCGAGCGCCCCTGGCAACGCTACGCTCCGCTGGCGACCAGCGCGTCCACGTACGCCGCCAGCTCGGCCAGCTCCACGTCAAACCCGTTCTGCACCGGCGGGAACCGCCACCCCGTCTTGGGGTCGAGGTCGAACGCCGTCACGCGGAACCCGATCGCGAACCGCTCGCGCTTCCACTGCGCCTGGCACAGCATCCGCACGAACCGACGCACATGCTCGGCGAACAAGCGCGGCTGCCCCCCGTACATCGGCGAGAACCTCGGCCAGAGCGTCTTGAAGATGTCCAGCGGCTCCAGACCGCGCTGGATGAAGTGGTACATGAGCTGATCGAGCACCACGAACGGCATCAGGTCGTCCTCATCCGTCTGCGACTGCTCGTGCGGACGCAGCTCCGCCGAGGCGGGCACCACCAGCACGTGATCCACCGCGTCAACAGCGTGGAACGTCCGCGCCCAGGCCAACCACAGCTGAACCAGGCTCTTGGGCACATCCGAGATCGGCGACAGACCCCCGCTCGTGTCCCCGTCCATCGTCGCGTACCCCACCGACGCCTCGGACTTGTTGCTCGTCGTCAGCAGGATCTGGCGCCGCACGTTCGCGATCAGCCAGATGATCACGCTCCGGGCCCGCGCCTGGATGTTCTGCAGCGCGATGTCGTGCGCCGGATCCTCCCAGGTCAGGTCGATCCCGAGCATCTTCTCGCCCACCTGCGTCGTCGCCGCCAGCGCCCCGTCGATGTCGCCGTCGTAGAACGTCGCCCCGCACGCCTCGGCGATGGCCCGCGCTGCGCTCCGCGTCGCCTCCGTGCTGTTCTCCGTCGCCATGTAGGCGCAGGTGAACTGGCCCGCGATCAGCGCCTTGAGCGCCGCGTCGTCCAGGGTCGGGTTGTCGTAGCGGAACATCCGGTAGACGAGCAGCGCCACCATCGCCGAGTCGCGACCGCCAGAGAGCGCCAGGCAATAGCCCCCTGCGCCCGTCTTCTTGAGGTAGTCGCGCATGCCCATGCACAGCCCGAGTTCCAGCTCGAGGTGGCTCAGCGACTCCCCCGTCAGCTCCGGGCCGATCAGCCCCGCGGTCCGCAGATGCTCCAGGCTCGGGTCCAGCGAGCGCCGCGGCGCCGGGATCCAGTATGGCGCGGCCGGCGCGGCCGCCACCGCCGACGCGAACCCGCCCAGCACGAATATCCGCTGGGGCATCGCGCCATGCTCGCCCACCATCGTGTCCATCACCTGCTGCCGCCACGACCCCGACTCCATCCGCTTCATCCGGATGTCCGTCAGATCGTGCACCGCGTCCACCAGCTCCACGTCCGCGTCAAACACGAACCGACGCCCCTCCTCCACCACCTGACCGTCCGCGGCGATGAACAGGCTGCCGTCGAAGATCAGCCGCGTCGCATCGCAGCCCAGCAGCGAGGTGTAGACGTACAGGCAGTGATCCTCCAGGCTGATCTGCTCCACCATCCGGCGACGCACCGCGTGCTTGCCCACCATGAACCACGAAGCCGACGGGTTGGCCACGATGTCCGCGCCCGCCACGGCGTAGCGCGATCCGGGCCGGAAGCCCAGCCACGCGTCCTCACACACCTCAATGCCCAGCGTCAGCTGACCGCCGAGGTCGAACACCAGGTTCCCGATCGGCACCTCCAGCCCGTCCGGGCCGCAGATCGTCGCCGTGTGGCCACCCGGCCACGCCTGGTACCAGCGCGACTCGTACTCCACGTCCCCGGTCGCCAGATTCTCCTTGGCCACCATCCCGTGAACACGGCCGTTGCTCACCACCGCCATCGCGTTGTAGACCACCCCCGTGTGCCGCACGGGAAGACCCACGAGCACCACGAGGTCCGTGGCCAGCTCCGCCACCTTGCGCATCACCTCCCAGCTCCGCCGGAGCGTGCCATCCCGCAGCAGACGGTCCCCAAGGCTGTAGCCCGGAATACACATCTCGGGCAGCACGAGCACCGACGCCCCGCGAATGCGCGCCTCCTCGATCGCGAGCGCGATCCGCTCCAGATTCCCCACCCAATCGCCGACCGTCTGGTTGAGCGTGGCCGCCGCCACATGCACGTGGACCTCTGACATGGACTTGTCGCCTTCCAGGGGACCCACGCGCAGTGGATCCGTTGTGGGATCGATCCTCGGTCGCTCAGGAGGATGGGCCGTCCGCCGGGAACTCGTCAAGTACCTGATCGAGCGCCTCCATCAGCTCCAGCCACCCCATCTCATCCACCGCCCCCCGACACACCGACCAGACCTCCCGCGCGTCGCTCGTCCGGTCCAGCGCCAGCAGCGGACGCAAGGTGTGGTAGCGCACCAGCGTCTCCTGCGGCAGCCTCAGCGCCAGCGCGTCGTCCCGCAGCAGCTCACTCGCCAGCGCCAGCAGCTCCCGAGCCCGGGTCGGCCCCCCCATGATCGACGCAAACGCCCGGATCACCCGCGCCACGCCCACACCGTCGCCCGCCGCTCGAGCGTGCAGCAGCGCCCGCTGCAGCACATCCTCGGCGGCCTCCGGGCTCCGCGCGCCCACCCACGCCTCGCCCAGCAGCCCCTCCACCGTCCACCGCAAGTGCCCGAACCCCGCCGGCAGCATGAACCCACGCGCCGACATCACGTCCCGCGTCTGGCGGAGCACCGCCACCGCGCCCTCATAGTCGTTGCGCACGATCTTGAGCCGCGCCGCCAGCTCCAGCAGCGCCACGATCATCGGCGACTCCCCCGCCACCCCCGACATCCCCTCCGTCATCGCCCGCGTCGCGGCCTCGAGGTTCCGGTCGTCGAAGTAGCTCTGCGACAGCAGCAACGTCTTCTGCACCGCGTGATCGGCGAACGCTGGCGCCATCCGCCCCAGCAGCGTCCGCGCCGCGCCGTTCCGCCCGCTCAGCAGCAGCACGTGGGCCGTCTTGAGCACGAGGTTCTCGTGCGCGGTCCGGTCCACGCTCTCCCCCTGCCGCGACGCCCGCGTCGCGGCGACCAGCGCCCGCTGATACCAGTACTCGGCCACCCGCACGTCGCCGTCGCGCGCGAAGCGGTCCCCCACCCGCTCGCACAGCGCCATCGCAGCCTTGCCCATCCCCGCCCGATCGGCGTGCGTGGCCAGCAACAGCGTCCGGTACAGCGACCCGCCCGCCCCACGCTCCAGACGCTCGAGCACCTGACGATGGAACTGCGCCCGCGGCGCCGCCTCGATGGATTGGTAGATCGCGTTGCGCATCAGGGGATTGGGGAAGCGGTACAGCCCCATCTCCAGGTCGCACGCCTCCAGCCACCCCATCGCCACAGCCTGCTCCAACGCCGGCCCCGGCGACGAGCCGTCCGGGAACAAGGCTTCGAGCACCTGCACCTCGAAGTACTCTCCCAGCACGCTCGTGACCGTCAGCAGCCGCCGCACCGAGCCGGGCAGCCGGGCGGCCTGAAGCGCCAGCAGCGCGCTCGCGTCCGGAGGCGCCCCCGCCTCCGGCGGGCTCTCCCACCACCGCGTCAGATACAGCGGCAGCCCCTCGCTCCTCACCAGCGCGGCCGCGTCCGGTCGCGGCGGCGCCACGCGACGCGACCGCTGTCCCACCGCCGACAGCCCTCGCCAGAACTCCTCCCGGTCTCCCTCGGGCAACGGCTCCAGCGCCATCGCCTCAAACCCCGCCGAGGTGATCGCCGACGGCGCCACAGACGCGGTCGCCACCACCAGCAGCGAGTGCCGCTCGCTCACCTCCTTCAGCGCCGACAAGCACGCCGCTGTCCCGACGTCCGCCTGGTGCAGATCCTCGATCACCACCACCACGCCGCCCGACCGCGTCAGGCACCGCAACACCTCCCGCAGCGCCGCCCGCATCGACATGCCCCGGTCGCGCGGCGAGCTGTCCCGAATGGCCCCGAACAGCTCCGCGCTCGTGAGCGGGCCCTCGTCGGCGCCCTCCTTACCCGGCGCCGCGCCGAAGTACTGGTCCACGATCGTGCGCCGGCTCGACGCCGACACCCCCGCCATGCGAAGCCCGCGATCGAGCGCGCTCGCGTCCACGGCGGCCTCGTAGCGCTCGGGCACCGCGACCTGCAGGATCACGTTCAACAGCGGCCGGAACGGCCGGTCCAGCAGCCGATTGTGGCAGTACACCTCCAGCACCGGCAGGCTGAACCCGCCGCACAACGTCCGCACGTAGCGGGCCATCTGGCTCTTGCCCACCCCGGTCGGCCCCGTCAGCAGCACCGCCCCGCCGGGACCTCCGTCCACGATCTGGAAGAAGATGTCGTCCAGCCGCTTGCGCTCCCGCTGCCGACCCACCAGCCCGCACGCCGCCGCCACCGACTCGCCGCCCACCGCCGCCGTCGTCGAGCCAAGCGTCGAGGTCCCCGCGTCCACCCGCCGACGCAGCCCCACCAACACCCCGCTCCGATGCCCCACCGTCACCACGAACAGCGACTCCAGCACCCCCACCTGATCCCCCGGGAACAGGATCTGGTTCGCGAACGCACGGCTGGCCAGATCCATCGCCTGCTCGCCCGGCAGCGGACCCGACCGCCCGTCGAGCGCCAGCGCCCCCAGCCCGATCCCCATCCGAAACCGGATGTACGGAAAACGCCGCAGCGCACGCTGCCTGAACCGCACCGCCCCCTCGGCCGCATGAATCAGCGCCCCCACCGCCTCCGGGCTCGAGAACCGCACCAGGCACCGCGACGGGTCCGCCTCGGCCACCACGCCCCCAATCCCCTCAACCACCTCCCGCACGAGCGTCCAGACGATGTCCATCGCCTCACGCGACGCCCCGACATCCGGCGACGGCGACAGCGTCGGCATGATCGCCAGCACCGCCTCATCCCGGATCACCGGACCGGCCCGCCGCTGGGCCAGCGTCGTCACCACCCGCAGCGCCTGCACCCCGCCCGCCCGGTGCAGCGAGTCGATCTTGTCCAGCTCCTCCCGCAGCTCCTGCACCGTCGCGTACCGATGGGCCGGGTTGCGCTCCATCGCCCGCAGGCACACATCGTCCAGCAACGGCGGGATGTCCGCCGACGGGTTCCGCTCCGACGGTGGACGCGCCGCCGCCGACGCCTTCTCCACGATCAGCCCCACCACGTCCTCAGCGTCGAACGGAGGGCGCCCACACAACATCTCGTAGAGGATCACCCCCAGCGCGTACACGTCCGCACGCGAGTCCACCACGTCGCCCAGCGCCTGCTCCGGCGCCATGTACATCGGCGTCCCGAACGCCTGACCGATCTCGTCCGTCTCCGTGATACCGAAGAACTGCCGGTCCTTCTCCGTGACATCCGCGATCCCGAAGTCAAAGATCTTCACGAAATCCCGCATACCCGCGAGATCCTCGATCATCACGTTCCCCGGCTTCAGGTCCCGATGAATCACCCCGCGCCGATGCACCTCCTCCAGCGCCAGCGCGATCTGCGTCGCGATCCGCAGCGCCCGGTCGATCGACAGCGGCCCCTCCTGCTCGATCACCGCCTCCAGCGGACGCCCCGGGATGTACTCCATCACAAGGAACAAACCGCCGACCTCCTCACGCCCGAAGTCCACCACCCACGCCAGGTTCGGATGCCGCAAGCTGCTCAGCACCGTCGCCTCGCGCATGAAGTACTCCACCGTGCGCGGATCCTCCTGCGTGACGTGGTTCAGCACCTTCACCGCAACCTTGCGGTCCAGATGCGTCTCCCGCGCCAGATACACCGTCCCCATCGCCCCGACGCCCAGGATCGACAGGATCTCGATGTTGTTCCGGATGACGCGCCCGAGCAGCTCGTCCGCGGGGTGATCCACACCGCAGGACGGACACGACTCGGCGAACGGGAGCACCGGCGCTGCGCAGCGCCGACATGGGGACTGGGCCATGGGGATCGGCCCGTCAGGCGATGGTGATGAGGTCGTCGATCGGCATCTCGATCTGGCTCGCCATCGGGTGGTCCGTCGTGATGATCGCCATCTGACCCACCACCTCCAGCGACGTGAACGCCAGCTCCACCGTCTCGGTGTAGATGTCCTTGATCGCGTGGATGCCCGTCAGACCGGTGACCTTGTACGGCTCCATCCAGCCCGTGATGAACTTGTCCAGCACCAGCTCATACCCCTGCATGTGCAGGAACTTCGTGTCGGTCAGCTCCAGATAGAAGATCCCGCTCTCGTCGATGATGAAGCTCTCCACCTTGTCCGGGATCAAGTCCGCCAGCGGCAGATCGAACGCCTTGAACGCGTCCTTGGCCCGCTGCGCCGAGCTCTCCTGCGTCGAGCCCGCCTGCTCCTGCGAGGTGGCGTAGAACGCCCAGCCGCCGCCCTGCCGCTCCACATTCTTGATCAGGTTGTTCACGAAGTCCGCGCCGCACCGATCGGCCAGCACCCGCAGGATCTCGTCGCGCACCGCCCGGTTGGCCGGATGGCCCAGCTCCGGGTCCTGGAGCATCGCCTCCAGCTCCTGCGTCGGATAGGTCTCGAGCGCCGCCACCTGCCTCTGCACCTCGGCCGCCTGGATGTCGGGCGACTCGGACTCCAGCAGCGTGTTCAGCGTCTTCTGGACGGTAAGTTGGTCGTTCATGATCGTGTTCCCTGGTGGTCTGTCTGCCTTGCGTGACGCTACACTATAAGACGCCTTGGCCGCGCGGGCCAGGGTAGCGGTGCGCCCCGCCGCGCTTTGGCGGAAACACCCCCTCGGGCTGCACCCGATAACCGAACGCCTCCAACACCTCCGACCACTCCACCCGACTGCACCCGATCCAGTTCATCGGCTCCTCCGGCAGCGGCTGCGGACCGCGCCGGATGGTCTTGCGCAGCGACGCCGAGATCCGCTCCACCAGGTCCACCCGCACGCAGCGCGGCCCCATCCTCGGATAGCCCAGCCCCGCGGCGAACGCCGCGTCCCAGTCCACCGCGGGCGCCACCGTCGGGCCCGGCAGCACCGGCACCGCGTCGAGCTCGTGCCATGCCCCGAGCAGCGCCGCCCGGATCGGCGCGAACGCCGGCTTCAACAGGTGCTGCGCATACACCCACACCACCCCGATCCGCACGCTCCGACGGGCGAGCTGCCGCCGCCCATCCTCGTCCAGCGCCTCCAGCTGCTCCTCCACCTCCGACCGCGCCACCACCCCCAGCCCGCGCCGCAGCACGTACAGCACGCCCGCCGCCGGCCCGCTCACCCCCTCACCGTCCAGCGTCCCGGCCAACTCGGCCAGCCGCGCCCGAAGCCACCGCTGCACCAGCTCCCGCACGGCCACCCGCGTGTCGTCCTCCAGCAGCCCCATCGCGGCGAACACCAGCTCCGGCGCATCCAGCCGACGCCCCTTGCCCAGCTCCGCCAGCCCCTGCCCCTCCCACGCGATCCGCAGGTCAGCCCCCCACCCGAGCCCGGCCTCGCCCTCGGCCAGCAACGCCGACGCCGACGCCCGCGCCGCCTCCACGCACACCCCGCGCCCGGCCCGACGCACCTCCTTGGCCCCGAACACCCGCTGCGCCTCGAACGACGGCACGAACCCGAAGCTCTCCATCCGCCCCAGCGGCACCGTCTTCGTCACCACCACCTCGCCCTCGAGCGCCACCCCGTGCGGCACCGCCCGAATCACCTGGACGCCCAACCGCTCGTCCACGAACTGCGCCGTCAGCTGCTGATGCAGCGCCCCCGACAGCTCCTCCTCCAGCCGCAGCACCCGCTCCTGCCACCGCCCCGCGTCCCCGTGCCACGCCCCCCGATGGGCGATGTACGCCAGCGTCCGCACGTTGGCGATCCGACGCGTCATCGCGTCGATGTTCCCGTTCACCGACTCCAGCCCGCGCAGCCGGCTCTCCATCCAGTCCGGGCTGATCCGCTCGTAGTTCGACACCAGCTGCCGGTAGATGGCCCCCAGCAGCCGTGCGTGCCCCCCCTCGGTGTCGTCCCGGAAGTCCGGGATCCGACACACCTCCCACAAGAGCGCCAGCCGATCCCGCGACCCATGCACGCTGTCGCTGATGTCCGGCTCCAGCAGCAACAGCTCCAGCGCCCGCACGTCCCGCAGGTCCCGCGCAGGCATCAGGCACGACGCGAACGGCGGCCGCAGCAGGCTCGCCCGCAGATCATCCACCGAGCTCAGGTCCACGTCGCTGTTCCGGTAGTAGATCTTCCACACCGGCTGGAACTGCTGCCGCTCCACGGCCGAGATCAGCCGCGGGCTCACCCGACTCGACTCCGCGCACTCCCGCGTCAGCCCGAAGTGCCCATCCCGCGTATGCCGCCCCGCCCGCCCGGCGATCTGTCCCACCTCCCACGGCTCCAGCTCCCGGAACGTCCGCCCGTCGTACTTCCGCAGCGACGAGAAGAACACATACCGGATGTTGAGGTTCAGCCCCATCCCGATGGCGTCCGTCGACACCAGGTGCTGCACCTCCCCCGACTCGAACATGGCCACCTGCGCGTTGCGCGCCCGCGGCGACAAGGCCCCCAGCACCACCGCCACCCCGCCCTGCGTCGCCCGCACCCACTCGGCCAGCTCGTACACCTGCGCCACCGAGAACGCGATCACCGCCGACCGCGCCGGAAGCCCGCTCAGCGACTTCGGCTCCACCCAGCTCAGCGACGACAGCCGCTCGTGCGTCACGATCTCCGCCGTCGGCACCAGCCGCTCCACCAGCGGCCGCATCGTGTCCGACCCCAAAAACCACGTCTCCCGGCTCCCCCGCGCGTTCAGCAGCCGGTCGGTGAACACATGCCCCCGCTCCGGGTGCGTCGCCAGCTGGATCTCGTCCACCGCCACGAACGAAACCGCCTCGGTCAACGGCATCGACTCCACCGTGCACACCTGGTACCGCGCCTTGTGCGGCTCGATCCGCTCCTCCCCCGTGATCAGCGCCACCTCCGACGCCCCCACCGCCGCGCACACCCGGTCGTACACCTCCCGCGCCAGCAACCGCAGCGGCAACCCGATCATCCCCCCGCCGTGCGCCAGCATCCGCTCGATCGCCCGGTGCGTCTTGCCCGTATTCGTCGGCCCGAGGTGCGCCGTAATCCGGCTCCCCCCACCCGCGTCCAGTCCCAGCTGTCCAGCGACGATCGTCATGACCTGCAGCCCGCATCATGCGGCCCCTTCGGCCGCGGTGGAACGCGGCAGTCTAGCGGGTCGAGGGGGTTCTGGCCAGCAGGCCCTCACCCCCCAGCCCCCTCTCCCGTATGACGGGAGAGGGGGAGGCCCTCACCCCCCAACCCCCTCTCCCGTATGACGGGAGAGGGGGAGGCCCTCACCCCCCAACCCCCTCTCCCCTATAACGGGAGAGGGGGAGGCCCTCACCCCCCAACCCCCTCTCCCCTCGACGGGGAGAGG
>Ga0100377_1000122_pt1 | contig 58695 bp, 45 predicted proteins | sample CryGeymeta201501_FD_83664 | JGI IMG/M metagenome (GOLD analysis project Ga0100377, IMG submission 83664) | Groundwater microbial communities from Crystal Geyser aquifers in Utah, USA - Crystal Geyser metaG 2015-01 | ecosystem: Environmental > Aquatic > Deep subsurface > Groundwater | place: USA... | reverse complement strand
ATCTTCCCCAACCCTACTTCTTCTCAATTAACAATAGAAAGTGGTGGATTAATCATTAATAAAATAAATATTACTGGAATTACAGGTAGAATGGTAAAAACAATAGTTCCAAAAACCAATGTGATAAATGTTGCCGATTTACCTTGTGGTATTTTTTTCATTCAATTAATTACCAAAGACGAAACCATTACTCAAAAATTTGTAAAGAACTAGTTTTAAGTTTAGCTACAATAAGCTGAGTTCTATGTGATTATCAAAAATAAAATACTGATTCCTAGTTATACATTATAAAACCGCTAATAATATAATCCATTTTTAAGAAGTAGTTGTTTATATAAAATCACCACCCTAAATCCCTCCTCAAGGAGGGAGAATCTCCCCTTGAGGTGAGAAAAAGAGGGGTGATTTGCAATGTTCTTAAATCAAACTCAGGTAATTAATAATTACATTTGCACCTCAAAATTTAGTTGATGCAACAGGAATCAAATGACATTAGTCGCGAAGAAATTGAACAATGTATTTCAATTTTAGAAAAATTGGTGGGCGATTCCAACCCCATTTTTGATTTACCTGCAGATAAACGAGTGGCTTTACTAAAAGCAGCAGGCTTGCTTTCCCGTCCGAGTAAGGAAGAATATTTGAAGCGTAAAAAAAGTGCTGAAAAAGCTGCTAAACGCAAAATGATGGAACGAGATAAACATGCTCGTAAGGAGACAGGAATACGAAGTGCCAGAGAAGCAACTGTTTTTGTAGCACCAAAATTGTTAGCAATTCCCAACGAAAAAAACGATACGGAAAGCGAATTAGAATCACCGAGAAACTGTTATGTGTGCAAAAAAATTTATACCAAATTGCATCATTTTTACGATACCATGTGTACCGAATGTGGCGATTTAAACTATGCCAAACGTTTTCAAACAGCAGACTTAACAGGACAAGTTGCTGTGGTTACAGGTTCTCGATTAAAAATTGGGTATCACATTACCTTACAATTATTGCGTTCTGGAGCAACAGTAGTTGCCACTACCCGATTTCCAGTAGATTCTGCTTTACGTTTTGCTAAAGAAGAAGATTATTCGGTTTGGAGTCATCGTTTAAAAATTCATGGATTGGATTTAAGACACATTCCTAGTGTGGAAATTTTTTGCAATTATATCGAACAACATTACGATAGATTAGATATTTTAATTAACAATGCAGCACAAACTGTAAGAAGGCCTGCAGGATTTTTTCATCATTTAATGAAAAATGAAGAAATGCTTTTTGCCAACTTACCACCAACTGCACAAAATTTATTGGCTGACCATAACAATTGTATTCAAGAAATAAAAAACCTATCTATCGGAACTGACCATAAAGAAAATAGCCGATTACCTGTTAATTGGCAAAGTCCTGAGCCTGGAATTGGTTTGAGAGCTTCGGCAAAACTATCTCAAATTCCCTACAGTTTTGATAATTCCTTATCCGCCAAAGAAGTATTCCCAGAAGGAAAATTAGATGCCGATTTACAACAAGTAGATTTAAGAAAAACCAACAGTTGGCGACTAAAGTTGGGCGAAATTGAAACCCCTGAAATGATAGAAGTTCAATTGGTGAACGCCATTGCTCCTTTTGTGTTGTGTAATCGCTTATCTAATTTGATGCGAAAAGAAAATACGGGTCAAAAACACATCATCAATGTTTCTGCCATGGAAGGAAAATTTTACCGTTTCACAAAAATAGACCGACATCCACATACCAATATGGCAAAAGCTGCACTCAACATGATGACACATACTGCAGCATCGGATTTTGCGAAAGATGGAATTTTCATGAATGCAGTAGATACTGGTTGGGTTACAGATGAAGACCCTGTGGAATTATCAAAGAAAAAAGAAGAAGTGCATAATTTTCAACCACCGTTGGACATTGTAGATGGTGCGGCAAGGGTTTTAGACCCATTGATTGATGGAATAAATACAGGAAAACACTGGAGTGGAAAATTTTTAAAAGATTATTTTCCTATTGATTGGTAATTTTATTGCTATTTTTAAAAAAATTTAAATCTTTTTCACTCGAACTGCATTCATTCCCTTTAAACCTTTTTCTAATTCAAAAGTAACTTTATCGCCTTCTTTCACTTCATCTTTTAAACCACTTACGTGTACAAAGTGTTTTTCTTGAGTTTTTGAATTGATAATAAAACCAAAACCTTTGGAGGAATCAAAATAATCTACCTTTCCAGTTAAAGGACCAGCATTTTCTTCTGCTTCTTTTCTAGGAATTCCTATTTCAATATCACTTGCTTTTATTACTTTTTTCTTAATGGTTGGATCTGGCGGAGTAGCTGTTATATTTCCAAATTCATCAACGTAAGCCATCATGTTTTCTAAGCTTCCTCCAACAGAACTTGCTTTACGTTCATCTTTTTTAACGAGCTTGTCTTGTCGCTTTTTTAATCGTTTTTTCTCTTTTTCTTTTTTATTAAAACTCTGTTGTGATTTTGCCATGCAATTAAAATTATTAAAACTAGATTTCCTGAACTTTCAGAAAATAATGTGCAAAGTTAAGTTTTAGAAATCAATTTTAACAACTTTATATCAGTTATTAGTGGTTCTTATTGATAACTTCTTTAAAACGGAATTATTAATTTCAATAATCTCGAAACATCTTCTATACATGTAGCCAATTTAAATGCTTATCTTTGGATAATAGATGATAATAATAAATTAAAATTTCTTATGGATATAAAATTAGCCGTATTAATTGACGGTGATAACATACCTTCCGCTTATGTAAAAGAGATGATGGAAGAAATTGCTAAATATGGCAATCCTACAATTAAAAGAATTTATGGTGATTGGACTAACCCACATTTAGTAAAATGGAAAACAGTTTTGTTAGAAAATGCCATCACTCCTATTCAACAATATGGATACACTACAGGAAAAAATGCGACCGATTCTGCCATGATTATTGATGCTATGGACATTCTCTATTCAGAAAAGGTAAATGGATTTTGCATCGTTTCAAGCGATAGTGATTTTACACGTTTAGCAACTCGTCTTCGTGAAGCTGGAATGCAAGTATTTGGTATTGGTGAGAAAAAAACGCCTAACCCGTTTATTGTTGCTTGCGACAAGTTTATTTACATTGAAATTCTAAAAAATCAGGCAAATGCTAACGAAACAGAATCTTCAGCAACTCCATCAACTAAAAAAAGTAATGTGGATAAAATAACACCTGCTGTAATTCAGTTGATTGCTACAACCATTTCTGATTTAGCAGATGATGATGGTTGGGCTTTTTTGGGCGATGTTGGAAGTTTGTTACAAAAAAAACAACCCAATTTTGATGCTCGGAATTTTGGTTTTCAAAAATTAACCCCTTTAATTAAGTCCATCGATAAATTCGAAATTGAGCAACGTGAAAACCAAAAAGGTCGGTTTAAATTAATTTATGTGAAAATTAAATAACGTGGGTTTCAACATTGTTCTTTTTGAGCCTGAAATTCCTATGAACACAGGAAATATTGGGCGACTTACTTTAGCTTCAGGCTCACAATTGCACTTGGTAAAACCTTTTGGCTTTGAAATTAACGATACTCGGTTAAAACGTGCCGGATTGGATTATTGGAAACACATTTCACTTTTTATTTATGAGAACATCAAAGATTTTTATACCAAAAATGAAGGCAAAAAAATGGTGTATTTTTCTAGTCATGGCAAGCAAGATTATTTAGCTGTTGATTACGAAGAGGAACTCTTTCTTATTTTTGGAAAGGAATCTGTAGGTTTACCTCAACACATCATTGATAAAAATATAGAAAAAATCTATAAAATACCTATTTTCAACACCCATGTTCGGAGTTTAAACTTGGCAAATTCAGTAAGTATTGTGGTGTATGAAGGGTTAAGAATTATTAAATAATTTTTTTTGTTTTTAAATGGAATAATTACAGCCTAATTTAATTACTTTTAAGTTTGGTATGTTCCTAAAAATTAGGTACTATTGATTGGTAGAAATCAGAACACAGATTTATTATTTTGTGGTCTGACTTTTGTAAACGAACAAGAAACTTAAATCTTGAAAATATGAAAACACATTACTTTTCTTTTATGCTTTGTGCATTTTTATTGATGCAATCAACAACTTCATTTTCACAAAATACTCCTGTATGGGAATCAGAACTCTCTGGAAGTATTATGTGGCAAAAGGTAACTTCGTTGGGCAATGTTATAGCAAGTACAGGAACTTCTTTAATAGGAGTTGACCCTGCTTCTGGAAAAATTAATTGGACGCTGGATAAAGTCCAATATACGGTAGAAGACCGTTTTGAAAATATCAATGGAACCCCATTCTTTTCAGTTACTGATAACAAAGGTGTTCTATTTATCATCGAACCATTTGAAGGAAAAATTCTCTTTTCATCTGCTGATGCAGGGTTAGAAAAAATATCAGACAAGTATTTTCTTTACAAAAGTAATGGTATTTTAATCATAGGCAATGAAGTTGGACAAAAAGAACCAGTAATGATTATGGTGGATATGACAACTGGTAAAAAAAGTTGGAAAAAAGATGGAGAATTCAGCCGTATTTCTTCGTGTTTTGATTTAGGAAACGATGAGTTTGTTATTTCTACCCTATTTTATGTTTATAAAATAGCTGTTAAAAGTGGCGATGTAAAATGGAAAAAATGTATTGATGAAAAGTTTGCAAAATATGGAGCATTATTATCAATGATGGATAAAAATGCTGCCAATTCAGAACTTGGAAAAAACAAGTAACTGCAGCTTTAGTTATTACCGATTTTGCCAAAGATTTGGTGTTTATGGCTGCACAAAAAGAATCAAAAAAAGAAGTGACAGGAAGTGATGGGAAAAAAACAACTACTATTGAATATTCAACCATTTACAATGCATTTAAAATCAGTAATGGTGATTATGCCTGGGCTTCAACCATTGAAGTAAACGGTAAGTTAGGATTATTGATTCCTGTTCAAAATGGCTTAATTGTAACTCACGGAACCATGAACATGAATAATTCGGCAGTAAACTTGATTAACTACACTAGCGGACAAAGAATGTGGGGTAAAAAAGGAAATGGAATTAATGTGAAAGGAAGTCCTGAAGGAAATGCCGAAATAAATGGAAAAATGATGATTTCTAGTGGAAATGACAGAGCAAGTTTTGTATATTTATTAAACACAGCTGCTGGAACAATGGATTTTGAGAAACCTGCAAAGATTTCTGGTGAAATTCAATACATTGAAACTTCTGGAAATAACTTGTTAATTGCAACTGAAGAAGAAATTAATCTTTACAATACAACGACTGGCGAGTTTGGTTTTGACAAGAGTTTAAAAGGAAGTTCTAAAAACATTACTTCTAATGATGGAACTATTTATGTCGTAAATAACAAAGATGAGTTGTTGTATCAGCTTAAAAGTGGTGCTACAGCAGCAACCCTATTAAGTAAAAATCCACTAAAATTTCAAGGAAAAGAAAATGTTACGCATTTAGAAGTAAGAGAAAAAGGAATCTTAATTTCTTCAGAGCAAAACATTGCTTTGGTAGATTTTTCTGGAAACACCCTATTTAATAAATATTATGCAGCACCAGACCAACCAGGATGGAAAAAAGCGTTGTTAATTGCCAATGCCGCTTATGGAGCTTACGCAACAGCAGCTTACAGTTATAGTTCGGCAGCATTTGGAGCAGTTTCTAATTCTATTGAAGTAAAAGACCCCAACTCCAAAGCAGCAAAAGATATTACTGGAGCAATTTCTAATGCTTATGGCGATGCTGCTAAATCTGGAATGTCATTTACTAAAAATTGTATTGCCGCAGCAACCAAAAGGTTTAAAGCAAGTAGCGAAAGCACCAACTCCTTATTTATGATGATTGAGATAGGCAAAAAACAATACGGTTTAGCTCAAATTAGTAAAGAAACTGGTGAAAAAATAGCTACCATAGATATGGCTAAAGATAAAACTCCTTCTTACGATTTAGACATTGTAGAAAACACCGTTTACTACAAAAAAGGTGATACTAAATTACAAGCTTTTAAGTTTCAATAAATTAAATTTAAGATAACTCAGAAAATAACAAAGTGTCTGTCAACTGACGGACGCTTTTTGTTTTCTAGTTTTAATGTTTATTAGTTTTTATGTCATTAATAATTGATTTTTTCTAACACTTACAGTTTACTTTACTTACTAATATAGCCCTAATTATTATATTTTCACTTGGTTTATCTTTGCTAATTCTCAAAATGTTGCTTCGTTAGATGTAGATAAAAATGACCTATTAGAAATTATATTGCAAACTATACTGTAAGCTGCTGTTGCATAAGCTCTCTAAGCATACACAATAGCGTAAACGGTTATGCCACCATCCGTCTAATCGCACAGTTTACCATGATTCAATCTAGAAATTCTAATAGGAATTATGAAGCAGCATTACATTGAGGTGAAATAGTTGGTTCACAGAAACAAAAAAACTGCTAAAATAATAGTAAGCTACCATTTCAACTCATTGATGGCAACCCAAGCCATTAAACCAATAGAGGTTTCTAAAGCATTTTCATCGATGTTAAAAGTGGAGGTATGTAATCCTGAATTGATTTTTTTTGTATCATTTTTTATACCTAATCGATAAAAACAAGCAGGTACAACCTGAGAATAAAAAGCGAAATCTTCGGCAGTCATTCTAAGGTCTAAATCTACTACATTTTCTTTTCCCAAATAGTCGATGGCAGCTAATTTTGCTTTAGTTGTTGTTGCTTCATCATTTACCAAAAAAGGATATCCTTTTATGATATTAAACTCACACTTCCCTCCCATTTTTAAGGCAACATCTTTGGCTATTTTTTTCATTTTAAGATGAGCTTCTGCTCTCCACACTTCATTCATGGTTCTAAAAGTACCTTCAATTTTTACTTCGTTTGGAATAATGTTGGTTGCACCATTTCCTATAATTTTTCCAAATGCCAACACGGTGGGAATGTGAACATTATCTGTTTCAATAAGAGAATAAGAGGGAACGCTTTCCATAAAAGCTTTGTTTAATTCAGTAAGAATTGCAGCTGCAATTAATAATGGATTATTGTATTCGATGGTTAATGCTGCATGCCCCCCTTTTCCATAAACGGTTACATACAGTTCATCGGTGGAAGCCATGTACATTCCACTTTTAAAACCAACTTTTCCTACTTCTAATTGAGGATAAACATGTTGACCAATAATGGCATTTACTTTAGGGTTTTCCAAAACTCCTTTCTCTATCATTGCCGAAGCTCCACCTGGAAGTTTTTCTTCACCAGGTTGAAAAATGAGTTTAATGGTTCCTTCAAATTCATTTTTTAATTCATTTAAAATTTTTGCAACGCCTAATAAGGAAGAGGTATGAACATCGTGTCCACAGGCATGCATTACTCCATGATGAACAGATTTATAAGAAATCTCATTTGCTTCGATAATTGGCAGTGCATCTAAATCTGCTCTAAGTGCTATTGTTTTGCTAGTTGGATTATTACCTTTAATTAGTCCAATTATTCCTGTTTTTACAATTCCTTTTTGGTATTCAATTCCATATTCTTCTAACTTTGAACAAACCAATTGTGAAGTATTGTATTCTTCGAAAGATAATTCGGGATATTGATGGATGTGTCTGCGAATAGCGATAATTTCATCTTTGTACAATGCTGCTTTTTCTTTAATTTGTGCAAGTATATTTTTCATTCAAATTCTTATTTTAAAAATAGCGATACTAAATATCTAAACTTAATGATAAATAGACCATCGGTTTATCTTTACTATAACCATCTTCTACTCCCCAAGCCCAATCTAATCTTAAAAAATAACCTAATAAAGTAGTTCGAAATCCAAATCCGTAACCAGCAACTATCGGATTAATTTTTTTAGAAACAGTTACTGTTATTGTTGGGTTATTAAGTGGTCCATCGGTATAAACATCTTCATCTATCGAATTTTGTTTACCCCAAGGACTAAATCCATTCCAAGCAGTACCAACATCTGTAAAAGCAATTACTTGGAAGTTTTTTACAAAATTAGAACGAATAGGTCGTCTAATAAAATATTTAAAAATGGGCATTCTTAATTCACTATTCACAACTGCAAAATTAGTACCTCTTCTAATGTTTTGAGGAAATCCTCTCATATTGGCAGCCAAGGCATGGTAACGGTAATTGATTTTACGATTAACATCTTCTGGATTAATAAATTGCTCTTGTCCAACAGGTATCCAATCATCCAAACTACCTAAATAATAGATTAGTTTTTCATAACCAAAAGAAGAACTTGCTGCGAAGCGATTTACCCAAACAAATTCTCTGCTAATTTTTTGAGAATGTCTAAAATCTAAACCTACAACTTGCATATTTCCATTGGTACCATTTCCTTTACCTTTTACATCTCCATTATTGCTAATGTTCCTTTTTGAAGAAAAAAATGAACCATCACCTACTTCTTGATAATATTCGCCAAAAATTTTAAATTTAGTACCATAATAAATATTGGTCATTTTATTGCGTGAATTATCAAATACAAAAGCGATTTTACCAATAGCTCTGTATTCGTTGGTATTTGGTATGGCTAATGAATAATTATCGATAGATTTAGTAACCTTATTATCGTTTCTGGCAGTAAAAGTTGTTCTAATACTTGCTACTTCACTAAAAGGATAAGTTAACGAGTAATGAAGGGAGTTAGTTGACATTCCAAAAACATCAATACCATCAGAACTGTTGGTTGTTGTTCGGGAAAAAGTGTATTCTTTATCTGTTCTTTTTACTAAATTTTGATAAGTCATAAAATATTCTCTTGTGGAGGAAGATATCCTTACCCCTCCAAAAATTTTAAAATCCTCAAACAGATCGATGGCACCAAATTTTATAAAAGCACCAATACCTGGACTAATGTATGGACCACCAGTGAACTGTTGATATTCTTCATTCACAAATGAGTTACTTAACTTGATGGCTGAATTATCATTAAAAAATGAAAGGTTGTAATTTCGTTGGTTAGGAATTTTAAATTCTTCCACCAAGCTATCTTTTTTAGTTTTCGTATCGTTTCCAATAACAATGGTATTTCGTTGAATTTTACCTTTTTCATTTTCAAAAACATAATGGTTAATGTCTATTAAGTTCTCTGAAATGGTATCCTTTGGAATAATAATCGAATTTAATAAAGCAGGAGAGCCTATCTTTAAAGGGAGTTGTTGCTCTTTTGTTTTATTAGTATCTAAAAAATTTATATTCAATTGATTATTGGTATTTATTTCAGATTTTTCATTAAAGTCTTTCACCAACAAATGATACTTGTAATTATCTTTTAAGAGTTCGGTGTATTTTCCATTTTTTAAAATATCATGTTCCATTATTCCCCTGTCGTAAAAACCTGTTACTGGTTTTAAATCATAAAAATGATAAAAATGAATGGAGGTGTCGATGTAGGTAATAAAACTATCTTTTACCGCACTAAATCGAGAAAGAATATTTTCGTTTTCTCCTAAATAGTAAAGCATAGAATCGATACCTTCTGGTTGTTTTTCAGAAAATTTAGGCGTTTCCGTTACTCTCGTTAGAGTTGGTTTTTTTAATAAATAATCAATTATCCATACATCTTTTTGATTATTCAACAGTTCTTCATCTGTTGGTTGATAACCTAACGAATCAATGGTTCTGTTGGAGGTAAAAACAATTTTGGATGAATTTTCGATAAATTTTGGTTCTAAATCATCAAATAAATCGTTGGTGATGTGTTTGTGCGAATTAGGTCCAACAAAATAAAGATACAAATCCGATTGACCTTTATAAACTCCCGAAAAAACTATTTCCTGTCCGTTATCGGAATAATCCATGGCGGTAATTTTTTCCATGTTAAATATTGCTTTTACTTCTATTCCACCTGTTTTAATATCAAAAAAATGCATTAATAATATACCTTTTTCTTCGGTAACAAAAGCTAATATCTCGCTAGCTGGATGCCAAGTTAGTATTGGAAATGATTTGTCGTTGATACGGTCCAATTTAAATTCTTTTTTATAGATTTTATATTTTTTATTAACGTCTTTGTAGTAAATATAAATTTTGTATTGTCCTAATTGGTTGGTAACGTATGCAAAATTATTTCCATCAGGACTCATTTTAAACTCAGAATACTCTCTTCTTTTTTTAATCTTAAAGAGTTCATTTTTTTTATAATTATCAGTAACACTTGGAACTAAGTTTTTATATTCATTTTCGTAATACGTTCGCCACTCTTTAGTTAAACTTTTCATAGAAACGCCCAACACGTACAAAAATCCTTTTTCAACACTTTGGGTAACTCTAGTCATGTATAAAATGTTAGGAATAACCGCTTCGCCATACGTATCAATAATGTAAGCCCATAATGAATGTCCTGCAATAATGGCTTCTTTATCAGATAATCTATTAAACTTTTTATATTTTCCCGAAGTAATTCCATCTCTCACACTATTTTCAATTTCTGGGCTCCATTTATTAGATAAGTAAGAAGTTAGTCCCTTGCTGTACCAATCGGGAACTGACAATAAACTCGTATTTTTTAACACTTGTCGCCAGTTAGAACCATAAATTTGTTGGTTAATCATTACTTGTGCAATTCCTTCTTTAATCTGACTATTAAAATCAGCTAAATCGCCATTGTAATAAATAAATACCTTTGAGCCCATAATGTTAGTAATACCACCCATATCACCATTTTCAAGATATAACCCAACATTGCTTTGTTTAAAATGCGATTGTTTGTTGAAGATAATAAATTGAATTTTATCTACTAAATCATATTCAAAAAATGCTTCCTGATCTTTAATGTGTTGTCGGGCAACTTTAGCGGTATAAATAGCTAACTCATTGCCTCCAGTATAAAAATAAGTTTCGTATTGGTTGTATCGATAATATTTCCACTCAAAATAATCATACTGCACTCGATTTTTACCAAAACCAACATGAGTTCCATTGTAAAATTGAGCATCTACCTTATTGGTACATAGCAATAAACCAATTGCTATACTTAAAAAAATTATATGGGAAGCTAGCGATTTTATTTTAAGTAAAGTTTAACCGTAAAATTAGTGATTTTAAGAGGATTGTAAATACTTTTTATTTTTGCAGTTAAAAATAAATTGTTTATATTTAATCTTTATTTAATATTACCTATGAAAAAAACTGCCCAACTATTTTTTCTCCTCCTTTTTATCAATCCTTTTTCGGGGAAGGCTCAAACTTATTATCCTTTTCCAACATCTAATGCTTTTTGGAAATTTCAATGGGGCGTTTCAGGATGCACACCACCTTTTGATTTTACTGAATATGACTACCAAATAATGGGAGATACTTTAATAGGATTGAATACCTATCATAAATTAAAAAGAGCTGGTATTTTTTATTGTGGGGATCCATTAGGTATTGGTATGGATGTAAATTTTGTAGGTGCATATAGAAATGATTCCTTAGCAAAAAAAATATATTATATTCCGAAAGATAGCATCAACGAAAATTTATTGTATGATTTTAATTTAATAACAGGGGATACTATTAAAGGGTATATGGAACAATTGGCTAAAAATAAATTTGGCTCAACCTTTTATGCAGTTATTGATTCTATTGATTCTGTTTTAGTTGATAGTAATTATAGAAAGAGATGGCATTTTCAAACTTATGATAGTTGGGGTCAAATTTGGTATGATGGTAATATTATAGAAGGCGTAGGTAATACTTATGGTTTGTTAGAAGGCCTTCTACCAATGTTTGATGATAATGGTAGTTTAGTTTGTTATTCTGAAAATGGTGCAACGATTTATCCTAATCCATTCACATGTACTTTAACAACTATTAATGATTTCATTATAAAAAATGAAAATATTGTTGTGTATCCCAATCCAATTGTAGATTATTTCACAATTAATTCGAAAGAGAATTTTGAATTTGAATATACTGTTTTTTCTGTTGATGGGCAATTAGTAAAAAATGGCACAGGAAAATCAAATAGTAATATACCTATTCATCTAAAGCAAGGAATATATATTCTTCAAATAAATAATGAAAAAAGACAAATACATCACACAAAAAAATTGATAAAACTTTACAATTAATCAATGATTCATATACAACTTTTTACCTTTAACGATTTTCAAGAAAATACGTATGTGTTAGCTGATGAAACCAAACAATGTATCATTATTGACCCCGGTTGTTATCGAACTGAAGAGCAAAACACATTGACTAACTACATCAAAAACAATAATTTAATTCCAGTAAAATTACTAAATACGCATTGCCACATCGACCATGTTTTAGGGAATAATTTTGTTGCTTCAACTTTCAAAATTGGTTTAGAAATTCATGCCAACGATTTGGCAACATTAAACTCAGTTGCTGATTATGGGCATTTGTATGGTTTTAATTGTGAACCTTCGCCCCAACCGATTGCCTTTTTAAAAGATGGTGATATGATTAACTTTGGAAACTCAAAATTAGAAGTTCGTTATGTTCCTGGGCATAGTGCAGGACATATTGTCTTGGTTAGTTTTGAAGATAAGTTTGTTATTTGCGGAGATGTTTTGTTTAGAGGAAGTATTGGAAGAACGGACTTACCAGGTGGAGACTACAACACATTGATAAATAGCATAAAAACTAAATTATTAACTTTAGCTGATAATTTCAAGATTTATTCTGGTCATGGACCTTCAACCACGATAAGTTTTGAACGAGCAAATAATCCTTTTTTAAACTGATGGTTATTGAATAATAATAGCATTCATAAATACAATCAACCTTCTTCGCCCAACTACCAACCCAAAAAAGATAGAAGTGCTATCTTTATGACGATTACTGTTATTTGTTTTTTTGTTGGTTTTGGTTTATCAGTAATTTTTTATTCACTAACGTTAATCAGCATTTTCGATTTTTCAAAATTTATCGCCGCTTTTGCTGTCATTGGTTTTTTAATTCCCATCCAATTTTATCGAAAATGGCTTCACTTTATTAAATATGAAGTTATCCTTTTTAACATAATGGGCGTTGCTCCAATTTTTAGTGGTTTGTTTTTAGTCATCAATTTTATGTTTGCAACAAATACTCGACCCCATGATTTTAAAATAGAAAAAATCTATTTTGAAGGTGATGAAAATTCTAAAGTGATGGGTGTTGTTTTAGAAAATAATGAATACGCTGGTGAGCGTAAAATAGTTGAATTAACCGATTTTAATCCAGCAGAATTTACTGGAAATCCTATTTTTAGAGTTACTTTAAGTGATGGGTTTTTTGGATATCAAGTAATTAATGAAAAAAAAATGGTTAAATAGAGTTCAATTCATTCGCCACCAATTCCGACTCATAACCTTTAGAAATTAAGTATCGGTAAATTTTATCTCTTTTCTTTAACTCATCCGATTCGTTAATCAGTTGGATTTTCTTATCAATTAATTCATTTATCATTTGAAGGTATTCTTCTTCTTCAATTTCTCGATGAATGGCTTCATTAATCAGCTTGTTGCTTATTTTTTTTTGAAGCAATCCTAAAATAATTTTGTTTCTTCCCCATTTTTTAATGCGAAACTTTCCTCTTACATAAGCTTCAACAAATCGAGTTTCGTTGAAGTAGTTCTCATCAATTAAATAGGAAATTATTTTATCCCAATCCGATTTTGCTACATGCCAAGCAAAGAATCGTTGTTCCAAATCTAATCTGCTTCGCTCTTGAAAAGAGCAATACCACTTTGCTTTTTCTAAAGCCCTGTCGTACGACATATTTTTATAAAATTTGGTCAAGATATAATGTTAATTTTACCATACAAATTTAAACAATTGCAAAATAAAAAAGCCCTTTATTTGTTAATCGCTGCCAATGCTGTTTCGGGCTTTGCTCAAGGGATAAGTATGTTAGCTATTCCTTGGTATTTTTCTGATGTACTTCATTCCAGTTCAACATTTGGTATCATCTATGGTGCCACAACTTTTTTAACCTTGTTTTGGGGACTTTATGTGGGTACATTGGTTGACCGCTATCCTCGTAAAAATATTTTTTTACTCATCACTTTAGCAGGAGGGTTAATTATTGGAAGTATTGCAGCTATTGGTTTCTTTTTAGGAGAATTGCAGATTGCATTAATTGGAGTTGTGTTTTGCACTACCATGTTTATTTACAATGTGCACTACCCTACTTTATATGCTTTTGGTCAAGAAATTACCGAAAAAGTAAATTATGGTAAAATAAATTCTATCATAGAAGTTCAAGGTCAAGCTACGAGTGTTTTATCTGGAGCTTTAGCAGCCATTCTAATTACAGGAGTTAATCAAGAATTTTTAGATGATATAGGAGTTGGGCAATTTTTTCATTTTAGGATTGCTAAATGGAGTTTGCACGAAATATTTTTAATGGATGCGAGTACTTATTTTATCGCTTTTATATTGATTTTGTTAATAAAATATACACCTGTAAAAACAAATAATATTGATGTAGGTTCAGTACTCAATAGATTAAAACAAGGAATTACATTTCTAAAAAAAGTTCCTTTAATTTTTCATTTTGGAGTAGGCTCTTATGCCATTTTTGCCATGTTGTTAATTCACATCCATCAACTAATGCCAATTTACATTAACAATCATTTACACGCTAATTCTGCCATTTATGCTGGTGCAGAAATGATATATGCTGTTGGGGCTTTATTTTCTGGTATTGGAATACGTTGGATTTTTAAAAATACCAACACCATTAACGCCATTATCATTTTGATGACACTAAGCGTAATTGTTTTTGAAACCTTAGCGCTTACTCAAAGTGCTACGATATTACTTTTTGTTTGCTTTACACTAGGCTTAACCAATGCCGGAACTAGAGTTTTAAGAACAACGTATTTATTTAATCACATTCCCAATCATATTATTGGCAGAGCTGGTAGTGTTTTTCAAACTATCAACGTGATGATGCGTTTTACTTTTATTACTTTATTTTCGCTAACTTTTTTTGCAAAAAATTCTCATATAATTTGGGCATATGTTATTAGTGGATTGTTTATTTTTATTTCTTTAATACCAATACTCATTTATTACAAAAAACTAATTAATCTAAAACCCGATGAATAAATTTCAACTATTGAAACAAAAATGGATTTATGGTGTTTTGGCAATTTTACTTGCACTTGTTTGTTATCATTATGTTCCCGAAACTACTTATCCACAAGCACCAACAATGGCTGCAATTGTTGTAATTATGGCTATTTTTTGGATTTTTGAAATCGTGCCAATTGCTGTTACTTCACTTCTCCCTATTTTTCTTTTTCCCTTATTTGGAATTTTAGATACCAAAGCCACGGCTTTATTTTATGGAAAAGAAATTATTTTCTTATTTTTAGGAGGACTCATGTTGGCTCAAGGTATTCAACAAGCCAATCTTCATAAACGAATTGCTTTACACCTTGTTAATATTATTGGAAGTAAACCTTCCTATTTAGTGCTTGGTTTTATGGTAACTACTGCAGGGTTAAGTATGTGGATTTCTAACACTGCTGCTGTAATGGTTATGATGCCAATTGGTATTTCTATTATTGAAGAAATTAAAGAAGCCAAAAAAGGTAAACAATTCATTTCAAAGTTTGCAGTGGCTATAATGTTGGGAATAGCTTATGCTGCCGATATTGGTGGAATGGCAACTCTAATTGGAACACCTCCCAACTTGGTTTTTATGGAAATGTACCACGATTTATTTCCAGAATTACCCAAAATAGGATTTACACAATGGATGTTAATGGGTTTACCACTTGCTATCACTTTTATTTTTACAGGTTGGTTATTAATGACTAAAGTAATTTTTAGAATGCCTAAAATTGATTTTTTTGAAAGTCATGGAGTTATCAAAAACCTGTTACAAAACCTAGGAAAAATTAGAAGAGATGAAATTGCCTCTGGTGTTATTTTTTTAATGGCAGTAATTCTATGGATTACAGGTTCTGATATTACATTAAGCGATAGCTTTACCATACATGGATGGAGAAGCACTTTTGGTTTTGAAGCCGTAAGTGATGCTGCAATTGCAGTAGCAACATCATTACTTCTATTTTTAATACCATCGAAAGACCGTCCTCAAGAAATGTTGTTAAAGTGGAATAAAGTACAAGAATTACCTTGGGGAGTTATGCTGTTATTTGGTGGTGGATTTGCCATTGCTGGAGGTTTTGATAGTAGTGGTTTATCTCAGATAATCGGAAATCTATTTACAAATTTAGCAATTGATTCACCTTTATTAATTGTTCTGATTAGTTGTACCATACTCACTTTATTAACAGAAATAACTTCCAATACCGCCACCACAACCTTAGTACTTCCAATTCTTGCAAAAGCCAGCATAGTTTTGGGTATAGATCCAAGGGTATTGATGATTCCAGCAACTCTTTCGGCAAGTTGTGCTTTTATGATGCCTATTGCATCACCAACCCAAGCCATCATTTTTGGAAGTGGTCATGTAAACATCAAACAAATGGTAAGAGCTGGTATTTTGTTTAATATTTTAGGAATTATTGTCGTAACTGGTGTATTCTTTTTGGTTGCAAAATTTGCTTTCGGAATAACTGTTTAAGATTAGAAATTAGATGATTAAAAATGTTTCGAATTCAGAATTCAGAATCCCAAATCGAAAATTGCATCCCTTTCCCCCTGTCCCATTTTTTTCATTTCCCCATTTTTCTTTAGAATTGTTTATAAGTTTTAATACTTAAAATCGTTGTTAACAGTAGTAAATAATTAAATTTGTTTCCCAACAAAAAATAGAATTATGAGTTTAGTAATAAAAGGAAAAATCGTTAGCATTTTAGAGTTAGAAAGTGGTAAAAGTCAAGCTGGTAAAGAGTGGAAAAAACAAAGTTTTGTAGTGGACACAGGTGCTCAGTTTAACCCACAAGTTTGTTTCAGTTTATTTGGTGAAGATAAGATTAACATGCTCAGAGATTTTGGCAATGGTCAAGAAGTAGAGGTTGCTTTTAATGTTTCATCACGAGAGTTTAATGGAAAATGGTACCACAACATTGATGCATGGAAAATTAGTGGAATAGGACAAGGTTCTTCTGCACCAAGAAACGAAGCACCAGTTCCCGAGATAGATTCAGCTCCAGCAGAAGATGATGATTTGCCATTTTAAGGGAAGGTCTATTTACTGGCTTAATAGTTGATTAATTGAGGATATGAAGTACAACATTTTATCTATTTTTTTAGTGTTGAGTTCGGTTGCTATCAACTTGAATGCGACAACAATTACACAGCCTCAAGACACGATAATCCCATCCAAACATAAGTTTATAAGCAACGAAGTATTTGTTCCAAAAACTTATGAAGCAACCAAACTCATCAGCATGTTTATGGATTATTTAAAGGAAGGAAAACATAGCATTGGCTTTGTGCATGAAGATGAATTGGCAATGATTGAAGAAAAAAAATTAACCGAAAAACGATTGTTTTTTGATTCTTACGAAGTAATTTCCTTAGGAAAAAGAATGGCTACCATTAAAGTTTATACCGTAAGAGGTGCTTCTATAAGTTGCAAACTCATTACGTTAAGATATTATCAAAATATGCAAGGCTTTTTCTATTTGGTGCCTGGAAAAGTAGAAACTTTCGAAAAAAAGATGGGCGACATTACCCTTAAAGAAGTGTTCCTCAACACATGGACTTCTGAATCTCCTTGCAATTAGAGTTTTTTCTCACTCCATATAACTTCCTAAAAAAAATAGCTTTTTTACCCCCTATTTGGTATTACCTTTACACTCGCTATGAAAAAGAAAGTTGAAATTCTTGCCCCTGCCAAAAATTTATTTCAAGGAATAGCTGCTATCAACGCTGGTGCAGATGCTGTATATGTTGGAGCTCCACAATTTGGAGCACGCTCTAATGCCACAAACTCTGTTGAAGATATTAAAGCGTTGGTAAAATATGCTCACTTGTTTAAGGCACAAGTTTTTGTTGCCATCAACACCATTTTGTACGACAACGAATTAGAGGATTGCAGAAAATTAATATACCAATTATACAATATTGGCATTGATGCTATTATTGTTCAAGACATGGCAATACTAGAAATGGACTTACCGCCAATTGTAATTCACGCTAGCACACAAGCTAATAATAGAGACCCTAAACATATAAAATTTCTTGCCGAAGCAGGAATGAAGCGTGTCATCTTAGCTCGCGAATTAAACTTAGATCAGATTAAAGAAATTAGCAAAGCCACAACGATTGATTTAGAATTTTTTGTTTCTGGTGCGTTATGTGTTTCTTTTAGTGGCAATTGTTATATGAGCATTGCTGGTGGCGAGCGAAGTGCCAACAGAGGTTCGTGTGCACAAAATTGTAGGTTACCCTACAACCTGATTGATGGGACAGGAACTACTTTAATTGCCAACAGTCATTTGTTGTCCATAAAGGATTTAGACCTCAGCGACCAACTTCCTAATCTTATTGAAGTAGGAATAACTTCTTTTAAAATTGAAGGTCGTTTAAAAGACTTAGTTTACGTAAAAAATAATGTTTCTTTTTTGAGAAAAAAATTAGATGCTTTTTTAGAAAATAACGATAACTTTCAAAAAGCCTCTTCTGGTAGAACCTTTTACAACTTTGAAGCAGAAATGGATAGAAGTTTTAACCGTGGTTATTCCGATTATTTTATCAACCAACGTAAAGAAAAAATTGGTTCGTGGGAAAGTCCTAAATCTCAAGGACAAGTTATCGGTAAATTAATTGAAATAAAACCTAACGGTTATGTCATCGAAAATTCCGACAAACTGAACAATGGCGATGGGCTTTATTTTATCAATAACAACGGAGAGGCTGATGGTGTTCAAATCAATACAGTCGTTAATAACATTGTAATTCCTAATGTGTTAAAACCACTCGAAAAAGGGACGATGATTTATAGAAATGCCGATGCTACCTTTAATAAATTGGTAGAAAGAGAGGATAGTGCTATTCGTAAAATTGGTGTACAGCTTCTATTTACTGAAACAACGGATGGATTTTTGCTAACAGCAATAGATGAAGACGAGTATAAAAGCAGCTCATCGATAAAGACTAATAAGGAATTAAGTAAAAACAAAGATTCAATAATCCCCAATATTAAAAAACAACTTTCAAAAACAGGAAATACTCCTTTTATTGTTGATGAACTAACTGTTGATTTTTCGGAAAATTGGTTCTTACCTATTGCTAAAATTAATGAATTGAGAAGGGTAGTTTTGGAGCAACTCATTGATATTCGAATAAAAAGTTATCATCGAAAAGAAACTCAACTTACCAAAACAACTCATCCTTACCCAGTAGCTCAACTCGATTTCACCTACAATGTTTCGAATAAATTGGCTAGAGCATTTTACCACAGGCATGGTGTAAAGGAAATTGAAAAAGCATTTGAATTGCAATGGGACCCTGGAAAATCGAGAGTGATGACCACCAAATATTGTGTCAAATATGAGTTAGGAAAATGCCCTAAATTTCAAAAAGAAACGATGGGTGAAAAGTTGGTTGAACCCCTTATTTTAAAAAATGGTGAAAACGAATACAAATTAAAATTTAATTGTAGCCCTTGTGAAATGGAAATTTGGGAAAAAGATGCCGAATTAAAATTCGATGAAGACGAGTTTTAACATAAAATACATGATTATTTGAAAAATGAACCAACCACTCGCTCGGCTGTGCCGAGTAAGAAATAGTGGTATTGTTTTTAACAATTTCACCATTTATCAATTTAAAAAACACACCCCTAATTTTGTAATCTTGTTGCTTTTGCAACATCGAACAAAATTTTCTCCTCTCAAGAGGAGAAAGCTAACCCACTCATTTCAATCTCCGTCAGCTAACGGATCGAATTAACAAATTTCTCATCAAATTCACTATGGGTTATGACAATATTTGTTACACACTTACCAACAAATTCTCTTTTACATACAATAAATAAGCGTTAACATTAAGGTAACCCATTTGAGTTAATAAAGATTTATAATTTGTAATTTGTTCTACGTGTTTTGGGTTCTGTTTTCCAGTTTTATAATCAACAAGATAAGTCGTTTTATTCTTTACCATAACTCTATCTGGTTGGTAAGAATCGCCAGTAGGTAATAAAATAGTTCGCTCATTTTTTAATTCTTCAAAATTGGAAAACAACTCATCCACTCCATCAATTTTAAAAACATTTTCAAGCTCAATTCTAATTTTTGGCAAGTCTTCATCAGCAATTAATCCCTTTTGAAGAAAGGAGGCGACAACTTTATCTAAATCATTTTTAGTATTAATTTTAGCTAAAATTGTATGGATTAAAGTTCCGTGTGCTCCACTGGTTTCTGGGTTTTCAATATCCCATGCCAAAGGAGCTTGGTAACTAATTTGTAATTTCTCCCTCCAATTGTTGTAGCTTATAGCTTCAAATACCTTATCATTATTGGATTGTTCTGTAATTTGTTTTTCTTTAGGTGTAAACCAACCAAACTGAAAAATATGGTCATCTGTTTTATTGGCAGGATTTAATTCGCAAAAATTATAGAGGTAATCGGCAACAGAACCATTGTTAGATAATTTCCGTACCCCTTTGCTAAAATCAACTTTAGAAATAATATATAATCGGTCTTTTGGTCGTGTTAAAGCAACGTACATCACATTAATGAGATCGAGGGTAGATTTGTTCATTTCCTCTTGATAAACGGCTGCGAAACGCGTATTTTCCAAATCTTTTACCATGGGTAAAATTGCCGTAGCTAAACCTTCAATTTTAGTCTCGTCTGTCCAAAAGAAATCTTCTCCAATTTGAATAGGTGAAGTAGCAAAAGGATAAATAACTACTGGAAACTCCAATCCTTTAGATTTATGAATGCTCATAACTCGAACAGCATCAACACCTTCTGGAATTACAATAGAGAATTTTTCGGATCTGGTTTCCCACCATTCGATAAAGTTGACGATTGAATTATCGTAACGAGAAGCATATTCGTGTATTTTATCCAAGAAAAACTGAATGTAAACATCCACTTTTTTATCCAATTCCAATAGCACCACCAAGTGTTCGGCTAATTCGTACAAGGAATAGTTCGCCATTTTTCTAAAATCAAATTGAATGTTTTTGGTTTTTAAATAAGCAATTAATTTGTTCCCCTCTGAATGAGTAAACACTTCAAATAATTCATCAGGACTCGTTAAATAATTAAACAAAAGTACCTGATAATTTATATCATTGGGAGAAGTGAGGTATCGAAATAGGTTGAGCAAAAAAGTAACTTCTTTAGAATTATTCAACAATAAACTTTCGGAAGAAATCACATTCACATCATTGGCTAATAAAAAACTGGCAATTTCAGAAGCATCTTTATTACTTCTTGTTAAAATAGCAATGTCGGTTAATGAATAACCTGCTTCACAATTATCTTTTATAGTGTTAATGATATTGTTTAGAACAGTATCTTTAAAAAGCTGATTATCTGATTCTTCAATAAAGTTAAGTTGCACGCATCCACCACTATTTTTAGGATCAAATTCTTGTTTTAAATTGTTATAAAGTTGTTGGTATTGTTCCGATAAATTGGAAGCAACCGATTGAAAAAAATCATTGTTAAATTGTACAATTTCTGCTTTTGAACGGTAATTCTTACTTAAATTTTCATTGGAATAATTTCGAGTAAGAGCAAGTTCTCGTTCCAATAAAAGTGGATTATTATTGTGTTTGTAAATGTTGGGTAAATTAATAATTTGATCCACTTCTCCTCCCCGAAAACGATAAATGGCTTGTTTGGCATCTCCAACTACCATGTTAAATTGTCCATTTCCTAAAGAGTTATCGATGAGTGGAATAATGTTATGCCATTGAATAATGGAAGTATCTTGAAATTCATCAATTAAATAGTGTTGGTATTTTTCTCCCAAACGCTCATAAATAAAAGGAATAGGTTCTGAAGCAACAATTTTGGCAATCTGTTTATTAAAATCTGAAATGTTAAGTACATTGTTGTCTTTCTTAAATTCCTGTACTGTTTTTTCTATCTCATTGAGTACCGCTAAACTGTATAAGTTTTTAATAATCAGCTTATTCACTTTGTAATCACTTTCAAATTGATGGATGTAAGCTCTAGTGCTATTAAACAGTTGTATTAACTCTTTTTGGTGTTGGTCTATTAATTGTTTTTGGTTGGTATCAACGGTTTTAGCATACCACTCTTTTTCTCCATTAACAATATTCACAATAGTATTATTAGGTGTTAAATTGGTAAAGTCTTTTAACCCTAGCCAATACTTGTAAAAATAGCCACCAGAAAAACTCTTTGAATTGATACCTTGAGCGTCAATAAATTCAATTGCCTTTTTTCCATGCTCCATTACTTTGTGCTCAAAATCTTTGGTAAGTTGAAAAAGTTGAGTTTTAATGGTATCGAAATCTTCGATGGATAGTTTTCTAATTTTTTCTAAATAGAGCTCTCCATCTTCTTTTAAGAGGTTTCTAGAAAAGTTAAACAAGTCGTTTTCGATGTGCCAACTTTCTTCATCATCTGCTTTTTTACTGGTGTATTCTAATAACAATTTGGTCAGTTTTTCATTTTTACCAACCTCTGCAATTAGCAAATCGATAGATGCACCAAGCAACTCTCTCTCGTCCAACTCAATGTTAAAGTTGAGTGGCAACTGTAAATCGTGAGCAAAAGTTCTGATAATTTTATGCGTAAACTTATCGATAGTACTTACCCCAAAATCGTTGTAATTGTGAAGGATTGATTTTAATACATTTTTGCTTCGCTCCCCTATTTCTAATGCCGAACATTCTAAACCACCTTCTTTGACTGGCTTTAACAAATCTGCCAACAAAAATTTTGGAGTTCCTGATAATTCTTTTCCACTACTCAACGCCTTTAACGAATCTATTATTCGTGCTTTCATTTCGGCAGCTGCTTTGTTGGTAAATGTAACTGCTAAAATGTGTTTGTAGAGATTAGGATTTCTGGTTTCCAGTGCAATTTTTAAGTACTCTTTTACTAAGGTATAAGTTTTACCAGAGCCTGCTGAAGAATTATATGAAACGAAATTACTCATAGAGTCGATTAGTTATCAAATTTACTTTTTCGTTTAACGATAAGTTGCCATCTATCCAATTAATTTCCAAACCTTTTTTTTCCATCCTTCTAAACCAGGTGGTTTGACGTTTAGAGAACTGATGAATGGCAATGTTTAGCTTCGTAAAAAGTTCGTTTCTGTTTATTCCCCCTAATACAAATTGAGTAATCAATTTGTATTCTAACCCATAATAGTTGAGTTTTTCGGGTGTTATTCCAGTTTTTAGCAACCCTTCTACTTCTTCAATCATTCCTTCGTTTTTCAATCTAGTTTTTAGGCGTTCAGTAATTCTTTCTTTCAACAGTTCTCGCTCAAAATGTACCCCAAAAATTTGATGGTTCATTATTGGAAAACCTTGCATCATCGCTGTTTTTTCATGTTCATATTTGGCAATTTCAATGGCTCTGATGGTTCTTTTTCGATGAATGGTGTCGGTAGAGTTATGTGGAATTTTATAAGAAATTAATAAGTGAACCAATTCATCGGTTGTTTTGCTTGCTAATTCATTTCTTAAGATTTGATTTTCAGGAATTTGAATTAATCGATAACCTTTGATAACAGCCTCCAAATACATTCCTGTTCCTCCACATAAAATAGCTTGTTTTTTTCTTTTTATGATATTCTCATAAGTGTTAATAAAATCTTTTTGATATTGAAACACGTTGTATTCGGTTCCTGCATCAACAATATCAATGAGATGGTAAGGAATTTGTTGGTCTCCAACAGTAAATTCCGATAAATCTTTTCCAGTTCCCACATCCATTCCTTTATAAACCTGACGGGAATCGGCACTAATTATTTCGCCATTAATTTTACTCGCCAAGTTTGCTGCTAACCTTGTTTTACCAGTAGCAGTACAGCCTAATATGACGATTAATTGAGTATTGTTCATGAATAAAATAATGGATGAAATTGAGATTTTTTTAAGAATAGTTGATGCTTTTTTTTTGATTTTTCTAAATAATTATCAATTTTAACAACTTTTAAATAACTAAAATTTCCAACACTTAGAATGTTAAATAAGCTCTAAAAAATCGATATTTATTAATAATCCAAAACTTAATTTTTAAAAAACTATAGTAAATACTATTAAAAAGCCACTTGCAAAAACAAGTTTTAACCATATTGATAAGTATAGTTGCCCTATCGACTTCTTTTGCTCAACAGGAGGAAACGACCAAGTTCCCTATGTTAGAAATACCAAAGATAAACAACAATGAGTTCGTTATTCGCCATACTGGTTATTCATTTTTGTACCATGAAGAGTTTGAACAAGCGAGCTGGGTAGCTTATGAATTAACCAAAGAGGAAACCAATAAAACTGTTGAAAGAACGAATAAATTTATTCAAGACTCAAAAGTGATAACAGGTACGGCAAACGACAACGACTACTCAGGCTCTGGATACGACAGAGGACATTTGGCTCCAGCTTCAGACATGGGATGGTCGGCAACTGTAATGGCTGAAAGCTTTTATTATAGTAACATTAGCCCACAAAACCCTAGTTTTAATCGCGGAATATGGAAAAAATTAGAAGAACAGGTTAGAACTTGGGCAATTGAAAACAATTCAATATTTATTGTAACTGGTCCAGTTTTAACAAAAGGACTTACTACAATAGGGGCAAATAAAGTTGCTGTTCCAACTTATTTTTTTAAAGTGATTTTAGATGACAATGAGCCCAATATAAAAGGAATTGGATTTATTATACCTAATACAGGTTCTAGCGAATTATTAAATACCTACACTGTTACCATCGACAGTGTTGAAAAATTGACGGGAATAGATTTTTTCACAACATTACCCGACACCCAAGAAACATTAATTGAAAAAACGTTATGTATCAATTGTTGGTCATGGAAAAGTATAAAAACAGGAAACAACAAGAAAAACAAAAGTTCATCTTCAGCTGTTCAATGCAACGGAATAACAAAAGTAGGAAATCGATGCAACAACAAAACATTAAACAAAAGTGGTTATTGTTATTTACATGAAGAACAAAACAAAAATAATACCGACAACCCTTTAACTCCCATTCCTACAAAAACCGAAAGAAAAACTATTTCAGAGCAATGTTTAGGAACAACAAAAAAAGGTAACCGATGTAAACATTTAACATATAACCCTAATGGGTTTTGTTACCAGCATGGTGGTAATTAATGATTACAACTAACTATTTTGGAATATATTATTTTAAACCCAGATTGCATTTGAAGGAAAATTTGTCCATTCGAGTGAATTTCACAATTGAAATGAGTGAAATGTGAAGTAAGAAAGGATTTGAAGAAAAAAATCTTAATTCCCAATTCCCATATTTGTTACATCCTTACTGTTGGTTGTTTGCATGGTAACTCGGTAAGGTTGTATCATCGCATTATATCCGGGTATTAATTCAATCATAATATTTTCGAAATAAATTAAACTACCATCAGCGAGTTTAACCATTTCTTTACAAACAGTTCCGGGCAGCTCATCTCCAACAATGTTAACCGATTTAAAGCTATTTTCTTTACCCTTATATACTACGGTAAAAGATTTAACAACTAGTAAAATCTTTTTTCCTTGATAATCTACAACACTACTCAATTTTCCTGAAAGAAGTAAAATATCTACCATAAAATTATCGGTTGGCTTGTTTCTTATGTAGGGCAATGGTTCGGGCAGAACAGCAAATTTTTTACTTCTTATTAATAGCTCTTTTCCATTTTTAACTTCATAAATATTTAAAATTGCCTCACCTTTTGCTTCAGGAGTAATAAAGGTTCCAGAATCTGTTTTATTGATGTTTCCACCAGCTAACTTATAGGTGTATTTATTAATGGAATCACTAATAATAATTTCAATAGGATGTGAAATGTTTTGGTATAAAAAGTTGTAGCCGGGTTTTAAAGCAATTTCTACTTTAGGTTTAACCACCTTAAATTCTAATTCCTTATCAGTTTGAGCAATAGCTGTATTACTCCAAGCCAACAAGGAAAATAGAATAAAATATATATTAAACGATTTTATCATTATAAATTAAAAACAGTTTCTGTTGAGTAAGTTACAAATTCCTTACTACTAATTAAATTCATTTCAAAGGTAATCGAATTATCCGATTTCTTAATTTTTTTAAATTGGTCGGAATTAAAAACGGCTACATTTTTTCTATCACTTGTTACCGCCCATAGCATACATTCTTCCTCGGGGTTAAAACGTATACCTTCTTTTACTGTTTCGGGAGTCATACTAATTACTACGTTTCTTCCTTTTAAAACGAGATACATCGTGGTTAGTTGAACTTCTTTGCCATTTTCATCAACAAACTTAGCTTTAACAATTGCTTCGGAAGGTAACTTTTCTGGACAATCAGAATTCCACACTCCAAAATTGGCAATCTGAAAAGTTCTGGTTATCCTATTCTCAACAACTGTAGCTAAATTGATTGCATTTTTATTTAGCTCAACGATTTTTAAGTCATTCAATTCATTACTTCTTTTTGCAATTGCTTCTCTAATTTCTTTACTTCTTTCCTTTAAAGAATCCTTTTTTGCCTTATAATCTGACAATAGTTTTTCATAAGTTGCTTCAGAGGCTTTCATATTGTTTTCAGCTATTACTGGGTTTGTTAAAAAACAAACTTCTCCTTGTTTTTGATTGGTGAAACAAACGTTGTATTCTTTATTTTCTAGTCCTCTGTTTACATTCACTTCCTCCCATATTTCATTGGCATATTCAGGCTTAAAATTCTTTGCATTCTTACTTACTTGAAACTTTAATCCTTTAAAAGCCGCTAATTCTGGAAAATCTTTGTACTCAAAATTAATAACAAAGCTATAGCTATCTTTATCAAGTAAAGATGGTTTTAAAGGTTTGTTTCTTTTCAGTTCATCAATTTGCTGAGCAACTTTTTCTTTTTCTATTTTAAGATAATTGGTTGGAATAGAATCAACAGAAATACTGCTCATTAATTTTTCGTCCACTTTAGCAATGGCTTCTTTAGTGAATCCTGCATTATCTTTCCCTTTGTAAATCCATTCATTTTCATCGGTTGAAAAGTAATAGATGTTAAAATTATCTCCTGCTTGCTTACTAGCCAGTTCGACTTTCACTTCTTTATCAGGAGCAATAAATACAGGTTGCTCATTTTGGTAAGCCAACAATTCAAACATTCCACCCGATTCAAAATTCATTTTAACACTTGCTGAATCGAAAGTCATTGGAATGCCAGAAAGAAATACATCCTTTTGGTCCAAAAACTCCCTGTATTTAAATGTAACGCTTCCAGTAATTATATTACCAAGGCTATCCACTAGAGTGTTCTTAGGAATTGTTATTCGAGTTCCAGAGTTGGTTGAGAGAATTAATGAATTATTGGCATCAACAACCCCAATGATATCTTCAAAATCAATATCCTCATTAATTGGTGAGTTATAAAAAGTTGAATAAGAGGAATTTCTCAAAACTTCGGTTGAAGTATCTTTTAGTATTAGCTGATAAATTACTAAAGCAGCAATGGCTACAATAACTGGAGTGCCAACTTTAAAAAATGTGGTTTGATAAAAAGGTGTTTTTAATTTGCCAAATTTTTCCATCACTTTGCCAAAATCTTTGTGCTTTAAAGCATCTTGGTTGGTAATTTCGTTGTTATCTATATGTATTTTTTTCATGATTTCTATTTTTTAATTAGTTCTTTAACTTTAGCAATAGCTCTGTGTGTTTTAACTCTTGCATTAGTTTCTGTACTGTCTAATATCTCTGCCATTTCTTTAAAGGAGCGATCTTCAAAAAATCGCATTGTTATTAATTGTTGTTCATCGTCAGCTAATTTTTCGAGTGAAGAAAGGATTTGGCCAATTTTTTCTTCTTTAGCTAACAGGGTATTAATTTCATCTTCTGAATTATCAATTAAATAGTTCAACTGGGTTTCTGATACTCGCACATATTTATCGAATTTGTTCTGCCTGTAAAAATCGATTATTTCGTTGCTAGCAATACGATATAACCAACTGCTAAAAGGAAATCCTTTAAATTGATATTTCTTTATATTGAAAATTGCTTTAGCAAAAATGTCAGAAGTAATTTCTGCTGCATCGTTCTCCTCTTTCACCCGTTTTATTACATAGTTAAATAGTTGCAGGTAATACAGGTCGTAGAGTGGAGCAAAATCTTGAGGGTTTTGTTGAGCCTTTATAATCAGCTCTTTTTCTTGCTCAATTTCTGCTGTTGTTTTGTGGTATGTTTGTTTTTCATTCATTCATTTCTAGCCCATTGCATGATTTTTTGTTTTTATTTTTGTCTAAATTTTGTTCATGGTATTATAACCAATCTTCAAAATGGATACGTAACTGCGTCTATTTCATCTTCAAGATTACTTATACATTTGTGTATCTGAGTTGTATATGAAATATACCTGTCTTGTTCAATATTGTGTGTTTCCAAATCTTCTTTTAACCATTTATTTATAATAGATAAAATTGCATGAGTTTCAATATATAGAAATATAGCTATGCTTTCATCCTGAGCATCAATCAAGTTGGTAAGACTATGTTTTAATTTTACTCTATATATTGTACCGGAAAATCTATCGACTTTTTTATCTGAAATATCTTGTTCTAATAAATTATATATATTTGTAATATCTTTAGTTATTTTAATGATATTATCTGATTGTTGAGCATTACTATTAAGATTGAATCCTAATAATAATATTATTAGTAGTTTTTTCATTAACTGATTTTATTTTTTTATGCTGTTTAATTAAATAACGAGGAAAAATAGTTTTGTTACAAAGTATTTAAAATTAGTTTGATCTCATCTGCTAGGTAATGGTAAAAGTGAAACCTCGTCCTCGTTGGTAACGAAGATAAGTGAAAAAGATGTTTAAAAATAGTTTAAAAAAAGCCTTTTGCTAAATTTTTTTGATCCTACGTTAAATAGTTACTTTTCTTCCTTTTATTTTCTATATTTGATGTGCAATGTGCTATTGGAGGTTTTGAAGACTTAAATGAATTATTATTGGAACGAGTTACACTACGTTAAACTCGCACCAGCAGTGGGGTGATTGAAAAAGATGTTTTTAACATCAAAAAAAAGTAGCTTAAAAAAAATTCTGCTAAAGTTTTTACGAACCTTCGTTCAATTGCTTCGTTTACTTCCTTTTATTTTCTATATTTGGTGTGCTGATGGAGGTTTTGAAGACTTAAATGAATTATTATTGGAACGAGTTACACTACGTTAAACTCGCACCAGCAGGAAAAGAAAAATAAATAGAAATTATGCAACCATCTTATCTTAGATATATCGGAATTCAAAATTTTAGAATATTTTCAAAATATACTGATTTTGATTTTAGACCTATTACCGTTTTAACTGGAAAAAACAGCTCCGGTAAAAGCTCTCTTATAAAAGCTCTTTTGTTATTCAAAGAAACATTTGAAACGATTAATAATTTAAATATTCTTCAATTCGAAAGTGCAAATTTGGGTTCATTTTCTAATAATGTGTCTAGAGGCAACTTAAAACAAAAGAATTCGATGGTTTTTTCCTTCGAGATTAGCTTTCCTTTTCTTGAAGATGAATTTTTACTTACCTTCCATTTTTTTAACCCAAACAATACGAATTCACCTATGGCAGCTACTTATCCAAAGGAAATTAGGGTCGTCCGAAGAAAGGATGAAAAGGTCGTTTTTTCTTTTAAGGACGGAGATTGGGATTCAACAGACGGTCAACAATATTTAATATCATATGACTTGAATGATATATTCAGTGAATGCTATGACAAAATGGTAACTTATATAGTTAATAGTGCTGAAAAACCTAAAACAAAAATTAATCCAGATGCATGGATGGACGAAATCGTAAAGGAAATTGAACAGCAGAAAAAATTAAGAAAGGATCCCCAATTTCATAGTACATCTAAAACATTTGATTCGAAACGTGCACTTCAAGATTTACAGCCAGAAACGATAAAGTTAATTAGTGATCATATCAAGAGTAAAGAACCATTATTCAGATGTATAAGTGATTTAGTAGAAATTCCATTCTCAAAAAAGGAAAAAGAAATTCTTAAACCTATAGATTACTTATCGAATTTGGGTGAGCCTATTGTGTTTTGGCAAGCGATGTCTCCAGATATATATGGCAGTATGGGCTATCATAATATCTTTATAAGGGTATCAGAATATTTTGATTACGTTTTTACTCGGGCTGAAGATATTCAGACAGAAAAAATTCAGGAAGTTCTCGGGATGCAGGGACATTATGCTAAAATAAATGAAGTAGTAAAAATTGTATTAATAAATGGGTTTTTAAAACCCATTGAAAATTTCGAGAAATGGTTAAGTAGTACTTTGAAAGCAACACATCATTTGCCGCCTTCTAGATTAAATCATGAACGTGTTAACATGATAAAAGGAAACACTGTTGTCAAATCCATGATTGAATTTGATGAAAATAAATTTTTAGGGTTCCAAAGTGGCCAAGAATTCTTGAAATATGCAATAGATCTTTTTGAAATTCCGGGCATTCCTGTTGTGAGAACATTTGAGGGACAGGCCGCTGCAATTCATATTCAGAATGAAGGAGTTGAATCTTCGTTGGCGGATTATGGATTTGGTTTTTCACAACTTATTCCTCTCGTTATAACGATTTATAACACTGCAAAATCTAGCCTTGATGATTTTGATTCCAATGAAACATTTTTTACTAACAGCATTATTATTATTGAGGAGCCAGAGGCAAATCTTCATCCAAATTTCCAATCTAAAATTGCAGATTTGATTAGCGAAGCTTCAAGGTGCTTTGGGATTCAGTTTATTATTGAAACACATTCTGAATATATTATAAGAAAGCTTCAATACCTAACTGCAAAAAAAGAAATAAAACCAAGTGACACGGCTATATATTATTTTAGCAACCCCTTAAAACTTAAAAAAGGGGAGGAACAAATAAAAAGGATGAATATTCGAAAGGACGGATTCATTGATGAAGATTTTGGTGAAGGATTTTTTGACGAATCAACAAGATTAACCCTAGAATTATTAAAACTTCAAAGCTTAAATTAATATGTTAAAATTAATTTTAGATTATAATATATTTGAAGACTTCATTAATTCTCAACCTAAGCCAATCCCTTTTGGTTCAGAAAAAGAAAATGAAAATTGGCTTTCTTTTTGGACTTTTCTAAAGAATGGTGGTGATGTGGAGTTGATTAATATTAAAAAGGATTGTTCATCAATTTTTATAACACAACTTACTACAGGACGAGAGGGTACTTCAATTTCTTATAATGAGGAGTTTAAAAAGCTTTATAAGTATACTCTCCAAAAAGATATTAGTGTTAATTCTATTTTCTTTCTTAATGAGCTTAACCCTGTTAGTCAAGAATTATATAGAAAAAAAAATTCATTAGCATTTGGTTTTATCTCTGATTATAAATCTATATGGGAAAAATTAAGTTTACTAAAAGAAGAAAGTGAAATGTCAGTGAGAAATGTTGATGGTGGATTTTCGAATTGGTCTAAACTTGAGGATTATATTGTAGCACTATCAGACGTAATAATTGTTGATAATTATATTTTGAATGATCATAGTATTATTGAGCCAAACTTAATTGAAATAATAAAAACCTTACAACAAAAAGCATCAAAAAAATTTAATTTAACCATTGTGACTTTTGAAGGTAACAAATATAAAATGAACCTTCAAAGTGAGTTTACTTTCTTGGCTGAAAAATTTAAATTAAATTCAATTGATTGTAACCTTAGTATTGTTATGGCTACATATAAGTTAAAGGAACATGATAGAGGTATCTTTACTAATTATTTAAGAATAAAGTCAGGTGATTCTTTCAATTATTTTAACAATAAAGGGGAATACATTACAAAAGGAACTGATATAGATTTTTATACTCTAGTCAATAAAAACAAAGCGAAGGTTACTTTAGATGCTCTCTACTCTATTTTTAGGATAATACAAGATTCACCAATTAATAATAAAATTGGTGATTTTAAAAATAAATTATTTGAGTGTCTTGAATAGTATTATTTAAAAATATATCGATGACACATCTCCGCAATTCGCTACATTTCATACCAGAGACAGTTGTGTGTCATACTAAAAAAAAATAGTGCGGAATATTTAACAATAGAAAATGGCAATTTTAATCCCAACATTAGAAGATATATTTAAGCTTAAAATAAAAGCTGAAGAGGGAGAATTGTATATTCTAAAATACTTGGCTAACAATTTAGATAACACGTTTGAAGTTTATTTTAATCCCTACATGAATGGCGATAGACCTGATATCGTCATAATGAGAAAAGGCTACGGAGTAATGATTATTGAAGTAAAGGATTACAAATTAAATAGCTATGTGTTGGATGAACGAAAAAATTGGAAAGTCAAAAATCAAAATTTTACTATTAAATCGCCTATAAATCAATCTTTAAAGTATAAAGACAATCTTTTTGAATTACATATTGAAAACCTATTAGAGAAAAAAATTAAGGATATTCGGAATTTTAATATTGTATCATGTGCTATTTACTTTCATAATGCTTTTCATAGTGAAATAGAAAACTTTTTAGTCATACCTTTTAAAAATGATAGACGTTACCAAGATTTTTTGAAATATAATATTGACTTTATTGGTAGAGACAATCTTAATGAACTTGACCTCAATAAATTATTAAAAAAGAGGTATCTAAAAGCTGATAAAAAATCCTTTCTGTTTACTGATGATATATATCAAAGTTTTAAACGTTTTTTAAAACCGCCAGTTCATTTAAGAGACCAAGGGCATGATTTTAATTATAGCCCAAAACAAAGAGAATTGATTTATGAATCAAACAAAAAACAACAAAGAATTAAAGGTGTTGTTGGTTCTGGTAAGACTACAGTTTTAGCAGCAAGAGCTGTTCAAGCATATAGAAGAACAAAAGGCAAAGTTTTGATTCTCACATATAATATCACATTGAAAAATTACATTCATGATAAAATTAGTGAAGTAAGAGAGGAATTTCCGTGGGAGGCATTTGTAATATCAAATTATCACCTATTTATTACAACCGAATTAAATAATCTTGGGATTCCGATTCAAGTTCCGATTGATTTTCAGCATTTTCCAGAAGAAAAAAAAGATGCTTTTTTTGAAAATTTCTACTACTCAAATATTGAATTATTTAAAGAACAAAAAAAAAATATTCCTAAATACGATGTCATATTAATTGATGAAATCCAAGATTACAAAAGACCTTGGATGGAAATTATTAAAGATTGTTTCATTGCTGAAAATGGTGAGTATGTATTGTTCGGTGACGTAAAACAAAACATATACAATAATCAAATCATTGGTAAGGATATTGCAACTAATGTAATTGGTGTTACTGAATTAAAACGTTGTTTTCGTTCTGATTTTAAAATTAAGGATTTAGCAGTACAATATCAAAAAGACATTTTTAAAGATAAATATGAAGTTGATACTTTTAATGTAAAAGAACAAACACTAGAAATTAATTTCGAAAGAAATCAGCAAGGCTCTATAAATTACATCTATTTGCCAAATGCAGATAGTGTTATTAGTCTTTACACTATTATTCATCAAAATGCTATAAATAAAGACATTCCACCTAATGACATAACAATATTAGCAAATTCAATTTCATTACTTAAAAAGTTTGAAGCATTTTATAGGTATTCTTCAAATGAGAGAACTACCACAATGTTTGAAACAAATGAAATGGTTTATAGGATGGGAATGAATTATTTAAAAAACAAGAAGGATGAATGGTTAGTAAAAGGCATTGAGTTAATTAAGAGGGATAAGGATAAAGATAAATCAAAAGGTTTTAACCAGTTGAGTACGTTATTTACGGTTTATCGTTTATATTTGAATTATCCTGATAGGTTTAAAGGAAAACTTAGTTTTTATTGTGAAAAATTTAAAACAAATTATAATGATTTTATTGAATACCGCAAAACATACCACAATGAATTACAAGCATTTGAAAAAGAATATGGAGAGGAAAAACAATTAAATGTTTTAAAACTAATTCGTAATAATAAAAAGCTGCACTTTCATAAGAATAGTGGAACGGTTAAACTCTCGACTATTCATAGTTTTAAGGGATGGGAAAGTGAAATGTTGTTTTTAATTTTGGAGAAAAAGTTTTCCAAAATGGAGATGTCTTTTAATGAAATTCTTTACACTGGGATTACACGATGTAGAGCAAATTTGATACTGATAAATTTTGGCAATGAAGAGTATCATGACAAACTTAAAGAAATGATTGGAAAAGTTAAATAAAGCACGAGCCACTGGAATTGCAACAAAAAAGTGGACAATAATTTAAGCCTCTCCGCACCTTGCCAAATGAAAGATAAATGCAGATTGTCATTTTAGAAAAGCAACTACAACACGAGTTGTTGTTAGGTTTTCTTAATGGCACATCATTAAATATAGAAATTTAGTAACTTTATCGCTATCCCATTAAAATTTTCTAATTCCCCACCTCGCCCTCGTTTGTAACGAGGATGCTTGAAATAGCTATTTTTAACATCAAAATAGTAGTTCTAAAAAATCCATTTTTTCAAAAATGTTACCAACTTTTTTAAAAATAGTGTAACAAAAACTTTTTTTTACGTTATAGTAATGTATAAAGCAATTTCCCAAAAACCCAATTAGTTATGAAAAGAAATATATTAGAAATACAACGAGCTATCGTTAAATTAGAAAACCCTTACCCAAAGGACGATTTAATTAGCAACTACCAAGATTTTTTAAAATATCGTGATTTTTTAGACCTTTATCAATTTAACATCAAGGTGCTGGAAGCATTAATACAACTATCTAATAACACGTGGCTAACGGGAGAAAGAATAGATAGGATGTCTATATTATGGGCTATAAAAAAGTATGGTTACGAAACTCATCATAATGGTTATCGTTGCCGATTATTAAAAGCAAAAAATCCTTCGGAAGAACTTCGACTAAAACTTTTTCATCTTTTTAAACGATGTTTTGACGAGAATATTCCTTTGAATAAAAAGCGATTGATAGAATTACAAAATACCTGTAATGGTATGATTATAATGGTGCCCTTAAACGATAGTTGTGTACAATGGTTGTGTGATAATGCATTTAATTCGGAGAACATCCTCAACAGAGTGTTAAGATATCCAGTAAAATCGACTATTATTAGCAAATGGGTGAAACGAAATTACACCAACACTAATTTGCACAATAGACGTGCTGAACTGGTAAGTTGGTTAATTGACGAAAATGTTGATTTTGTAATTTCCAAACAAACTCTAGCAGATGATTTTGAATACTTAAATTCGATAGATAAAAAAATTGTTGCAGATTATTTGGAAGAATTAGCCGTAAATAAGATGATAGAAACTGAGTTTAAAGAAACAATGGAAAATAGAGACCATTCTTTTATCTCTAAAAGCTTTGAAGATCCATTCTTATTTCCTGAATTTGAAGTGTCTCCACCAATAATGGAGTTTACCAGAAGGACTCACAAAGTAATCTATAACCGCAATATACAAGATGTTAATTGTAATTATGCTTACGATTTTGATAAAATGAGAACGCATTTTTATAAAAATTTATCAATCTACTCTGAGCGAGCCATGTTGTGGGCTATCTATTATTCTAGAATTGATAATCGACAGAAAACAAAATTATTTAAGAAATTTTATAGTCATGAAAATTATTTTTCTTTTTTTACAATTGCTAAACGATTAAAATCAATTACTTTATTAAAGTTTTATAAAGAACAACAGGAATTAGCTCCACCTCGTCCTCATTTGCATGAGGATAGTTGAAGCAACTATTTTTAACCTCAATCCCGAATACTTGGGATAAAAAAACTATCTTTTTAAAAGTTCTAATTCGATTTTACTTCACCATTTCAATACTTTCGGGAGTAATTGTTATTTTTCGTTCGCTATACAACAAGCCAATTGCTCGTCTAAACGCTTTTTTACTCACTTGAAACTCGGAGTAAATAATTTCGGGAGCACTTTTATCAGAAAAATTAAGTTTTCCCTTTTCTTTCAATAAGCGTTCGTAAATTCTATTCGCCAGTACTTCTACTTCGGATAAGTTGGCACTGTTTAAGGTAATATCCATTTTATTGTCTGCCCTAACTCGTTGTAAATATCCTTTTAGTTGATTGCCAACGTGTATTTCTCTAAAAATTTCATTTTTATACAACATTCCATAATGCTTGTTGTTGACAATCACCTTAAACCCAATTTCAGTTTCATCACTTACCAATAAATCAACTTCTTCTCCTGGTTCAATTTCTACTTTATTTTCCCGAATAAATTTTCCAAACTTGGTGGTTCCGACCATCCGATTGGTTAATTTATCTTTATACATATAAATTAAGTACTTTTTACCCGCTTCAATTCTGGTAAATTGTTCTGAGAAAGGAACCAACAAATCTTTTTCCACTCCCCAATCGAAAAATGCACCATAATTGTTAACGTCAACGGCTTTTAAAAAAGCCAGTTCATTCAACTTAATTTTAGGCTCGAGTGTTGTTGCAATTGGTCTATCTTCCGAATCGGTGTAAACAAATACTTCAATTTTATCTCCCATCTCTAAATCGGCTGGAACGTATTTATTAGGCAATAAAATTTCTTGTTCATTTTCCGTAATTAAATAAACTCCCTGAGGAGTAACCTTTAAAGCTTCTAATTCTAAAATTAGACCAATTTCTTCCATTTATTTTTTTGTTATTATGTTAAAAAATTATGATTTTGGATTTACGAATTTTGTCTGAACTGTTGATTAGTTTGATTTTTTGATTTCGTTGATTAGCTGCTTTGCTAATTTTTGCTCGTTGGTAACTCTTTTAAACTCTAAACTTTTTGAACCAAAATTGATGAGTAAACCAGTTTCCATTTTGTATGCTTCAAGGTAATTTAACGCTTGCGAAAGATGAACATTTTCTAATTTTGTTAGTGCTTTTAATTCAACCATTATTTTTTCTTCAACAAAAAAATCAACTCTTCTTGAGCCAATATCAATTTCATCATAAAAAATAGGCATCTCCATTTCTCTTGCAAATGCTAAACCTTGGTTTCCCATTTCAATAGCAAGTGCTCTTTGGTAAATTACTTCTTGAAACCCATTCCCAAGGGTAGAATGTACTTTCATGGCACAACCTATAATTTTTCCTGTTAATTCAGAGTGCTTGTATTTGTTGTTTGCTATTTCTTTCATAATCATGATCATCATTTTATCAAACTAATCAACGGTTCAGACATTTTTCCCTTCCAAATTATCCTCTTAAAAATACCAGTTCATTTTTGGTAGATGCTGCAGCATTGTAACAGTAGCCTGAATCATCAAAACCTTTTAAATCATCCATTTTTTCAATTTTATTTTTTAAAATATAGGCAGTCATCATTCCTCTAGCTTTTTTGGCATAAACCATCACCACTTTATATGTTCTATTGTTAAAATCCTTAAAAATTGGAGTTACCATCTCTCCATGTATTTTTTTTAGGTGAATGGCTTTAAAATATTCGGTAGAAGCTAAGTTTACCAACACTTTTTCTTGTTGATTTTGTAAAATAGCATTCACTTCCGTTACTATTTTATCTCCCCAAAAGTCATACAAATTTTTTTTCCTTCCAACTTTAAGTTTTGTTCCCATCTCTAAGCGGTAAGCATTGATTAAATCAAGAGGCTTTAAAATGCCATAAAGTCCTGATAAAATTCTTAAATGATCTTGAGCATATTCCAATTCTTTCTTTGAAAAAGAAGTTGCATCCAACCCTGTATAAGCTTCACCATCAAAAGTAAAAATAGCCGTTTTGGAGTTATCAATAGAATGTTCAATGTTCCAGTTTAAGTATCTATTATAATTCAAATCAGCCAAAGCAGGACTAATGTTCATTAATTGACTCAATTTTGCTGGTTTATATTTTCGTAAGGTATTGATTAATTGTTCAGCTTCATTAATAAACTGAGGTGTCGAACTTATAGGAAAATTCTTACTGTTTAAATTTAATTTTTTGGCTGGTGATAGTACGACTAACATTTTTATTTACTTTATCACAAAATTAAGATTAATTACAGTGAGCACCTCTAATAAATAGTGAAAAAGAGTATTTTTGGAATGAAATTATCAACGTAAATTACTCATATCAACATCCTAAATATATTCATTTCATGTATTATTTTAAATAACTTTGTTATTACTTATGAGAGCATTCGAAATACCCCTTTATTATAGAAGTTCTTTTATCTCCACGATTAAGAATCTTAGAAAAGATATTGACGCTAGAAAAAAAGATTTTAGTCCTACTTTACTTGATTTTGGTAGTGTACAATTTTTAATTCCAAGGCATTTTGGGTTTTGCTATGGAGTCGAAAATGCAATTGAAATTGCCTATAAAGCCATACACGAGAATCCTAATAAAAACATATATTTATTAAGTCAAATGATTCATAACCCAATTGTAAATCAAGATTTACAAGAAAAAGGGATACAATTTATAATGGATACCGATGGAAATCAAATTGTTGAATGGGATATAATAACTAAAGATGATATTATCATTATTCCTGCTTTTGGAACTACAATCGAAATAAAAGAAAAAATTAGTTCTATAGGCTTGACCAGTAAAAAATACAATACCACATGTCCTTTTGTGGAGCGAGTTTGGAAGCAATCAGAAAAACTAGGAAATAATGATTTCACAATAATTATTCATGGTAAACATAAGCACGAAGAAACTAGGGCTACTTTTTCTCATAGTGAAAAGAATGCTCCTTCATTAATTATTAAAGATATTATTGAGGCACAATTATTAGCTGAAATTATTTTAGGAAAAAGAGAGCTAAATGAATTTGAAACCCTTTTTAAGGAAAGGTATTCTAAAAATTTTGATATTAATCAACACTTGCAAAAAATTGGTGTAGTGAATCAAACAACAATGCTAGCTTCAGAAACACAAGAAATTGCAGATTTTCTTAAAAATACGATGATTAATAAATTCGGTAGTGAAAAAATAAAAAATCATTTTGCCGACACTAGAGACACACTTTGTTATGCAACTAATGATAACCAACAGGCAACAATTGGTTTGTTGAAAGAAAATGCAGATTTAGCAATTGTAGTTGGTGGATACAATAGTTCAAACACTTCTCACATTGTTGAATTATGTGAACAAAAATTACCTACCTATTTTATTAATTCTGCCGATGAAATAATAAGTAAAACAACTATTAAGCATTATAATTTTCATTCAAAGGAAGTAATACAAACATTTAATTTTTTAGCCTCTAAAAAACCACTAAAAATTATTTTAACAAGTGGAGCTTCTTGTCCTGACACACTAGTTGATGAAGTTTTGGATAAATTATTAAGTTATTTTACTACAACCATTACTAAAGAAGAAATAATAAAAAAAATACATTATAGAGGCTAACTATTTGCTAATTCTATGTATGTTTTATAAGTTAATTTATGGGGTACTGCAACAGTAAATAATACCGTAGTTGTTTCCACCTCCAAATTGAGCTCCTTTTCATTTTCGAATATAAAGAAGTCGTTCTCCTTTATTTTATTACCATCTATTTTTACTGTTCCATTGATTAGATAAAATGAATGAATCTTATCAGCATTTAATTTTAGTTGATGATTTCCTTTAGGAATTGTATATTCATTAATCTCTACACCTTCAGCATCCATGTTTACTGGACCACCATTTCCAATATAATTTTTTATTTTTATTCCACCTTCTTCAAAACATTTCATGTCAGCAGAACCATAATCGTTGTAGGTAGCTTCTTTACTAATTGATTTTTGGATGTTTGGATCAAACCAAATCTGAAACATTCTTCCTCCAGCCATTATTTTTTCGGCATGAGTAATTCCATTTCCAGAACGTATAATTTGTGCGTCCCCTTTTTTTAATGAAAGCCATCTGTTAAACTTGCTGTCATAATGTTGTATTTCTCCTTCAATCACAAATGACATGATTTCAAACATTTGATGAGGATGTTCGTCTATCAATCCGCCATTATACGACCATGCATTTGCCCAATAAAACAAATTGGAATAGGGTTGTTGAATTCCTCTATCTTGTGGAAAACCTATAGGTTTATTTTCTAAAATTTTCATTCCATCAAAAGCCCCTTTAGCTTGATCTTCTATTTTTACAATTTTTATTGACATTATTTTATTGTTTTATCCGTCAGTTGACGGATTTACATATTTATTTGAATTTTTTTTTATTTTCTAACTTTATCTAGAATTGTATTGATAAGTTTAGCTTCTCCAATGGTTATTTTGTTAATTATTTGATCAAAGTCATCCATTTTTGAAGTCAATTTTTCCAATAGTTTTATTCCTTTATCAGTTATTTTTACATCAACTTGTCTCCTATCATGCTCACAAATCACTCGTTCAATAAATTCTTTTTGTCTCAATTTTTCTACTAACCTACTGGTGTTCGACATTTTATCAATCATTCTACCCATAATATTATTGACTGAAATTGCATTTGGATGCTGCCCTTTTAATATTCGTAACACATTATATTGTTGTGGACTAATTCCATAAGGTTTTAAAATTTTTGTATTTTCAGAATCTAACCAATGTCCTGTAAATAATATATTTAGCACTGCTTTTTGATGTTCTGATTTAAATTGTTTTTGTTTTAATTCTTCTTCTAATTTCATATTGAATTATTATTACGCAAAAATATACAAAAACATTAAATGTATATACATATATTAATGATAAAATAAAGGAGCACTAATTTATAATTCCTAATTTTTTAGGAAATATCCAATAAAGCCTTATTGATATTTACTTCTACTCTTTTAAGTACATCCGACACATCCGATTTTATAAATTTATCTCCTGTAATATTTTCATACAATTCGATGTATCGTTCAGAAATTTCAGTAATAAATTCATCAGACATTTCTGGAATTACCTGACTTTCTTTTCCTTGAAAATTATTTTCAATTAACCATTGTCTAACAAACTCTTTGGATAATTGTTTTTGACTTTCTCCTTTTTTTTGTCTTTCTTCATATCCATCAGCATAAAAATAACGAGAAGAATCGGGAGTATGAATTTCATCTATTAAATAAATAGTATGACCTACTTTTCCAAATTCATATTTGGTATCTACTAATATTAATCCTTTTTCTGCAGCTATCTCTGTTCCTCTTTGAAAGATTTTTCTAGTATAATCTTCTAATTTTATATAATCTGAATCAGAAACAATTCCTTGTGCTAAGATTTCTTCTCGAGAGATATCTTCATCATGACCAACACTAGCTTTTGTTGTTGGTGTAATAATAGGCTCTGGAAATTTATCATTTTCCTTCATGCCATTAGGCATAACAACTCCACAAAGCATTCTTTTTCCTTCTTGATATTCTCTCCATGCGTGGCCAGAAAGATAACCTCTAATCACCATTTCTACTTTAAAAGGTTCACACATTTTTCCGATAGTAACACTTGGGTCAGGTACATCAATTACCCAATTTGGAACTATATCTTCGGTAGCTTTTAAAAATTTTGCAGCTATTTGATTTAATACTTGACCTTTATAAGGAATGGCTTTAGGTAAAACTACATCAAATGCCGAAATTCGATCGGAAACAACCATTACCAACAAGTCATTATTGATATTATATACGTCTCTTACTTTTCCTTTGTAAAAACTTTTTTGATTAGGAAATTTAAAATGAGTTTCTTTAATAACATTGCTTTGCATTATGATTAATTTTAGGTGGCAAAAATAAAAAAGGCTATTAGTATATCTTAATGTCTTTCTAAAAAGTAATCAACTATTTCTTAACATTATAATTTTTCTAATGCAGATTGCAATATTCCTTTCACCTCTTTTGCAAAAGTTGCCAATGAACTATTATCTGTAAGTTTAAAAGCAGCTTCGGGATCCATTATTGAAACATCAACACTGCCATCTTTGTTTTCGATTATGGTAACATTGCATGGCAAAATAATTCCAATCTTTTCTTCTTCTTGTAATGCCAAATAAGCATAATTAGGATTGCATGCACCTAGTATTTTATATTGCTGAATATCTTTATCCAACTTGGTCTTCATTGTTGATTTCATATCAATCTCTGTTAAAATTCCAAAACCTTTTTCTTTTAAAATTGCTCTTATTTTTTGTTCAGCTTCTTCAAAATTGTAATGGGTTGTTTTATTTAAGTAATACATAATTTTATTTTTATTGGTTGATTTATGATGCAAATTTACTAATCTTTTCAATATATATAGATTTCTATATATATATTAAATTTAATTCAAAAAAAAGCCTCCGTTAACATACGGAGGCTTTATCTTTTAAAAAAGTTTTAAAGTATATATTAGATTACTTTTACATTTACTGCATTTAATCCTTTTTTACCTTCTTGTAGTTCAAATTCTACTTCATCACCTTCTGTAATTTCATCAATTAAACCTGATTGGTGTACAAAATGATCTTTGTCTGTTCCTTCTTCGCTAATAAATCCAAATCCTTTGGTAGCGTTGAAAAATTTTACTGTTCCTTTGTTCATTATTATATGTTATAAATTTATATTAAATACAAAAGTACGGTTATAACATGGATATAATTTTTTTTTAACGACTTTAATTTGAAATAATACACATATAGGTTTAATAAAAATGACTTAAACATAGCTTTCACGATATAATTAAGGTAAAATTTCAGAACTATTTTTACAAGAGAACTCACCTTAATAGTTAAAATTACTATTACCTTTGTAAAAAAAATTCTGAAATGCTACTTGCTATTAAATAAGTTGTTATTTCATAAATGTTATCTATGTCATTTAACTCATTAGGATTAGCTGATGCTATTTTAAAAGCTGTTAGCACACAAGGTTATTCAACACCTACACCAATTCAAAAAAAAGTAATTCCTGTTATTTTAGAAGGAAAAGATGTGTTGGCTTCTGCCCAAACTGGAACAGGTAAAACCGCTGGTTTCACATTACCCATACTTCAAATCTTAACTTCTGGTCAACAATTAAGAAATAGGCCAATTCGTTCATTAATATTAACTCCTACAAGAGAATTAGCTGCTCAAATATTTGAAAACGTAAAAGATTATAGCAAATTTTTAGACATCAAACCTGCTGTAATTTTTGGTGGTGTCAACCAAAATCCTCAAGTTCAAACTTTAAGAAGCGGCGTGGATATTTTAATTGCTACTCCAGGGCGACTACTCGATTTGCAAAATCAAGGGTTACTTTCTTTAGCTAAAGTGGAAATTTTGGTTTTGGATGAAGCCGACCGTATGTTGGATATGGGATTTTTGAGAGACATTAAGAAAATTCTTAATATACTTCCTATAAAAAGACAAAACCTATTGTTTTCTGCTACTTTTTCTAAAGAAATTAAGCAACTGGCTCAAGGAATATTAAATCATCCCATTACTGTTGAAGCAACACCTGGAAACACAACCGCTGAAATGGTAAATCATAAAATATACCGTGTTGATAAAGGAAAAAAAACAGAACTGATTATAAAATTAATCATGGATGGAAACTGGCAACAAGTATTGGTCTTTACCAGAACTAAACATGGAGCTAATAAGTTGTGTGAAAAAATGCAAAAGAAAGGTTTAACCGCCGCAGCTATTCATGGAAACAAAACCCAAGGAGCGAGAACCAAAGCTCTTGCTGGATTTAAAGATGCTGCTATTCGTGTATTGGTAGCAACAGACATCGCAGCTCGTGGTTTAGATATTCCATTGTTACCTCATGTGGTTAATTTTGAATTACCTAATATTTCTGAAGATTATATCCACCGAATTGGTCGTACGGGTAGAGCAGGTTCCAGTGGTGATGCTATTTCTTTAGTGAGTCATGATGAAGAAGAGTACGTTAAGGGAATAGAAAAATTGTTGGGACACCGCTTAACTAGTGAAGTAATACCAGGTTTTGAACAAAGTGTGATGTCTAGACAAGAATTAGAAGCAGTTATTCAAGCGAATAAGCAACAGCAAAGACCACCAAGTGGAAATCGGGATAAAACTAAAAGACCTAGCAATAGAAATAACAATAGAGGTAGAAATTAATTTTTCATAACTACCTTTACAACAAATTAATAAACAACTATTTTGGAAAATTTCAAAGAGCTCGGTGTCGATAAAAATTTTATTAAGGGATTAAACGAACTGGGAATCATTACTCCTACTCCTATTCAAAATGAAGTTATTCCACTTTTATTAACTACCAAAACCGATTTGGTTGGTCAAGCTCATACAGGCACAGGAAAAACGGCTGCTTATGGGTTACCTTTACTTCATTTAATAGACCATCAACAAAAAGTTGTTCAAGGACTTATTCTCTGTCCTACTCGGGAGTTAGGTCAACAAGTGGCGAAGCAATTGTTTCGATTTACCAAATACACAGATAAAATATTTATTGAAGCCGTTTATGGTGGAGCTCCCATTGAAAAACAAATTAACAACTTAAAAAGGCCAACGCACATTATTGTTGCTACTCCAGGCAGATTAATTGATTTAGTAAAACGAAAAGCTGTTGATTTACGACAGGTAAAAACCATTATTTTAGATGAAGCCGATGAAATGCTGAGCATGGGCTTTAAAAAGGAATTGGATGAAATTCTTGGTTTTATTACCAGTGCTGATCAAAAATGGCTTTTCTCAGCCACTATTCCTCACGGAATAAAACAGATTATTAATGAACACATGGCTGAAGATGTGCATCATATTGAAACAAGTGGAAAAAATGTGGTGAATAAACACATAGAACACCAATATATTATTTGTGATGAGCTGGAAAAATTTCAAGAATTGCTTCAGTTTTTAAAAACACAAGACACCAATAGAGGCATCATATTTTGTAAAACCAAAGCTGCCACTCAAAAATTAGTAAAACAATTGATTGCGAGAAACATACCTGCAGATGCCATTCATGGTGATTTGTTGCAAAAGGAAAGAGATAAAGCCATGCGTGCTTTTAAAAATGAAAGTGTGCAATTATTAGTTGCCACTGATATTGCTGCCAGAGGAATTGACATCAAAGAACTTTCTTTTGTGGTGCATTACCAATTGCCCGATAAAGAAGAGTATTACACACACCGAAGTGGAAGAACAGCTCGTGCTGGAAAGGAAGGAATATCGTTTAGTTTGGTAACCACTTTTGAAATGAAACAACTTCGGTATTTAGAAAAAAACTTAAACATTAGTTTTAATCAAGTGAGATAATTATGATAATATTAAACGGATGACTTTAAGTCATCCGTTTAATTCAAAAGTTATTTGATAAAATCAAAACAATTATCACCTTACCATTTTTATCAAGTAATTATCAACTTCGTTGTATAATTTGATATAATACATTCCTTTAGCCATTGTAGGAAGATTAATTAATTCTGTCTGTTGGTATAAAGATATGATAATTTGTTTATTAACAACAACTTGACCTAATGAATTTAATAGCATTACAGAATAGCTTCCTTTCTCTAAGTTAGTTAAGCCTAATACAATTGTATTGTCATTCATAAAAGAGGTTACTTGAGGTGTTCCTGCTAATTCATCAATGGTAGTACAAATGCTTACCGCAACATTTACCACATCAGTATTTACGCATAAATTTACATCAGTACCAGTAACTGTGTAGGTAGTATTTACAATAGGTGAAGGTGTTTGATTTTGCCCAGCACCTAAACCATTATCCCACATATAAGTTGAGGCTCCTGTTGCACTTAAATTTGCAGCATCTCCGGAGCATATTATTGTATCATTACTTGCTACCACATTTGGTAAAGCATTTACGATTGCTGTAACAGTACTTCTAGCACTTACGCAATCGGGTTCCTTTACTTTCCAATCGTAAAAGAAATAATAATAACTAGTAGCACCTGCACTATTACCAGTAATAGATGCTAAACCACTGATTGAATAAGGATAAGCTGCTCCAGCACTATTTCTAAACATATTAATTATAGAACTAGCTGATACTCCTAATTGGTAATTAGTTCCAGGAGAAACATTAAAGTTTAAAGGAACTGTACTAGTTCCATTTGGGAGATTTACAGTTGTTGTTTGTAAAACGACTCCTCCACTATTCCTTAATTCGATGGTTCGATTGCCTGCTGCACCAGAATAAACAACTACGGAAATAATTTCCATCGGTTGAAAAACATCAAAAATTAAATGCTGATTATTATTATAGTTGGCTCCAGCACCTGAATTGTTTGGTTTTCCTAAATTTTGTAATGGAGAGGTGATTACATCTTCTACATAATAAGAAGTAGTTGTGGATAATACTGGAGTAACGTAAGTGTTACCTGTATTAATAATGGAACCTCCAATAGCAACATTATACCAATTTAATGTTCCAACACCATTAGCTGAAAGGTTGGCAAAATTGTTTACGCAAACGGCATCACCATTAATTGTAGGAGCTGTTGGCATGTTAACAGAAATATAATTATTTTTAATTAAGTTACCATTTCCAATACCATTGGTTGCAGTTAATTGTACTGTAAATAAACCATTTGAGGTGTAAGTATGTGAAGGGTTTTGCTGAGTTGAACCATTTCCATCTCCAAAATCCCAAACCCATGAGGTTGGTCCATTATTAGAAATATCTGTAAAGTTGACCACTCCTGTGCAAGTAGTAACAACATCTGCAACAAAATTTACAGTAGGAACTTGGTTAGGCAATTGACATTGCCAATTAACTTGAAATCCATTATCCTCCACTCCCACATCAGAATGAAAAACAATAGTAATAGAACCTACTGTAGATGAAACTGTTGTAGGCACATTATTATCACAATAAGTATCAATTAAAGGAGAGGCTGTTGTTGGTCCATCATAAATTTTTACATAATCGTAATTACAACTTCCACTTGTACCAGGTTCTACAGCAAACGATATAAAAGTTAAATCGACAGTTGATGCTCCTGCTGGTGAAATGGTAATTTGTGCATCTTCGTTTGCACCGTATTGCCCACTTGATCCGCCACTATCATAAATAGTTCCTGCACATGCTGTTTGTGTACTTGCTGTTCCGTTGGTTGGTAAAATTGAAATACAAGCCAAATTAGAATCTATGGTGATGTAAGCGATTTTAGTGGTGGTATCTATACCACAAGTAGGTCCGCCGTTGGTAATTAATTCAACCGTAAATGTTCCGTATGAATTGTAAGTATTGCTTGGAGTGGTTAATGTACTAGTATTACCATCACCAAAATCCCAATTAAAAGAGATTCCATTCACACTTAAATTATTAAAATTTGCAGTGAAAGGTGCACTACATGAGCTAAGAACAGGAGCATCAAAATCACTAATAGTAACAGGTGAATAAATTGGTCCAACACCAACAGCATACCAAGCGTTGGTCACTTCTTGAACTTGAGTAGTGCATCCGCCAAACAAATCAACAGCAGCTTGTATGCTAAAAAATCGAGAATCAGCATATTCTGAAGCAGAAGTTAAATAAACGGTTAAGTTTCTAAAGGCAACTTGACCTGCTACAGTTAAGCCTAAGCTATTTACTGTATATGCATCTCCATTGTCGTTTGTTCCAACACCTCCATCTACCAACAAAACAAACCAAAAGTTTTGTACTCCACTATTGGTATGCACACCACCGTTATCACCACCAGATAAAGATGCCCAGTTAGTTCCAAAATAGGTATCTGGGTCTCCTTGAGAATTAGGATTTTCCATGTTACGAATAATAAATCCTAAATCATCACCCAACAACCAATCGGCTATTCCTGGTCGATTGATAAAGTCAATTGAAATACCGAAAATATCGCTAAAAGACTCGTTTAAAGCACCAGACTCTGCACTGTAAACCAAATTAGCAGTATTTTCTGTTAATCCATGTGTTATTTCATGTCCGGTAATGTCAATTGCTGTAAAAGGAGTACTGTTCCCACTCCCATCACCATAAGTCATTCTAGTTCCATCCCAAAATGCATTACCATAGTTATTATCATAATGAACCCAACTATCTAATTGAAACCCACTGTTATCAATACTATTTCTTCCATGTTGGTTTAAATAATAATCATAAGTCATTTCTGCGCCCCAATGTGCATCTAAACCAGCTTCTGTCATTACCCATGTTGCAGAGGTGTTAGTAATATTAGTATTTGGGTAACCTGTTGTATTTCCGCTGGTAAAAGTTCTAATGCCATTTCCTCTACCTGTTTCTTGTAAACGAAAATTTCCTCCGCCTTGATTATCACAGGTTATTGGTTTTGTGCCACTATAAAGTGTGGTTGCAGTTCCAAGAGCATCAATTTCATGAATTTTATTTTGTTCCCAAACAATTGCTCCAGTAGTAGCATTTACATATATTTCTCTTCTACTTAAAGGTTTTTCGGCATAAATGTTAAATTTATAAGCTAAAATCAACTCTTTCTTAATATCTCCATTAGTGTTTATTAAAACCAAATCCCCTTTAGGATAATAAGTAGCATTAGCATCATCTAATTCCCATTTTAGTAAATTTTCTTGTGTTGGTATTTCCCATTTATATTGAGTTGCACCAATTGATTGTAACGCTTTAGCTAAGGCTCCTGTTTCACTTAAAGAAGGGTTGACAGGATTATTTACATCGCTAAAAAACTCTCCATTAACTGATTCGATTAATCCGTTTTTAACGTGTGCAATAATAGTTGACAATTCAACAGGTACATTATTTACTGTTTGTTGATAACGATAATGCGTAAAACCTAATTTATCTGTTTCTTTTTTTAATAATTTAATTCCATAATTGGCATCGGATGTATAAAAACTAGTCAGCCAACTTTCTAATTTCACCAAGGGCAATTCATTTCCTTTTCTAAATTTAACGTAATTAGGAACAGTTGTAAATTCTTTGAAACGAACTACTTCGCTATTCGGGACTTTTTTTGCTGCTTCATTTCCGTACAATTCAATTGCATTTGTTGCTGCGTTTAATGTAAAAAAAGAGCATACACTAAAAAATAGAATAATTTTTTTCATGGATAAGCAAGATTTAGTTTAAGTTAAGAATTTAAAGTTATGTTTATTTTTTAAAATAACAAAACAGATTTATCAACAATCTTTGAAAGCTATGAATACTATTTAAAGACTCCTGTATTAACTAATTCATCCAAATAGGTACGTTTACCATAGATAAATACAATTACAAAAGCATCTTCTTGTCCTTTTGCTATTGCTTTTAATTGTAGCTCTTTAGCTGCTCTAAGTGTACTAAAGTTGCCAAGTGTAAATCTAGTAATTCCATCTTCTAAGATTGTTTTTTCAATAGTTCCTAAAGTTGTTAAATGTTTTCCATTATAATTATTAGCATTGGAGTAAGCAGCAATTTGAACTTTAAATATAACGCCTGCGGCGGTTTGATCTCCGAACTTAGCCATCACATCTTCGGGGGACATTTCATCTAACTTAGAGGAAGTCCCACTTAATACTCCATAATAGTGTTTTTTCATTTCTAACCGATAATTTCCATCTTCATCTGTAGGCATATCATTTATCAGGGCTTTGGAATAAGGAATACCTTTCATCGTTACTTTTCCTTTAAAAATATAGGTAGAATCAACAATTATTTTTTCATCTTCTTCATTTAAAAAAAGTAAATAATATTCATCGTTGGGTAGGTTAGAAAAATCATACTTCCCAAATTCATCGGTCATATAGACTTTGTTAATTGTTTTATCTTTATTAGACAAATTAACCTTTAAATTCATAATAGGTGAGATAGGATTTTCTCTAGTTAATGCAATCCCATTAATATTCACATCTTTTGATACAAAATTGATGTTCTTTTCAATTTCGGTATATTGTGTATATTTTGTGGCATCAATAGATTCTATTTGTGAAGGAAATTCAGAAATTTCGTAAGTAATCACATAAAAGTCATTTAAATCAACATAAAACTGGTACTTTCCATCTGAGATGTCTGAGTAGTAAGTTCCTAAATCTTTACCTGACTCTGTTCGTACTGTAATTTTAGCGTTCGTAAAATTTTTATTTTCTTTAACGACTCCTTTCACTAATAATACTGGCTTGCTAGTTATAACATCATTTACATTAATTACATAAATATCTTGTTGGCCAAAACCTCCTTTTCGAGCAGAAGAATAATAAGCATTACCTCGACCTGATACAAAGAAGAAAATATCATTCGCAGTGGTGTTAATAGGATATCCTATGTTTCGAGGTTGTAAATAACCAGTGTCATTAATAATTTTAGATTCAAAAATATCATAACCTCCCATCGAAGTATGTCCTTCCGAACTAAAATTAAAAGTTACTCCATCTGAATGGATAAATGGTGCATCATCATTGTATTTGGTATTAATAGTTGATCCTAAATTTTTTATTTCGCCCCAAGAATCATCAGTCTGTTTAACGGCACTATACAAATCCCTCCCTCCTATTCCTCCAGGTCTATCGCTTGAAAAAATTAGAAAATTACCAATTGGAGAAATAGCAGCATGACCTTCCCAAAATTCGGAATTGATAGATAATGATTGAGGCTCTGTCCATCGTCCATTTTCCTTTTTACTTTCAAAAATATCTCCCGAAAAATCCCTAGTATCATTGTAAACATATAACTTTTGTCCATCTGGTGACAAAGAAATGCTTGCATCATGTAACTTAGAATTAATACTATCGCTTATTGATTGAGGTGTTAACCAAGCATTCAATAATTTGTTAGAGATATAAATATCCTCATAAAAATTACCATTCACTTCTTCTCTATTAAACTCATCTTGTCTGCCTCCTATACTTTTAGTCCCTTTATAAGTATAGATAAGTGTTGATTCGTCTGCATTAATGGTTGGACTGTATTCATTATCAATGGTATTGATGATGTTACCTAAATTAATTATTTCAACTGCTACAGAGTCTTTTACTAGTTCGATGGCATTTTTACATTGTTGAATTAAAAGTGGTATTTCATCTTTTAGCTTTACAGATGTTTTACTATTTTTGGCTGCTTTTTCAAATGTTTCAATCGCTTTTGTAAATTGATAATTTAAGGCATAAGCTTTTCCTAAATAGTATTCAACATCGGGTGTTTTTGGTTTGCTTGTATAAATATTTTCTATATATTCAATTGCTTTTTCTGGTGAATTCGTAAGATGTAGATGGCATCTACCAATTTTTAGTTGATATTCAACAACTTTTGGATTTTCAGCCATTAATATTTCATACAATGGTAAGGCATCATAATAATTTCCAGCATTAAAAAAACTTTCAGCATCAACATAATTAAAGGCTACACCCCTCGATTCATATTGAGCAAATGTACTTTCTGAGAAAGTTGACAATGTAAAAAGGAATATAAAATATAATTGTACTTGTTTAACCATAATAATTCCAATAATTTAATAAAGCTAAGTAATAATACTCAAAATGCAAAAAAATAATTAATGTTTTATTTTAACAATCATATTAGTTAGTACTTGCCCCTAATTTTTCGAAAAGTTTGTTTTTAAATAATTATCGTCCCAATTTTTCTCTTTCGGTTCGTGTAATTTTCCTACAGACTTAGCCACAATCATTGCAACAACAGCATCTCCGGTAACATTAACAGTAGTTCTACACATGTCTAATGGTCGGTCGATGGCGAAAATTAATGCCAACCCTGCTTCTGGTATTCCTGCTTGTCCCAAAACAATTACCAACATCACCATTCCTGCTCCTGGAACAGCTGCAGAACCAATAGAGGCTAAAGTTGCAGTTATAATAATTCCCAGTTGAGTACTTAAGCTCAAATCCATACCAAAGGCTTGTGCAATAAAAACAGCAGCTACAGCTTGGTAAAGGCTTGTTCCATCCATGTTAATTGTTGCTCCAATTGGTAAAACAAAACTTGCCACTTCTTCGTCAACTCCCAAATGCTCTTGAACACGTTCCATCGTAACTGGTAAGGTTGCAGCACTAGAACTTGTTGAAAAAGCCAATAATTGTGCAGGAGAAATTCCTTTAAAAAAGAAAGTAGGAGATCTTTTTGCAAATAATTTAACCAATAGTGTATAAAATGCTATCATAATCACTAATCCTAAAACAACTGAGAAAGCGTACCACAATAAGGCTTTAAATAAATCGATGCTTGGTGATTCGGCAACCAATGTTGCCAATAAAGCAAAAACGCCAACAGGAGCAGCCAACATAATCAAATCGATGAGTTTAAGAATGACTTCATTAAAACCATTAAAAAAATCTTTTACAGGTTTTGATTGATCAGCAGGTATCAAAATTAATCCAATGCCAAAAAATATGGCAAAAACTATAATTTGCAACATATTTCCATTATCGCTTGCTGCTGCAACAATGTTTTCTGGAACTAAATCTTGCAAGGCTTGAAGTGGTCCTGTATCTTTTTGTTTTAGTGCTGCTTCGTTGGTCTTATCAGCAGCATCTTTATAGTTCGATAACAATTCTGTTCTTGTTTTTTCAGAAATGGTTTTACCTGGTTGAACAATGTTTACAATAACTAAACCTATACAAACAGCAACAACTGTGGTACTGATATATAGAAGAATTGTTCTAGTTCCTATTTTAGAAAGTTTTGTAATGTCTTTTAAATCAGACACTCCTTTTATTAGGGAAGCTAAAATTAAAGGAACAGCAATCAGTTTTAATGCACTAATAAACATTTTTCCGAAAGGTTTAATCCAATTTTTAATAAAATCGGCACCCCAAGCAAATTGAATAAGAAGTAGTGCAACCAAAATTCCCAATACCATTCCTATTAATATTTTCCAATGTAAGGCTATTTTTTTCATTGTTTATCAGTTTTTCAACTCACGGTTTTTTAATTTCTAATTTCTATCATTGCGAACGGAACGCAGTGCAGTGAAGCAATCTATCCTTCGATTAAACAGATTGCTTCAGCTCCTACCCTCAATTCCAACGCAAAGGCTTCGCAATGACGCACCTCCTCTAATCTCTAATTTCTAATCTTACAGTTCTATTTCTTAATAAATGATCAACAACAACCAATGCAGCCATGCCTTCTACAATAACTACCGCTCTTGGTAAAACACAAGAATCATGTCGTCCTTTGCCTTCAATTTCTACTTCTTGTAAATCTTTATTGACTGTTTTTTGTTTTTGCATAATGGTTGCGATGGGTTTAAAAGCGACATTAAAAAATAGGTCTTCACCATTGCTAATTCCGCCTTGAACTCCACCAGAATTATTGGTGCGAGTGCCTATTTTTTTAGATGCTTCGACAGGCTCAGCATGACAAAAGAATTCATCGTTAAGTTCTGAACCTTTTTTGGTAATGCCTCCAAAACCAGCACCTATTTCAAATCCTTTGGTAGCATTGATGCTTAACATTGCTTTGGCTAAATCAGCTTCTAACCGATCAAAAACAGGTTCGCCTAAGCCTACTGGTAATTTTGAAACGACACAACTTACCATTCCTCCAATGGTATCGCCATCTTTTCTTATTTTATCAATGTAGTTAATCATCATTTCAACTAAATTTTCATCTGGACAACGAACCGCATTGCTGTATGTTTTAGAAAAATCTAATTCTGAATAATGTTTTAATAATTTGATTTCACCCACTTGCGAAACATAACCATTAATTTGAATTCCGTAATGTTGAAGCACCAATTTGGCAATAGCACCTCCAACAACTCTACAAGCAGTTTCACGAGCCGAACTCCTTCCTCCACCTCTGTAATCTCTTAGTCCATACTTTGTTTCGTAAGTATAATCCGCATGCGATGGTCTAAATTTATCTTTAATATGTTCATAATCTGCCGATTTACTATTATTGTTTTTGATAATAAAACCGATGGGCGTTCCAGTGGTAATACCTTCAAAAACTCCAGATAAAATCTCCACTACATCTTCCTCTTTTCGTTGAGTGGTCAATAAAGATTGTCCAGGTTTTCTTTTATCTAACTCTTCTTGAATAAAACTAATATCCAATTTTAAACCAGCAGGACAACCATCAACAACGCCACCAATAGCTGTTCCATGTGATTCTCCAAAAGTGGTAAGTTGAAATATTTTTCCGATTGAATTTCCTGCCATTTTAGTATGTGATTATTCAAATGCTAAAATACCATTAATTTTAATTCTTTCAATCACTGTATTTTACTAATTTCGAAACATAATTATTTTAACTAATGAGTCAGCTAATAATTAAGAACATTCAAGAATTAGTTCAGGTAGCAACTTTACCTAAAGATAAAAGAAAGGGGAAAGAAATGAGTTGTTTGCCAACTCTAAAAAATGCTTGGTTATCCATTGATGATGATAAAATTACTGGCTTCGGAGAAATGGATAATTTTCCAGGAGTAACCGATTGGAGCGACTTAGAAATTATTGATGCAACAGGACAATCAGTTTTTCCTTCTTTTTGTGATTCACATACTCATTTAGTTTACGCAGCGAGCAGAGAAGAAGAATTTGTTGACCGAATTAACGGATTAACTTATGAAGAAATAGCAAAAAAAGGAGGCGGGATTTTAAACTCTGCAAAGAAGTTACAAAACACTTCTGAAGAAGATTTATTTAATTCAGCATGGGAACGGTTAGAAGAAATTAAACGAACAGGAACTGGAGCAGTAGAAATAAAAAGTGGGTACGGATTAAGTGTGGAGGGTGAATTAAAAATGCTTAGAGTAATTAAAAAATTACAGCAAAAAAGCGAGTTGACCATTAAGGCTACTTTTTTAGGAGCTCATGCCATTCCTTTAGCATATCAAAAAAATAGAGCAGCATATATCGATTTAATCATCAATGAAATGTTACCAGTTATTAAAAATGAAAAGTTAGCAGATTTTATTGATGTTTTTTGTGAAACTAATTACTATACACCAGAAGAAACAAATCAAATCTTACAAGCAGGAATTGCGGCAGGATTAACACCAAAAATTCATGTCAACCAGTTTACTTCAATAGGAGGAATACAAGTGGGAATAAAAAATAAAGCACTTTCGGTTGACCACTTAGAAGTGATGACAGAAAAAGACATCGAAGATTTAAAAAATTCAGAAGTGATGCCGACTTTATTACCTTCTTGTTCTTTTTTTCTTAACATTCCTTATGCACCTGCAAGAAAAATGATGAACAAAAATCTTCCAATTTGCTTGGCTTCCGATTACAATCCGGGTTCATCTCCGTCTGGTAATATGAATTTTGTTTTATCATTAGCATGTACACAACTTAAAATGACTCCAGAAGAAGCCATTAATGCAACAACTATCAATGCAGCTTATGCAATGGGATTAGCTAACACACATGGCAGTATTGCTATTGGCAAAAAAGCCAACATGTTCATCACTAAAAAAATACCTTCATATTCATTTCTACCCTATTCGTTTGGCTCCAATACTATTGAAACAATTATTTTAAATGGCAAAGTTGTTTGATATGAAATAAGCCATGAGCAAAATCCTCACCAACACCGATGAATCTTTCACATGGCGATTCCATTAACTTGTCCCGAGTATCGGGATGACATATAAAAAACAACCGAACGAAGTGAGCTCATGAGTACTTTAACTTACAATAGAAATGAACGAATAATAAAAATATACATATGAAAAAGAAAAATTTCCTATTTCAATTTGTTACCCTTCTTGTATTATTGATATTTTATTCTTGTAAAACTGTAGAAAAAAGTAGTGTTAAAAATTGTCATTCAGAAAAAATTAAATTTGATATCTCTAAACTAGATGACAAAGGACTTTTAGGTAATGAAAATGGGAAAGTTTCGGTAGATTATGAATTCTGTATTCCAAATAATCAGGTTTATTTAGCAGAGGTTTTAGCAATAGATTTAACCTTAAAAAATGTGCCATCAACAGGTAAATCAAAATGTGGTGCCGATAGCTTTCTAATAATGGGAAATACTTTTCATTCAGATTTTCGCCTTATCTTATGTAAAATTGCTAATTTAGACTACGTTAAAGAAATTAATCAAACACATTGGGAATAAATTAAATCCTACTATTATGAAACACTTCTATCTATTTATTTTAATCTTCTTATCCATAACTGTTTTTTCGCAAAAGCAAACCGTAAAATACAGTAAAGCACGGATTTATTATAACACTCCTGAAAATTTTCAGTTGTTAATTCAAAATGGCGTTCCTATGGAACATGGTAAACACAAAAAAGGTGTTTTTATTGAATGTGATTTTTCTTCAGATGAGTTGGATATTGCTAAAAATTTAGGAATTGAGGTAGAAATCTTGATAGATGATGTAAAAAAATTCTACCAAGAAAGAAATTCATCTAACCAAAAATCTTCGATAGATAAAAATAGTTCTTGCTCTGGCTCTAGTAATTCAACTTATGCAATACCCAACAACTACAATCATGGCTCTATGGGTGGGTTTTTAACTTATAGTGAAGTAATGCAAGAAATTGATAGCATGACGTTGTTGTATCCAAATTTAATTACAGCAAGAGCTCCAATAAGCACTTTCGCCACTTCTGAAGGCAGAAATTTATATTGGGTAAGAATGTCTGACAATCCCAACATTGATGAAACAGAACCTGAAGTGTTGTATGATGCAATACATCATGCTCGAGAACCAATTTCTATTCAACAATTGGTATTTTATATGTGGTATTTGTTAGAAAATTATGCCACCAATACCGAAGTACAAGCTATATTAAACAACACCGAATTGTATTTTGTTCCTTTTGTTAACCCTGATGGATATTTATACAATGAGTCAACCGACCCTAATGGTGGTGGAATGTGGCGAAAAAACAGAAGAAACCATGGTAATGGAGATTTTGGTGTAGATAACAATCGAAATTACGATTATACTGATGGAGCGAATGGACCAGTTTGGGGAACAACAGGTATTTCGTTTAATACCAATAGCGAAACTTATTGTGGAACTGGTTCGTTTTCAGAACCAGAAAATCAAGCCATGAAATGGTTTGTTGAACAGCACGATTTTAAATTGGCATTAAATAACCATTCTTATAGTGATTTATTATTGTATCCTTTTGGTTTTGATGTAAATCGCCCAACACCTGATGATGCTACTTATGTGGCGATTTCCGATTTTATGGTTTCACAAAATACAATGCTGAATCAATTGGCAGCAGATTTATACCCTGCTTCTGGTGATTCTGATGATTGGATGTACGGAGAAACAGCAAATCACAATAAAATTTTTGCTTTTACACCAGAAATAGGCACTGGAAGTCAAGGATTTTGGCCTGTTTCAGGAGATATTAATTCGCTTTGTCAGAGTATGATGTTTCTCAATTTAACTACTGCACATTTAGCTGGAAATTATGCAAAAGCAACAGATTTGCAATCATTTACTATTCAAAATACAATTGGATTTTTAAAGTACAACCTTCAACGAATAGGAATGGATAATGCAGGAAATTTTACAGTTTCCATTCTTCCAATTTCTGCAAATATAATTAGCGTTGGTGCACCAAAGTCGCATTCTGCTATGAGTTTACTTCAAATTGATACAGATTCCATCAGCTACTCATTAAATCCATCTATTTTAAATGGAGATTTGATTACTTATGTTATCTCAGTCGATAATGGAAGTTATACCATCAACGATACCATCACTAAAACCTACGGATTTCAACAGGATATTTTTGTAGATAATGGGAATAACACAACTGGTTGGGTAATTTCTCAATCTTGGGGAACAACAACTTCTACTTATTATTCTGCTTCAAGTTCAATTACAGATTCTCCAACTGGAAACTATGTGGATAATATTAATAAAACAATAACATTGATGAGTCCAGTATCTTTAGTAAATACTGTTGCAGCAACTTTATCGTTTTGGGCAAAATGGAACACCGAAGACAATTGGGATTACGTTCAAGTAGAAGTTTCTGCAGATAATGGTGCAAGTTGGACACCGCAATGTGGTTTATATACCCAACCAGGTACTACCAATCAAGATTTCAACAAACCTTTGTACGATGGTGTTCAAAGTAGTTGGGTAAAAGAGCAAATCGATTTAAGCGATTATTTGAATCAGAATATTTTAGTTCGTTTTCAAATTATTTCTGATGGGAGTGTAACTGCAGATGGTTTTTATTTTGATGATTTCACCATTAGTGTGTTGTATGGAACTTCATCCATCAACGAAAATCGCAATCTTGGTCATTTTTTAGGACAAAACATTCCCAACCCTACCAATAAAATAACAACTATCAATTATAAACTTCCGAATAATATTGCCAACGCAGATTTAAAAATTACTAATGAAGTTGGACAAGTTATTTTACAGCAAAACATTAAAGGAAGTGAGCAATCGGTCAAAATACCAATCACTAAATTGGCTTCAGGAATCTATTATTATTTCATTAACATGGGTGATTTTCAATCTGAAACTAAAAAAATGATAATCATCAAGTAAATAATCCATCTATAGATATATTAGTTAAATTTAACCCCTTTTTAATTATTTTGTTATCGATTTAAACTTAAAATTGTAACTTTACCTATCAAAAATTAATAACTAGTCGCTCCTTAAAAAGTATTTAACATATTGATTGTTAATAAATTATATGATAATTTGCTTGATTAAAATTGCCAAGTTTTGTACTTTTAAGGTATAAAATCTTGCAAATTATGTT
>Ga0100377_1000119_pt1 | contig 59393 bp, 40 predicted proteins | sample CryGeymeta201501_FD_83664 | JGI IMG/M metagenome (GOLD analysis project Ga0100377, IMG submission 83664) | Groundwater microbial communities from Crystal Geyser aquifers in Utah, USA - Crystal Geyser metaG 2015-01 | ecosystem: Environmental > Aquatic > Deep subsurface > Groundwater | place: USA... | reverse complement strand
CGCGTGATGGCGCCATGGATCCGGAACCCGTGGGACAGAGCGAGGGGAGAGTGGGCCCTCGTCTGCACCTGCCACAACGTCCGCAAGCTCTGGGTCGCCCGGCAAGCAGAGCGGCTGGCGGCAATCGCCCCAGCCCTGCCAGCGCCCCGAACGGGCACGGGCAGGGGCACGGTCATGGGCAGGGGAGGAGCGCCGCGCGCTACGCGCGACGGGCTCCTAGCGCAGCGTCGCCACCGCCGCGTCCAAGGCGGCGAGCTCCTCGGTGAACGGTGCTTGCACCGGAGGAAAGCGGAAGCCCGTCTTAGGATCGAGGTCGAAGGCCGTGACTCGGAAGCCGATGGCCAGCCGCTCGCGCTTCCACTGGGCGCGGCAGAAGAGCGTGACGAACTTGCGGATGTGCGCGGCGAAGGCCGTCGGGTCGCCGCTGTAGCGCGGCCCGAAGGAGGGCCAGAGGGCTCGGAACATCTCCGCCGGCTCCTGGCCGAGCTGCACGAAGTGGTAGACCAGCCGGTCGAGCACGTCGAAGGGCATGAGATCGTCCTCGTCCGTCTGTCCGGAGCCCGGGGGGCGCAGCTCCGCCGTGGCGGGCGTGTGCAGCACCGCGCCGAGCGAGGCGACGCCGTGGAAGTCCGCCGCCCAGGCGAGCCAGAGCTGAATCAGCGACTTGGGCACGTCCGCGAGCGGCGCGATGCCGCCGGAGGTGTCGCCGTCCATGGTGGCGTAGCCGACCGCGGCCTCGGAGAGGTTGCTGGTGGTGAGCAGCAGGTGCCCCTTCAGGTTCGCGAGCATCCACACGAGCGAGCCGCGAAGCCGCGCTTGCACGTTTTGAAGGGCGATATCGTGTGCCGGGTCGCTCCAGCTTGGGCGCAGGCCCATCATGGCGGCGGTGAGGTCCAGGTGCGTGTCGACCGCGGCCTGCATCTCCGACTCGTGGTGCTCGGCGCCGACCTCGTCGGCGAGCAAGCGCGCGGCCTCGCGGGTGGCGCCGCCCGAGTGCGCGGTGGCGAGGTAGGCCGTCGCGAAGCGCGCGCGCACGTGGGCGCGGAGCGCGTCACCCGTGAGCCCGGTGTCGTAGTGGTGCATGCGGTGTACGAGCAGCGCGCACATGGACGAGTCGCGACCGCCCGAGAGCGCGAGCGTGATGCCGCGAATGTGGCTCTTGCGCACGTACTCGCTCAAGCCCAGGCAGAGCGCGAGCTCAAGCTCCAGGTGCGGCAGGTCGAGCGCCGTCGGCGCGCGCGGGACGCGGCCCTCGGCGGCGAGCCAGCTCAGGCTCGGGTCCAGCTCGACGGAGCGCGGCACCCAGTAGGGCTCCGGCGCAGGCGCGGGGTTCACCGTCGAGAAGTCGCCTGGAACCGTCACGACCTGCGGGATCGGGCCGTAGGCGCCACGGTGGAGCGCCTCGACCTGGGCGCGCCACGAGCCCTCCTCGGAGCGCGCCGCAGCGAGCGCCTCGACGTCGATGATGGCATCGATGAGCTCGTGGTCATGCGCGAAGCGGAAGCGCCGGCCCTCCTGGAGCACGTCCCCAGCTGCGGCGATGAAGACGCTGCCGTCGAAGATCACGCGCGTCGCGTCACAGCCAAGGAGCGAGCTGTACAAGTAGGCGGTGTAGTCCTCGGCGCTCACCTGCTGGCAGATGCGGCGCCGGCGCGCGTGCTTGCCGAGCACGAACCAGCTCGCCGAGGGGTTGAGCACGATGTGCGCGCCCGCGAGCGCGTAGACGGAGCTCGGGCGCAGGCCCTTCCAGCCGTCCTCGCACACCTCCACCGCGAAGCGCCCGATGCCCTCGGCCGCGAACAGCAGCGTGCCGATCGGGAGCGCTTGGCCGTCTGGCGAGACGTAGGTCTCCACCACGCCGTGCGTCCAGCCGCTGTACCAGCGCGACTCGTACTGCACGTCACCGACCGCCAGGTGCTCCTTGACCGCGAGGCCGTGAATCACGCCGTCTGCCACGACGGCGATCGCGTTGTAGAGCACGCCGCGGTGGCGAATCGGCAGGCCGACGCAGGCGATGAGGCCGTAGGTCGCGGGCAGCACGTCGAGGAGCGCTTGCCAGCTCCGCTCCAGCGTGCCGCGCATGAACACGCGATCGCCGAGGGAGTAGCCCGAGATCGCGAGCTCCGGCAGGCCGACCAAGCGAACACCGCGGGCGCGCGCCTCGTTCAAGACCGCGCGAACGCGGGCGGCGTTTCCCGACCAGTCTCCGACGGTCTGGTTGAGGGAGGCGACGGCGACGTGGGCTGAGGGGGGCGGCTGGTGCATCCGAGCCGCTAACCGAGCCGCCGGGGCGACGGAATGGCAGATGTCAGGACGGGCGCAGCGACTCCGTCGGAGGCTGTCTCACGCGCGGCGTCGTTCGGGGGTACCATGGCGCGCACGCAACAGGAAGACGCAGCCCTGCCCGATATGATCACCGACCCCACCCGCTTGGACACCATGGTGCGCATGGTGCTCCGCTTCATCCCAGCGTCCGTCCGCGCCGAGGGGCGCTTCGAGGCGACGCGCGCGGGCTCGGTGGTGTGGCTCTCATGGGGCGCGACAGCGTCGCTCGCGCTCGGCGCCGCGGCGCGCGAGCTCGGTGGTACGCTCTCCACGCCCGAGCGCGCGCTCTTCGCTGCGTGCTTCCTGACCTGGCTCGCCGTGCCGTGGCTCCTCCGCCATGGGCTGTCCGTGCACAACTGCGCGCGCCTGATCGTCATCCCGGCGACGCTCGCGATGGCGCTGACGAGCGTGTACACCGGCGGCATCGACACGCCGTCGATGGTCTGGCTGTCGATCGGGCCGCTGGCCGCGGCGCTCATCGCGGGCAGCGCCGTCGCGCTGGAGACGCTGCTGCTCACCGCGTTCTTGCAGATCGCCTTCTATCTGGAGTGGGTGCCAGCGACCCACGACCTCGGGGGAGACACGCCCGTCGACTGGTTCACCAACCTGTTCATGGTCTCCGTCGTGAGCGTCGGCGTCGCCTACTTCTTCGAGCAGCAGGTGTCCGCCGAGCGGCGCGCGTTGATCGAGGAACAAGCGTCGTTTCAAACCCTCGCCGACGAGATGCAAGCGGGCGTCGTCGTGCTCGGAGCGGACGGCAGGACGCAGTACACGAACCAACGCGCAACAGACATCCTCGCGAGCGCACGGGTCGATCAACCCCTGCACGAGGCGCTCGGCGTCGACTTGACCGAGCTCGTCCACACAGCCGAGCGCACAACGCTCCGTCGAGAGCGCTTCGGCCAGGTGCAGATCATCGAGTTTGGCGCTCGCGCGGTCACCTTTCTGCGGCGCCCGTGCACGCTGGTCACCATCGTCGACCGCACCATGGACTGGCAGGACGAGCAGCGGCGAGCCCAGCTTCACGCGCGCCTTCAGCACGCCGAGAAGCTCGAGGGGCTCGGCATGCTGGCGGGCGGGGTCGCCCACGACTTCAACAACCTGCTGACCCCCCTCAAGATCGCCAGCGCCACGCTCCTGAATGATCCCACAGACGTCGACGAAGTTCGCGCTTGTGCCGATGATATTCAGCAGGCCACCCGCCGCGCGGAAGAGCTCGTGCAAGGCATCCGCGTCTACGCCGGCCAGTCGTCACCGGTCCTCGCCGACGTGCAGGTCAACGCCACGTTGAACGCCGTGGTCACGGTGCTCGGCGTCGGGCACGAGGCGCGCGTGAGCCTCCGCGCTCACCCCGACTGCCAGGGCTACGTGCGTGGAAACGACGGCCTGCTGCGCCAAGTCTTCGAGAACCTCGTAAAAAACGCCCTCGAAGCCGTGCAACCGAACGGCGGCACCGTCACGATCGAGGTGGGCGGGGTGCGCATCGACGACCCCGCCGAACTCCTCGACGCGAGCTGCCTGCCCACGCCGCCTACCGCTGGAGACTATGTCTACATCGACGTGATCGACACCGGCGTCGGCATCAGCGCGGTCAATCGCTCGCGGCTCTTCGACCCCTTCTTCACCACCAAGGCCCACGGACAAGGGCTCGGCCTCTCGCGCGTATTTGGGGCCGTCCGCCAGCTCGGCGGCAGCCTGCTCCTGTACAGCGAGCTTGGCTATGGTGCGCGCTTTCGCGTGCTCCTCAAGCGCGGTCAGGCCCTGGCCGCCGCCCCACGCGCTGACGTCGACGCGAGCCCAGCGCGCGGCCACGGCGAGCTCCTCGTAGTGGACGACGAGCCGCTCGTGCTGCGTCAGCTCGTTCGCGTGTTGGAGCGTGGCGGGTGGACGGTCCTCAGCACCACGGACCCGCTGGAAGCCCTCGCCCACCTCACCGCCGCGCCCGAGCGCTTCCAGGCAGCTGTCGTCGACTTCCTCATGCCCGTGCTCAACGGCGCGCAGGTCGCAGAGCGCATGCACAAGCTCGCCCCAGGCCTGCCAATCGTGCTTTGTTCTGGCTATATCGAAGAGTCCTCTCGCGTCGACTTTGAACAGGCGGGCTTTCACTGCGTCGTGCACAAGCCCTTCGAAGCCGCCACGCTGCAGAGGGCCGTGCTCGCGGGCATCGCGGCCAAGTCGTAGCGGCTACGCGCGCTCCACCTGCACGGCGCAGACCTTGTACTCGCCGGTGCCCGTCACCACGTCGCCCGCCTCGTTGGTGAGCCGGTTGGTGTTGGACTCCGGGAAGTGGAAGGGCATCCACACGCAGCCGCGGCGCACGCGCTCGCTGATGCGGGCCCGCGCAGTGACGACGCCGCGGCGCGACGAGACGCGCACGAGCTCACCGTCCCCGACGCCTCGCTGGCGCGCGTCGGCCCGATGCAGCTCGATGAAGTTCTCGGGCTCGCGCGCTGCGGCGCCCTTGGCGCGGCGGGTCATCGTGCCAGCGTTGTAGTGGATGAGCACGCGCCCGGTCGAGAGCACCAGCGGGAACTCCTGGTCCGCCAGCTCGGCGCTCGGGCGGTAGAACACCGGCTGAAGCAGCGCTTTGCCTCGCAGCGGGCCGTCGCGATGCAGCGTGGGCGTGCCAGGGTGCTCCGGCGTGGGGCAGGGCCACTGGAGCCCGCCCTCGGCGTCGATGCGCTGGTGCGAGATGCCCGCGAACTTGTCGCAGAGCGAGGCCATCTCCGCGTAGACCTGGGACGGGTGCTCGTAGTCGGGCATGGCGTAGCCGAGGCGCTGCGCGACCTGCACCAAGATCTGCCAGTCAGCGAGCGCCTCTCCGGGGGCGTCCACCGCCTTGCGCACCCGCTGCACGCGCCGGTCGGAGTTGGTGAACACGCCCTCCTTCTCGGCGAAGCAGGCCGCCGGCAGCACCACGTCAGCGTAGCGCGCGGTCTCCGTGAGGAAGATGTCTTGCACGACCACCAGCTCGGCTTGGTTGAGGCCGCGCTCGATGCGCTCCGCGTTCGGTTCGGACATGACGATGTCCTCGCCCACGATGTAGAGCGCCTTGAGCCGCCCCTTCGCGAGCTCCTTCATCATGTCGTTGAGGCCGAGGCCAGGCAGCTCCGGCACGGTCACGCCCCAGGCAGCGCCGAAGCGCGCGCGAGCGTCGGGGTCTGAGACCCGCTGATAGCCTGGCAGGTAGGTGGGGCTCGCCCCCGCGTCGTTGGCGCCCTGCACGTTGTTCTGGCCGCGCAGCGGGTTGAGGCCAGCGCTCACCTGCCCCAGGTGCCCCGTGAGCAGCACCAGGTTGGAGAGCGCGTAGACGTTGTCAGTGCCGTGGGTGTGCTCGGTGATGCCAAGGGTGTAGAAGATGGCGGCGCGGCGCGTGGTGGCGTAGGCCCGCGCGACCGTTCGGATTTGCTCGGCTGGAACACCGCAGATGCCCTCGGCCCACTCCGGGGTGTTCTCCCGCACGGAGGCGGCGACCTGCTCGTAGCCCTCGGTGTGTTCGCCCACGAAGGCCTGGTCCACGAGGCCCTCGGCGATGATGACCTGCGCCATCGCCGTGAGCAGCGCGACGTCCGTGCCCGGCCGCAGCTGCAGGTGCAGATCGGCGCGCTCAGCGAGCCAGATCTTGCGCGGATCCGCCACGAAGAGCGCAGCTCCCCGACGGCGCGCGCGCTTCATCTCCATGCCCACGATGGGGTGGGCCTCGGTGGTGTTCGAGCCGATCACAAAGAGCAGGTCGACGTCGCGAATCTCCGGGATGGAGTTCGTCATCGCGCCTGCACCAAAGGTGGTCACCAGACCGGCGACCGTAGGAGCGTGTCAAGTTGCGGCGCACTGGTGGCAGTTGTTGGTGCCGAAAGCCCCGCGAGCGAGCTTTTGAACGAGGTAGTTCTCCTCGCCAGTACACCGGCTGGAGGAGATGAAGCCGACCGAGTCCGGGCCGTAGCGCGCACGCAGCGAGAGCAAGCCCGTGGCGACGCGGTCGAGGGCCTGCTCCCAGGTGGCGGGGTGCAGCTCGCCGTCGTCACCGCGCAAGAGCGGCGTGGTGAGCCGCTCCGGGTGGTGGATGAACTCGTAGCTGAACCGCCCTTTGACGCACAGGTTTCCGTCGTTGAGCGTGGTGCCCGGCGGCGGCGAGCTCACGCGCACGACGCGGCCGTCGTGGACGTGCAGGTCGAGCTGGCAGCCGACCCCGCAGAAGGTGCAGGTGGTGCGGACCTGGCGCTCGTCGGCGGCGACCGTCTGCAGCGCCGCCTTCTCCGTCATGGCGCCGGTGGGGCAGACCGCCACGCAGCCGCCGCACAGCTCGCAGGTGCTGTCGAGGAGCTGCCGCTGATCCGCGGTGGCGACGTGGGTGTGACGCCCGCGACCGGCGAGGGTGATGGCGCTCGCGACCTCGACCTCGTCGCAGTAGCGGGTGCACAAGCCGCAGGTGATGCACGCGGCGGGGTCGTAGTCGATGTAGGGGTTCGCGTCGACGCGCCCCGGTCGGGTGGGCGGAAGCGACGGCAGGGCGACGGCGCCATGCGCGGCCACGAGCTGGGCCAAGCGGCCGCCGGTGCCGCGGGATGGGAGCGCGCCGTCGGCGCTAACCGGGTGATCTGCCAGGTACATCCCTAGCAAAGTGCGACGATGCCGCTGAACTCGCTCGGACTGGGTCCGCACGACCTGCCCGGCCACGGCCGGCGTGGCGCAAGAGGGCAGCAAGCGGCGCTGGCCCTCGACCTCGACCAGGCACATGCGGCAGGCGCCCGCGGGGTCGACGCGGTCGTCGTGGCAGAGGGTGGGCACGTCGACCCCCGCCCGGCGCGCGACCTGGAGCAGGGTGTCGCCAGCGCGCACCGCGACCGGGACGCCGTCGAGCAGCAGGGTAGGTTCGCTCACGAGAAGTCCTCGGGGAAGTGCTTCATCGCCGACAAGAGCGGCTGGCTGGCCACCATGCCGAGGCCGCAGATCGACCCCTGCTCCATCTCCCACGCGACGTCGGGCACGTCGGCGAGGTGGGCGGCGTCACCGCTGTCGGCGAAGCGCTCGAGGGCCTGGCGCTGCAGGCCGCAGCCCACGCGACACGGCGCGCACTGGCCGCAGGTCTCCGCCTCGAAGAAGCGCTGCTGCCAGAGCGTGGCTTGCACGAGGTCGACGCTGTCGTTGAGCACGACGACGCCCGCGCTGCCGAGCATGGAGCCGACGCCGGACAAGCTGCCCGCGTCCAGCGGGAGGGCGCGGTGCTGCATGGACAAGAAGCCCGACGAGGCCCCGCCTGGCGAGAAGGCGCGCGGGCGGCCTACGTAGCCCCCGGCGACCGCGACGAGCTCATCGAGCGTGCTCCCGAGCGGCAGCTCGTAGACCCCCGGGCGCACGACGTGGCCGGAGACGCAGTACAGCTTGGTGCCCGGTTCCTTGCGTCCGAGCGCCCGAAAGCGCTCGCCCCCCCGCAGGACGATGTCGGGCACGAGGGCGAGGGTCTCCACGTTGTGAACCAGCGTGGGCGCGCCCCACAAGCCGCTCTGCGTGGGGAACGGGGGCTTGAGGCGCGGGTGACCGCGGCGGCCCTCGATCGCCTCTAGGAGCGCGGTCTCTTCGCCGCAGATGTAGGCGCCGTGCCCCCACAGCACATGGACAGTGAGCTCACCGAGCAGATCCCGGGCTCCGAGCAGCGCCCGCTGCAGCGCGTTGCCCGCGTCACGAAGCTCGCCGCGCACGTAGACATACACTTGGGACGCCCCCACGGCCTCGGCGGCGATGGCGATGCCCTCCAGCAGCAAGCGCGGCCGACGGACGAGGAGCTCGCGGTCTTTGAAGGTGCCGGGCTCGCCCTCGTCGGCGTTCACGACGAGGTACTTTTGCGCCGCGCGCTCGGCGCGAACCGCCCGCCACTTGAGGTGCGCCGGGAAGCCCGCGCCACCGCGCCCTTGCAGGCCGGAGCGCTCCAGCGTCTCCAAGAGCGCGTCCACGCCGAGCTCACGGGCGCGCAGGACCGCGCTCGCGTCGTCGCGGTCGGCGCCGCCGAGGTTGATGGGCAGCGACGGGTCGTCGGGCAGCACATCACCGGGCGGGCCGGCGCGCAGCGCTCCATCGGCGTCGAGGGCGGCGGGCGCGCGGTCGCACTGGCCCAAGCACGACACGCCGTGCTCCGCGATGGAGCCCGCGAGACGGCAGGACAACCCCGAGCAGACGCGCGGTTGTTCGGGCTGCGCGATCAAGCTGTAGAAGGTGGCGACGCCGTACACGTCGGCCGCCGGCACGCGCGACTCCTGGGCGACCCGGTCCACCGCCCCTGGACGCAGCCCACCCGCCTGCTCCAGCAGGTGCGGGACCTCGGCCCGACCGGGGATCGGCTTCGCCATGACGTCGCTCCGAGAGCAGCTCCAGCGCCGGCTGCGTGCGGATCATTCTACCTCAGGTGATCGCGGTTCGAATGAACGGCGGCGACCGTCGTCCACCCGGCCGTACCCGACACGGAGACCCAATCTATGAAGCGCCTCGCCCTCCTCGCCCTCGCCCTGTCCACCGCGCCGGCCTGCGTCGACTTCTCGCTCGACTGGGAGAGCGCCCTCGACGAGCTGCTCACGATCGACACGCCGAGCATGCCCGCGAACGGCACGCTCTACACCCAAGCGCGCGGCGTCGTGATTCACGAGGACGGCAAGTCAGCGCACGTCGGCATGCACGGCACCACCTGCGAGGTCGACACCGACGGCGCGTGGGTCGGCACCGATCACGACCTGCCCGGGGAGTCCGAGGTCGTCGTCGACGCCCACACCTGCCCCGACGGAACCCAGGAGGTGCTCGTCACCAGCGACGACGGCGTTTACGTCGTGCAGAAGGACGACTGGTGGGACGACGCCCGCGAGGACTACAGCGTGGACGGCACCATCGACGCTGGCTTCACGGACGACGGCATCGCGGTGCTCGCTGACGACCCGCAGGACGGCTGTGGTGTCACCTGGGTCGATCGCGGCACGGGCCACGGCGCGCGTACGCCGGTCTCCCCTGATCTTTGCGACGCTGGCGCGACCGTCACCGTCGACCCCGACTCGGGCGACACCTACGTCGTGACGCCGAACGGCGGCATCGTGCGCGTCGAGCTCGGCGGCGTGCAGAGCGTCAGCGACGCGGGCGCGAACCTCGCCGCGTGGGACAAGTACTCGCAGATGTTGTACTCCGCTCGCGAAGGCCAGGGCTGGGTCCGCGGCGACGACTGGCACGGCGCCACGCTCTGGCAGGTCGACGTCGGCCACCCCATCCTCTCCATCCACAACGCGGGGGACCGACACGGCGCGCTGGTGCTCGTCGACGCGGGCAGCCAGGACCAGATCGTCTTCGTTGACGCGCTCACCGGCGAGAGCCACGTCGAGATGACGCTCCCCGACGGCGCCTTGGACATCTCCGTCGCTGGCAACGGGCGTGACATCGCGCTGATCAAGCCGAACGAGGTCTACTTCATGCGCCTGTAGGCGCTGGGGGGCCGCCGCGCCAAGCCAGGAGGACCGAGACCATCAGCAGCAGGTTGCAGGTGGTCATCACGGCGAAGGTGTGCTCGGAGCTGCCGCTTAGCAGGAGAAAGCCGAGCAGGTAGCCCGTGGACGAGAGGGCGAACCAGCGGCTGTGGGTGAAGGCGGCCATCACTCCGAGCGCGCCCCACAAGAAGTACTCAAGCGACACGGCGCGCTCCGGGGCGAGCCCGAGGCGCTCGCTGCCGAGGGTGAGCGGGAAGACCAAGAACGCGGCAAAGAACAGGTAGGCCGCCGCCGTTCGGTTGTAGCTCGTGGAGAAGACGACGCGGCGAAGCGCGACGACAGCGACGGCGTACACCAGCGTGAAGAGCGCGATCACGCTGTAAATCGCCGGATAGCTCCCGATGGGCTCCCAGCCGAGCTGCCACACGGTGAGCGGGATGCCCGTCCAGGCCGCCGTGAGCCCCACCGCCAACAGGATGCGCCCACGCGCCCCGACGCCGGGGTCGAGCTGCCGCCTAGCGCTCAGCAGCGCCCGCTCGCGTGCGTCGGCGACGCGGCGCGCCTCGGCCACGTCCGCGACGAGCGCGGCGTCGGCGTCACCGACCTCGCGCAGCAGGTGCTCGGCCGCCGCGACCTCGCCGTGGGTGAGCTCGAAGCGCACCATGCGCGCGATCGCGGCGCGCAGCCCCGACGCAGCGCGCCAGTTGCCGGGCCAGGCCCGCAGCGCGTGCTGAAAGCCGAAGCGGGCCTCGCTGTACAAGGTGTGCGCCTGCACGCGATCGGCGCCCGAAGAGGCCAAGAGCTGCTCGAGCTCCTGCAGGCGATGCTGAGCGTCGCGGGCGATTCGCAGCGAGCCGCGGTGGTCGAGGTACGCGAGCAAGCGCCGCCGGAAGACGTCGACGCTCTCGGGGCGCGCGGCGGCGTCCTTGGCGAGCGCGTCCGTACACAGCTCGGCGAGCTCATCGGGGGCGCCCGGCGGTGGGCGGACGGTGGCGTGGCGGATGTGCTCCAAGATGACGTCGAGCGCGCCGGTGCCGTGGGGTGGCTGCCCCGTGAGCAGCTCGTACAAGATGCCGCCGAGGAGGTAGACGTCGGTCAGCTCGTCCGCGTCGCCTTCCAGCATCTCAGGGGCCATATAGGCGGGGGTGCCGACGACCCGCCGGCGCGTCGCGGGGACCACCGCCGCTGCTTCGCCCCGCAGCGCGACCGCGAGGCCCCAGTCCACGACGTAGACCTCGCCGAAGGAGCCGATCATGACGTTGTCGGGCTTGAGGTCGCGATGCACGACGCCTTGCGTGTGCGCGAAGCGCACGGCGTCGCACACGGAGACGAGCACGCGCAGGTGCCATTGGAGCGCGTCATCGACGTCGAAGCGCTCCTGCACGCGCGCGTCGTCGCCAAAGAAGCAGGACCAAGCGCGCCCTTCGATGCGCTTGAGCAGCAGCTGTGGGAGGCCGTCCTCGGTGAGCTCCATGTCGTGCACCGGCACGATGTTCGGGTGCTCCAAGCGGCCGGTGAGCAGCGCCTCTCGCAAGAGCTGCAGCGCGTTGGCGGGGGTCTCTTGGCCAACGCGAAGCGCCTTGACCGCGACCGCGCGCCGCAGGCTGCGCTGCTCCGCGAGGCGCACGATGCCCATGCCGCCCTCGCCGAGCACCTCACCCACCGCGATGCGCTCCCCGCCTCGCTGAGCGTCGACCAGCTCGTCGAGCACGACCCGCTGCTGATCGTCGAGGGTTCGCAGCGAAGGGCGCAGCGTCTGGCGGGCGTCGAGCTCCCCCTCGTCCACCGCGAAGGTAGCGAGCGCATCCGCCAAGGTAGGGAGCGATGGGGCCATCGGGGGCAGTCTACTGGTGCGCCATGGCCACCGCCACCCGCGGGCGCAAGCGGTCGGTGCGCACGCGCCAAACGGACACGAGCGCGACGACGGTGATCTCGCCCGTGAGGCCAATCCACGCGCCGGGCGCCCCCCAGCCGAGCCCCCACGCGAGCGCGATTACCAGCGGCATCTTGACGAACCACGCTGCCAAGAAGCTGAGCGCCATCACGAAGCGCGTGTCACCGGCCCCGTTCAAGCTGCCGAGGCCGACCGTCGCCACCGCGTCGACCACCTGGAAGGCCCCGGCGATGAACAGCAGCTGCCGACCGATCGCCTCCACCTCGGGCGTCGGGTGAAAGGGCGCGAGCAGCCAGCCGGGCGCGATCCAGAACGCCGAGCCCAAGCCGAGCATCAACCCGAGCGCGAGCCAGGTCGCTGAGGCCCAGGCGTTGAGCGCCAGATCGGGGCGCTGGGCCCCGAGCGACTGCCCAACGAGCACCCCCGCCGCCTCGCCGATGGCGTAGCCCGGCAGGAAGGTGAGCACGATCAGGCGCACGCCGATGACATGCGCGGCGAGGTGGGCCTCACCGACCCAGCTCACGATGGTCGCGAACGCGAGCCAGCTGGTGACGTCGAGCGTCCAGCGCACGCCCATCGGGGTGCCAAAGGCGCTGATTCGCGCGAGCGGCGCGCGCCGTGGCCACTCGGCGCTGCGCTGGAGCACAGCGCGAACGCGGAGCAGCAAGAAGCTGGTGATCGCGACGCGCGAGAGCACGGTCGCGACCGCGGCGCCGACGACGCCGTGTCCAGCCACCGGCCCAAAGCCGAGCACGAGCACCGCGTCCAGCGCGACGTTGAGCGCGTTTCCACCGATAGAAGCCGCCATCGGCGTGCGGGTGTCCCCTCGCCCTTGCAGCCACCCCGCGATCACCTGCTCAAGGCAGAGCACCGGCGCGCTCAGCAGCATCCAAGCCATGTAGTTGGCCGCGTGCGCGGAGAGGCCCTCCCCCGCCCCGAGCAGGGGCACGAGCACCCCGGTGAGCGGGATGATGGCGAGCAGGGGCAGGCCATAGCCGAGCGCCAGCCAAATCCCCTGCGCGAGCGCCGCCTCGGCGCGACCATGCTCTCGTGCGCCCGTCGCGTGCGAGGTCTCCACGCGCACCCCGCCGAGCAAGCCGTTGCCAAAGCTGTGCACGAGCATCAGCGCCGTCCCCGCGAGGCCCACTCCCGCGAGCGCTGGCGTCGACACGCGCCCGACGAACAGGGCGTCCGCGAGCAGCATCGCGTTCACTGAGAGCATCTGCACGACGACAGGCCACGCGAGCGTCGCGACCTCGCGCAGCCCGACGCGACCGCCGTGCGCGAGCAAGCTCGCGCTGTCGCCCTGTGCGCCCACCACCGTCACACGCCCTCCCAACACGCGAGCCCTACGACCCTACGACGGCGCCCCGTTCGGGCCTCCTACCGCAAACGGAGCGACCGCGCTGCGACCTCGGCGGAATGCGCCTCCCATCAGGAGGGTCTCATCCATCGTCGGTGTCGCGACGTGCGCGAACGTGGTACACCGTTCCCAACTGGGAGCTAGCCATGACCATCATCCTCTTGGCCGCCGCCCTGACCGCGACCGCAGCAACACCGCTGCAATACGGCGCGCCCGGGACAGTCGACGCAGCCACCGTGCCCGCCTTGAGCGGCGCCCCCTCGCCCTTCTGGGTGGACCACCTGCCCCTGCCGGGCACGCTGATGGTCACCAAGGATTGTGTGTGGATCGTAGGCAAAGGCCATCTTGAACCTGCCAAGAAGGGCGATGAGTACCTGGGCGAGCACCTCCGCGCGCGCCCCGAGACGGTGTGCATCGACCGCAACACCTGGACGATGCGCCTCGGAGCGCCCGACCCGTCCGAGTCTGGCCACGCGGTCGAGTGGCGCGACCCGGACGCGCTGTACCGCTTCGGCGGCACCGAGGCCGCCAAGTACGAGCTCCTCGGCCCGCGCCAGCTCTCGCCGCGTCGAGCCACCAAGCCCGTCGCGTCGGTGCGCATGTTCTCGCCCCAAACGGGGACTTGGACCTCGCTCCCTGACCTGCCCGCCCCCATCGCGCACGGCCAGGCCTCGCACGCCTCCACTGGCGCGTTCGTCGTGTGCGGCGAAGCCTCGCGCGTCGACAGCAAGTACGGCGATCACGGGTGCTTCTCGGGCGACGCAACCACCGGAACCTGGACAGACACCGGCTACTGGATGGAAGAGAACCCCGAGCACGGCGAGCTCGCGCTCCAAGACGGCACGCTGTTCGCGATCGGCGGCTTGAACCACCACCTGCTCGCGTCCGGGAGTGAGCTGCCGCTCGCGCTCGCCTTCGGCGCCACCCTCGACGGAAAGCGCCTCGACGCCATGCTGAGCGCGCCCATCCGCCACGCGGGCGCCTACCGCGACCCCGTTCGCGGCGCCGCCATCGCCGGCCTCGGTCCCGACGGGGTGCTCGCCTACGCGCTCGGGCCTGGTTGGGCCGACGCGGTGCAGTCGTCCAACGGGCGCAAGTGGCTCGACGCCAGCTCACCGGGCGCCAAGACCGCCGGCGCGTGGCAAGAGGTGCCCGCGCCGCCGGTACCCGCGCCGCTGCAGCCTGACGGGCGCCCCGACCTCATCGCCGGGAGCCGCGTCGGCTTCGGGCCGATGTACCCACCTGCGGTCTTCCGCGACGGCGAGTGGGTGAGCGGCTCACCGCCTCCGATCGAGCTCTTCGAGGTGGACGCCGCGGTTGTCGGCGACACCGTCTGGGTGAGCGGCGTGCACTTCAACGGCGACAACCGCGACCCGGTCATCCTCGTCTGGAACCCGCAGGCCAACACCTGGACGCGGCCGTGGGCCGGCCCGTCGCTGGTGAAGGCCCCGTAGCGGTCGGCCCCCCCCGCCGCGGGGAGAGCCGCCGTTCGCGCTACTTGTCGCCCTGGTTCGGGGGCGCGAACTCGCGCAAGCGCTCGGTGCGGTTCTCGAGGAAGCGCGCCAGCTTGTGGAAGTCGCTCTTGCGGTCGATGTAGCGCACCTGCGTGACCATGGTGACGGGGTCGACGAGCTGCGCGAAGGGCACGTAGCAGAGGTCGAGCTGACCGGACACGCTCACCATGTGGCCGTCGACGCCCTGCTCCACGAGGGCGCGGTAGGCGCCGATGCCGAGCTGGCTGCCGAGCATCACGTCGAAGGCGTGCGGAGGAGCGCAGCGCGACTCGTACCCGAGCTGGACGCCCGTGAACTTCTTGTCGACGCCGCGCGCCAGCAGGCGCTCCTTGACCATGTCGGCGATGGCGCTGCCGAGGTTCATGCGCCCGAGGCTGATGTGGCCGTGCGGGTCGCGGCTGATGCCCTCGAGCATCTTGGCCGGGAGGTGCTCGGAGAGCCCCTCGGCGATGACGATGGTGCCGTAGCCCTTGTTGGTGCGCTCGCGGTGAATGACGAGCTCAACGATGTGGTCAGCGAGGCGCTTCACATCGAGCTTGCCGTCCTTGTCCGCGTAGTTGGGCAGGTCTTCGACGCCCACGACGAGGTTGGCCTCGCCAGCGATGGCGACGCCGTAGGAGAGCCAGCCGGCCTTGCGACCCATCGTCTCGACGATGAAGTACGATCCCGTCGAGATGGCGTCGGCGCGGAGGTTCTGGAGCTCCTTGCCCATGACGTCGACGGCGGTGAAGAAGCCGAAGGTGAAGTCGATGCCTTCGTAGTCGTTGTCGATGGTCTTGGGCAGGTGAATCACGCTGACGCGCTTCGCCTCGGGGGGGAGCCCCTTCTGGTACTCATAGAGGAAGTTCGCCGTCTTGAGCGTGTCGTCCCCGCCGATGGAGATGAGCGCGTCGACCTGAAGATCGACGAGCGCCGAGTACACATTGCTCAAGGCCTTCGTCTTGACGGGGTCCTTGAGGTCCTCGCGCGAGGTGATGCCCTTGCCCGGGTTGGCGCGCGCCGTGCCGAGCAGGATGCCGCGGGTGTTGCGCATGCCGACGACGTGCTCTTCCAAGAGCATGCGGTAGTGCTTGTCGGGGAGCAGCCGGTGCGTGACCGGGTGGTACTCCTGCAGGTGGCTGTAGCCGTGGAAGAAGCCCAGCACCTCGCGCCCATCATCGATGAACGAGGTCGCAGCGGCCGAGATGACGGCGTTCGCTCCGGGGGCAGGGCCGCCCGAGAAGATGATTCCAACGCGGCGAATATCTGGAATGTGCATGTCGTGACTCTCGATAGAGTTACGACAATAACCCGTCCTCCATGCGCTGTCATGGCCCGCTGAGCCGCGCCACGAAAGAACTCGACAGGGCGGCATGCTGATCCGATGGGCCTACCATGGCTACAATACGACTAGGCGCGTTCGACTTGGTGTCCGTGTTCGCGAAGGGCGGGCAGGGACAGATCTGGGGCGCACGGCATCGCGAGCAAGGTACCCGCGCCGCGATCAAGGTGCTCACGGCCGAGGGGCAGCGCAGCGCCCAAACGCTGCGCGCGCTTCAGGACGAGGTCCTCGCGGTCGCGCGGCTCGATCACCCAAGCATCGTGCAGATCTTCGACGCGGGAACGGTCTCGAAGGCCGCTAGCGTGCAGTCCGGCGGCCTGCTCCCGGTCGGCAGCCCGTACCTGGCGATGGAGTACGCCTCGAGCGGCAGCCTGCTCACCCTCCCCGCCCTGCTCCCGTGGTCCGAGCTACGCGACACGCTGCTCGTGCTGCTGGACGCGCTGGCGACAGCCCACGCCAGCGGCCTCGTGCACCGCGACCTCAAGCTCGGAAACGTGCTCATCAGCTCTCGGGCCGACGCGCGACCCGGCTTAAAGCTCACGGACTTTGGCATCGCCGCCATCGCGTTGGACGAGCGCGACGACGACGAGTTCGAGCAGCCGGTCGGCACGCTCCGCTATATGGCGCCGGAGCAGATTCGCGGGGCGTGGCGCGACCAAGGCCCGTGGACGGACCTGTTCGGCTTGGGCAGCGTCGCGTGGCGCTTGGCGACGGGGCGAACGCCGTTCGCAGAGCGTTCGGGACAAGACCTCATTCAAGCGCAGCTCTTTGACCCGCCCCCCCGCCTCCCACCGAGCACGCCCGTGCCCGAGGGCTTCGCGGAGTGGCTGCGCACCATGCTTGGAAAACGCCCGGAGGACCGCTTCACGAGCGCGACGCACGCAGCGTACGCGCTGCGACTGCTGCCAAGCTGTGGCGACACACGCCCCAAGCTCATCGAGGGCATGGTGGACCTCCGCGGCCAAGCGCAGACCAGCGACCCGTGGGAAGGCGGCCCCGTCCCGCCTCCTCGCACACTTCGACAGCCGCTTCGTAGCCCCGTTCCGCGGACCGGGCGGACGAGCGGTAGCGTCGCGCCGTCCCTTGAGCTGCTCGGCACCGGCACCTCGCTCTTCGGCGTGCGGCGGCGCCCGCTGGTCGGCCGCGAGCGCGAGTTCGACGCGGTCTGGAAGGTGCTGCGGCGCGTCGCCACCTCCGGGCTCTCAGAGCTCGTCGTCCTGCAAGGGCACCGCGGCGTGGGCACGTCAACGCTCATGCAGCACCTGTGTGAGGCTGCGGCCGCACGCGCCGGCGCCACCGTGCTCTCGCTCACCGCGCGAGCGGGTGAAGCCCCCGGGGCCGCCTCGGCGCGCCTCGTCACGCGCTGGCTGCGCCTCGCCGGCCTCGACGCGACCGCCGCGAGGCAGCGCGTTCGCGGGCGCTTGGAGGAGGGGCCGCTCGCTCCCTCAGAGCACCGCCTTCTCGCGGACGACGTCGTCAAGCTGGTCCTAGGCGACGACGCCGAGATCCAGCACGTGAGCGAGCGCCACACGGTCATTGAGCGCCTGCTGCGCGGGGTCGTCGACGCAGGCGTTCGCGTCATCGCTGTCGACGACGCGCCGCTCGACGAAGACGCGCTGCAGCTCGTCGGACATCTGATGGACGCCCCGGACCTGCCGCCGATGGTGGTCATCGCCTCGGCACAAATAGAGGACCTGGGTCCGCGCCCATTCGCAACCCAGCTCTTGGACGCGCTCATCGACGTCACACGCGCGAGCCGCGTTGAGCTCGCGCCGCTCAGCACGCCCGCGATGCGACGCCTCGTCAACGAAGCGCTCGGCCTGCATGAGCGCCTCGCCGTCGACATCTGCGCCCTCGCGAACGGCCTGCCGAACGTCGCCGTGCAGGTGGTCGGTGAGCTCGTCAACGCCAACCGCCTCGTCCTCGGGGCCGACGGGTTCGAGCTGCGCGCCGGCGACACCATCTCGCTTCCCGCCAGCCTCGTCGAGGTGTGGGCGGGACACGTCGCGGCGGTGGTCGCTGGGCTTGGCGACCACGGCGAGGACGCGCTGGAGCTGTTCGCTGTCCTCGGCTCGCCCGTCGCGCTCGATGCTTGGCGCACCGCGGCGGGCGAGCTCTCTGCCGCCGCCGTGGAGGCCGTCGAGGTGGTGGCCGCGCGTCTCATCGAGCTCGGGCTCGCCGCCCACACAAACGAGGGGTGGACTTGCAAACAAGCCGCCTTTCAACAGCACCTCCTCGACAGGTCTCAGGCTCGCGGCCGGCTAAGCACACTGCATCGCTGCGCCGCGCACACGCTGCTCCACAGCCGGGCGACGCGGCAAACGGGCGACGCCGAGCGGTTGGGCCTGCATCTGCTGAACGCGGGCGAGGCCGAAGCCGCCGTGCGGTGGCTGGTCGTCGGCACGGCCGAGCGAGAGGCGCTCGGAGGCCCGCACGCTGCGCTCGCGATCGCGGAGCGATGTGTGGAGGCGCTCGCCGCGAGCACGTCGCCAGCGCATGACCCGCGGCGAGGTCAAGCGCGACTCGTGCTGGCGCGGCTGCTTCGGCGCACCGCGGCGGTGGAGCGCGCGAACGAGGCCGTGGAGGCGCTTTGGCTCGACGTCATCACCTTTGGCTGGGCGACGCAGCGCGTTGACGTGTTGCTGGAACGAGCGTGCTGTGCGCGCTTGGTGGGCGAGCTGGACCGCGCCCGCGAGTCGCTTCACGAGCTCAACATCGCCGTCGCGACGCTGCCTGACGCGAACCAGCGCGGCATGGTGCTCATGAACATGGCCGCTTGGTACGACGGCGACAACGACCTCGTCAACGCGCGCCGGTTTTACGAGGCCGCAGCCGCCTGCTTCTCAGCGACCGGCGACGTGAGAGAGCGCGCCATCGCGTGGCGCAACCTGGCCGACATCGAGCTTCGTGCTGGCTTTATTGACTCCGCGAGCGCGCTATTTCGCCGCGCGCACAGCGACGTCGCCCCCGATCGCGCCCACAGCGCGCGCTGCCTCACCGGCCTCGGCGAGGTGGCGCGTCATCGGGGCGACTCCGACGCCGCACGACGCTGGTTCGAGCGCGCGCTCACCGCCGCCGAAGCCGTCAGTCGGCGCGAGGCGATCGCCCCTCACGTCGGCCTCGCGAAGCTCGACCTTAGCGTGTCCTCGTGGAGCTCCGCACATGCGCACCTGCTCCGCGCGCGTCGAGCCGCGAACGCGAGCGATGACGCGGATCGCATCGCGCAGATCAACATCCTGCGGCTGCCCGCGCTCGCGGTAGAGCAGTCCTGGGAGGAGTGGCACCGCGTGCTCAGCGGTATGCCCGCACACCTCCCCGCCGACCTCGACCTGCTCGACAACGCCGAGCGCGCCGCGGCCCTCGCGCTGCAGCTCGACCTGCCCGAGCGCGCCGTCGAGGCGCTGCGCCTAGGCCTGAAGCTGGCGAACGCCCGAGGCGATGTGTTCGCCGTGCTGCGCCTCCAAGCGGCGGTTGTCTTGCACGCCAGCGGCCCCGACGCGAGCAACCGGGAGGAGCCCGCGCACGCCGAGCCCAACCCGACGGTGGTCTGGACCTAGGTTCGCGCGACCATCCACGCGCTGATCCGCTGCCAGAGCGGCTCAGAGCGGAGGTCGGTCAGGACACCCACATGACCGGGGTCGTGCTGTAGGCCGTGCCCACTTGCCACGCCGACGCGAAGCCCGACGGCTCACAGCGGCCCCGCAGCGCGCGCGAGCGTCCGTCCGAGCCCGCTCCCAGGCCCGCGCACAAAGGCGCGCGCGTCGGCGAGGATGGCGTGCGCGCAGAGCACCGCCCCGCGACGCTCCCCCACCGGCGCGAGCCGATGCAGCTTGAGCGACCATCCGTCTGGGCATAACGCGCGCATCTGTCGCCCCCTATCCCGAGGAAGGCCGCGAGCAGGCGCAGCTGGGATGCGCGTTTTCGCGCCTCACGCCACCGATCTCCGCGCAGTGCGTTAAAGTGCGCCGCTCCAACCCGAGGTGTACCCCATGCGTGCAGTCCTGCTCGGCGCCGCCCTCCTGATCCCTTCTCTCGCCGGCGCCGACGAGGGCGTCATCCAGGTCGGCCTGTCTACCGGCTCCCTGGCCTCCGACACCCTCGATCCCTTTGCGAGCACCTTCATGCTCGCCCCACGCGTGAGCTACGGCCTCGCTCACGGAATGGCCCTCGAAGGCGTCTTCGCGTTCAACAAGGGCTCGACGCGCTACCAGGGGCACCCGTTCACGGAGCTTGAGCCCCGCTTGGACCTGTACGGCAGCGCCCTGCCCGACGAGGTCGTGCAGCCGCACTTCACCGCGGGCTTTGGCCTCGCGTACAAGAAGGTCGCCGACGACGTCGCGCCGATCATGCCGCAGGGCTTCGTGAACGGAGACGTCGACTTCGTCTTCCACATGGGCTCGGGGCTCACGGCGCTGATCACCAAGGATCTTGCCGTTCGCCTGGACTACGGCGCGCTCATCAACTTCGGTACGGAGCGCTTCGTCAACAACGGCGACACCTTCCTCGGATGGGAGCTCGGCCTCGGGGTCACCTACGGCTTCGGCGGCAAGGACACCGATGACGACGGCATCACCGACGGCTCGGACGCTTGCCCCACCGACGCCGAGGACATGGACGGCTTCGAAGACGACGACGGCTGCCCCGACGTCGACAACGACGGCGACTTGGTGCTCGACATGGTCGACGCTTGCCCGGATGAAGCCGAGGACATGGACGACTTCGAGGACGACAATGGATGTCCCGACGCCGACAATGACGCGGACGGCATCCTCGACGCCGACGACACCTGTCCGGTCGCGGCTGGCGTCGCCTCTGCGCAGGGCTGCCCGGACGCGGACGGCGACGGCTTGGCCGACGACATCGACGCCTGCCCGAACGCGGACGGCCCCGAGTCCACCAACGGCTGCCCCGACACGGACGGCGACGGCGTGAGCGACGCGGACGACGAGTGCGTTGACTTGCCCGGACTCGCGACCGCCTACGGCTGCGCTGACGGCGACGCCGACGGCGTGCCCGATGGCCGCGACGCCTGCCCCGAACAGAAGGCCGTGGCTGACGCGCTCACCAAGTTCTCCGACGGCTGCGACTCCGACGTGTACCCCATCGAGGGCCAGGTCGTGTTTAAGCAGCCCATCGCCTTCGTAGCGGGCACCGACTCGCTCGGCGCCGAGTCCCAGCCGCACTTGGCCGCGCTCGCGAAGCTGCTCATCGCGCACGAGGAGCTCGTCGTGAAGGTGCAGGTCCACGCCGAGCCAGGCAAGGACGCCGCCGCCACCCGCTTGCTCACCGAGCTTCGCGCTGCGGCGCTTCGCCAGACGCTCATCGACCAAGGCGTGCCCGCGACCCGCATCGGGGCCAAGGGCTTCGGCTCGGACGCGCCCGCCGAGGGCGAGCCCAATGAGCGGATCGTCTTTAAGCTCGTCGTGGTCATGCCCGTCGCTGGCGAGTAATCGCTGGCGCTGCGGCGCCTACTTCACGCGAAACGCGAAGCGCATCCCCACCGGACCGTGTGTGTCGGTGGGGAATTGTGCTTTTGAAAGCTCGTCTTTTATGCACGACGCCAGCATCGCATCGCCGACCGTGTCACGCATGACGCGTAGGTGCTGAACCGCGCCCGCCTGCACAAGCCAGCGCAGCTCGATCTCGCCCACCAGCCTTCCCGCTCGGTCAAGCGCAGACGCGTAGCACGCCTGCACCGCCGCCTCGCGGCGCCCGTAGGCGTCTTCGACCTGAGACAAGCGGCCGCTGAACTCTACGACGGTCATGTCTCGCACATCCACGTGCCCTTTGAGCTTCGGGGCGGAGGACACGACGGTCGGGGCGACGTTGAGATCGAGCTCCACCGAGCCCACCTCCCGCCCAAGCGGCTTCGGTACGACCCGCCGCGGCCGAAGGTCGCCGCCCCCGGTCGCGATCACCGCGGGCTTCGCCGCGGGCTTCGCCGCGGGCTTTGGCACCGCTCTCACTGGGAGCGTCGCGGGCCCGCCGCCCTCTGCCTTCGGCGGCTCTGCTTCCGGGGGCTCGACGAGCGGTGGCACGACCGCCTCGAGAGGTGTCGGCGCCACTGTCGACTCAAGCGCGGCGGTCGCCTCCACAGCGGCCGGCGGCGCGATGACCACCATCGCGTCCTGGGGCCGTCCCACCGCCATCGCGACGAGGATCAGCACGGCGAGTCCCGCGCCCATCCCCATGCCCGCCGAGAAGGCCTGAAGGCGCAGCACACGCGTCTCCGCCGCGTCCGCGTCCTCGGGCGGCGCCGAGCGAATGGAGGAGGGGATGGAGTCGAGCAGCACGGGGAGCGTCGGCGCGCCCTTCGCCTTGCGGTTCATGCGCTTAGGCTCGTACACCTCCACGCCGAGCGCCTCCATCGGCGGCGGCGCAGCGCGCACCTCGTGAATGGGCGTCAGGCCGGGGAGACTAAACTCAGTCAGATCGGCGAACTCGGCGCTAAATCGCCTCAGAGCGGCTTCGTCCTGAGCGGCGGCCGTCCGGTGGGTCGCTTCGGCGGGCGCGACCGCCGCAACGGCCGTCGGCGCGAGCTGAACCGCCGGCGGCAGCACCACCGCAGAGGCGCGCGCGGTCGGCCCGCGATCCGCCATGACGGGCGGCGTCAGAGACTCAATCGGGGCCTCGAACCAGTCGAAGATCAAGGGCTCGCGAGGCAACGGCGCCATCGGCGTGGGCTCGGCGAACCTCGCCAACGGGGGGGCTGTAGCGGCCCGGTTGCGCGCGACCGCGGGCTGCGCGAGCTGCTCAGGGCGTGTGACCTCCAGGGGCCCCCACAGGTCCTGCGCGCGCTGTTCGGGGCTCTGCGGCGTGGTCGCCCGCACGGTCGCGCGCTCGAGCTCGCGAGCGAGTCTGCGGCGCATGGAGCGCGAGGCGCGCTGAACCGCAGCAGCCCGCACGGCCTCGGACAGCCCATCGCCGTCCGGCGAGCGCGCCGACGTGTCGACGACGCTGGAGAGCATGGGGAGCGACGCCGCCTGCGAGAGCGGTACGTCGACGGACGGTGGCGCGAAGGAGCGCTCAAACGGCCGCTCAGAGCGCTGGCGATTGGTCGCAAACGGGCTGTCTGGCAGCGCCTCAACCTCCATCGGGGGGCGCGCGACGCGTCGCGGTGGGCCAGTCTCTGTCGCATCGGGGTCGCCGACCCCGCCCCAAGTCGCCGAGGGGCGGACGTCGCCCTGCGGCCGAGCGCTCCTGGCAGGCCCGCCCGGGTCCGTCGCGCGCACGTCTTCGCTGACGTTCACGGCGGGCGCCGACACCCCTGAAGCGCGGCTTGGAACGCACACCCGCCGCGTACCAGGCTGGGTCGCGGCTTGGTCAGGAGTGTTCGCCTCGGGAGGGATCTTTGTCATGTCACACCAAACATCGGATCAACCGTCGACGGTGTTGAGCGAAGCGCACGCGGCGATGCGGCGCGACGCCGTCGAGGCCGATACGAGGGGGCATGCGCAAGTTCCCCTTCACCGTCGACGCTCACGTTGGAAACGCGCGAGCGACCACCCTCGAACTCCCACACGGCACCGTGCAAACGCCCGTGTTCATGCCCGTGGGGACTCAGGCGGCGATCCGCTCAGTCAGCCCGCTACACCTCGCGGACACCGGCACGCAGATCCTGCTCGCGAACACCTACCACCTGTCTCAGCGCCCGGGCTCCTCGCTCATCGCCAAAGCGGGCGGCCTCCACAAGTTCATGGCCATCGACAAGCCGATGCTCACGGACTCCGGCGGCTTTCAGGTCTTCTCGCTCGACAAGGAGGTGACCGAAGACGGCGTCACCTTCCGCTACGAGGTCGATGGCGAGCGCACCTTCTTGTCGCCCGAGCGCAGCATGGCCATCCAGCAGGAGCTCGGCGCGGACATCGCAATGGTGTTCGACGAGTGCTTGGCGTACGGCACGGACATCGAGTACGCGCGCGCCTCGGTCGACCGCACCACGCGGTGGGAGCAGCGCAGCAAGGACGCCCACACTCGCCCGGACCAGAGCCTCTTTGGCATCGTGCAAGGCGGTTTTTGGCCCGAGCTACGCAAGCACTCGGCGCAGGCGATCGCGGAGATCGGCTTCGACGGCTACGCCATCGGCGGCCTCTCCGTCGGTGAAGGCCACGACCTCATGTGCGAGGTCCTCGCCTACACCACGCCGCACATGCCTTGGGATCGCCCCCGCTACCTCATGGGCGTCGGACGCCCGCTGGACCTAGTCGAGGGCGTCGCGCTCGGCGTCGACATGTTCGACTGCGTCATTCAGACCCGCCACGCGCGCTCCGGCGTCATGTGGACGGATCGCGGCCGCGTGCGCGTCACCGATCAGCGCTACCGGCGCGATCTGTACCCCGTCGACTCGTCGTGCACCTGCTACACCTGCACCAACTTCAGCCGCGCCTACCTGCACCACCTGTTCCGCGTGGGCGAGATCCTGGGCGCTACGCTCGCCTCGGTGCACAACATCACATGGTTCCACGCCTTCATGGCGCGTATGCGCCAGAGCATCTTGGACGGCACCTTCGAGGACTTCCGCAAGTGGACCCACGAGGTCTACCCGAAGGGCGCGCAGAACGAGCCCGACCTCGACGGCGTGATCGCCCCCGATGCGGGGCGCGCGTGCCCCGCTCGCCCCAAGGACACGCGGAAAAAAAGCCGCGGTGGATCGCGCAAGCGGTGATCCGATGAGCGCGCCGGTCGCCCCTGGACGCGCCGCCACGCTACAATTATTTTCGTTTTTCAAGCTCCTGACACAGCCGGGGGCGGTGGCATGGCCTTTGCTTTCATGTGATCGACGGAGAAGAACATGTCCACGCTGCAGCTCGCAACGCCCCAAGCCCCCCTCCTCGACCTCGTGAACGACCTCCACCTGGAGCACTTCACGAGCGGTGCGCGCCGCGCAGAGGGCCCCCTCGTCGCCGGTCGCCGTGACGGCTTGTGGCGCACCTGGCACCCGAGCGGGCAGCTCGCCGAAGAGGCGCTGTACCAAGACGGTCGCCGGCACGGTCCGTTCCGCGCTTGGCACGCCGACGGCGCCCTGTGGTCCGACGGCGAGTATGTGCACGGTCGGCTTCACCGCGAGTGGCGCTGCTACTGGCCGAGCGGCGTGCTTGCCATCGCCGGCTCCTACGAAGCGGGCCGCGCCGTCGGCCTGTGGACGTACACCGATCAGCGCGGCGAGCTGCTGCGCCAGGTCGATCACACCGCCGTTCACTAAGGCGTCGTAGGCCGACATCCTTCGCGGCGTCGCGTTGCGGTGGCGCTTAGACAGCGTTAGCCCGCGCCCCTGATGGAGGCCTCTTGGCAGCAGACGACCTGATTGAGATTGAGGGTGTTATCAAGGAAGTGTTCCCTGGTGGTCACTTCTTGGTGCAGACCCAAGCCAACACCGAGGTGCACGCGCACCTCGCGGGCAAGCTGCGCCGCTTCCGTATTCGCGTCGTCCTTGGCGACCGCGTGACCGTCGCCGTGTCTCCGTACGACCTCTCCAAGGGTCGCATCGTCTTCCGGCACAAGTAGACCGCTCCGAGCGGTAGTCACCAGCCCCGCTCGCGCGGCGAGGAGCCGATGGACTTCGACGGCTGGCTGACTCTCGCTGTGGTCGTGGGCGTAACGCTCGCGATGACACGCGACCTCGCCCCAGACTTCTCGATGCTCGTCGGGCTGTGCTTGCTCGTGGTCGGTGGCGTGCTGGAGCCCGAGGACGCCCTCAAGGGCTTCTCGAACCCAGCGGTAGCGACCATCGCGGTGATGTTCATCGTCGCGGCGGCGCTGACGTACACAGGCGCGCTGCGCCTGCTGTCGTCCGTCGTGTTCGGGAAAGCGACCGGACGCAGGCGCGACCTGCTGCGCTTCTTGGTGCCTGTCTCCGCGCTCTCCGCCTTCATGAACAACACGCCGATCGTCGCCATGCTCATCCCGGTCGTGCGCGACTACGCGAACCGCGTGGGACAGTCGCCGTCGCGCTATCTCATCCCGCTCGCTTACGCAGCCGCGCTCGGCGGCACCTGCACGCTCATCGGCACCTCGGGCAACTTGGTCGTGTCGGGCATGCTGCAGACCCACGGCTACGAGCCGCTCGGCATGTTCGAGCTCACGCCGGTCGCGGTGCCCACGGCGATCGTCGGCCTGCTCTACCTCACGTGGGCCTCCAACCGCCTCATCTCGCCGCGCATCTCGCCCCGCGCCTCGGCGCAGAGCGAAGCGAGGGAGTACCTCGCTGAGGTGCTGGTCGCGACGGACTCTCCGCTCATCGGGCAGTCGGTGGAAGCCGCTGGGCTGCGCCACCTCGCCGGGCTGTTCCTGGTCGAGATCCGCCGCGCCGACGGCCGCACCGAGCGCCCAGTCAGCCCCGCGGATCGCATCGGCGGCGGCGATCACCTCGTGTTTACCGGCGTCGCAGCGACGGTGCAGGACCTGCGCCGCTTTCCGGGGCTCATCCCCATCGATGACGCGACCCCCGAGGACGACGATCGCCCGCTGTTCGAGGTGGTCATCAGCCACAACTCGCCCCTCGTCGGGCACACCGTCCGCGAGTCGGGCTTTCGACGCCGCTACGACGCCGCGATCCTCGCTGTCCACCGCTCTGGCGAGCGCATTGACGGGAAGATCGGCGATATCCGCCTGGAGCCGGGCGACACGCTCATGGTCGCCGCATCCCAAGGCTTCGGCGAGACCTGGCGCGACAGCCACCACTTCTACCTTGTCAGCACGGTGGTCCAAGCCGAGAAGCCCCCCGCCTACCGCCAGACCAACGTGGCGATGGGAACGGTGGCCGTCCTCGTCGCCCTCCCGCCGCTGCTCGGCATCTCTATGCTGGAGGCGGCGATGGCCGGGCTCGTGATGCTGCTCGGGACGCGGTGCATCACGCCGCGCGTCGCCCGTGAGTCGGTGAGCTGGAGCGTGCTCGTGCTCATCGGAGCCGCCTTCGGGGTCGCCCACGCCCTGGACACCTCGGGCGCCGCCGCGTTCATCGCCAGCGGCTTGGTGCGCGCCACCGCCGGCTTTGGCCCCCTCGGCCTGCTCGCCGGCGTGTACCTCTCCACGGTGATCTTCGCGTCGTTCATCAGCAACGCAGCCGCGGCGGCTTTGGTGCTGCCCGTCGCGCTCACCGCCTGCGAGGCGGCCCACCTCGATCCGCGCCCCTTCGCCGTGGTGGTCGCCCTCGCCGCGAGCGCCGTGTTCAGCACGCCGATGGCCAACGCGACGCTGCTTGTTTACGGCCCCGGCGGCTACCGCTACGTCGACTTCCCCCGCGTGGGCCTGCCCCTGAACGCGCTCTGCCTCACGATCGCGCTCGTGCTCGTGCCCTGGCTGTGGCCGCTCGTTCCCGCCGTCGGGTAGCGCGAGGGCCGACGGGCTTGCGCCGAGGCCGCGCGGCGATGGATACTTCCGCACCCGACGGAGTACCTGACCCATGGCGCGCGCCTTCGAGAAGTTCACCAACAAGTCCCAAGAAGTCATCGCAGAGGCGCAGCGTCTAGCAGGTCGCCTCGGAAATCCAGAGATTCATCCGGCGCACTTCCTGCTCTGCATGCTGGATCAAGAAGACGGAGCGGCGCTCCGCGTCCTCGACAAGATGCACATCGTGCCCGACGAGATGAAAGCGGGCGCGGCCAAGGCCGTCGACGCCTTCTCCAAGGTCTCCGGCGGCACCAAAGCCAAGCTCTCGCGCGAGAGCGAGACCGCCATCCACAAAGCGGAGGGGCTCTCGGAGCAGCGCAAGGACTCGCACATCTCGGTGGAGATCCTGCTCCTCGCCATCGCCCACGGGCGCTCCAGCGGCGCGGACGTGCTGGTCGACTTCGGCGTCACCGCGGAGCGCTTGGAGGCCGCCATCGACGAGCTGCGCGGCGGTCAGCGCGTCACCGGCGAGGACCCCGAGGGCCAGTTCGAGGCCCTGGCAAAGTACACGCGCGACCTCACCAAGCTCGCCGCTGAGGGCGGCATGGACCCGGTCATCGGCCGCGACGAAGAGATCCGCCGCTCGCTGCAGGTCCTCGCGCGACGCCGCAAGAACAACCCGGTGCTCATCGGCGAGGCCGGCGTCGGCAAGACCGCGATCGTCGAAGGCATCGCCCAGCGCATCGCCGCGGACGACGTCCCCGAGAGCCTCCGCGGCAAGAAGCTGCTCTCCTTCGACCTGCCCGCGCTGCTCGCTGGCGCCAAGTTCAAGGGCGAGTTCGAGGAGCGCCTCAAGGCCGTGCTCACCGAGATCGAAGCCGCGAACGGCGAGATCATCCTGTTCATGGACGAGCTCCACACCCTCGTGGGCGCGGGCAAGTCCGAGGGCGGCATGGACGCGGGCAATATGCTCAAGCCCGCCTTGGCCCGCGGTGAGCTGCGCTGCATCGGCGCCACCACGTTGGACGAGTACCGCAAGCACCTGGAGAAGGACAAGGCCCTGGAGCGACGCTTCCAGCCCGTCTTTGTCGAGGAGCCCACCGTCGAGCAGACGATCGCCATCCTCCGCGGCATCAAGGAGAAGTACGAGGCCCACCACGGCATCGAGATCCGCGACGACGCCGTCGTAGCCGCCGCCGTGCTCTCCGACCGCTACATCTCCGATCGCATGCTCCCCGACAAGGCCATCGACCTCATCGACGAGGCGGCGAGCCGCATCAAGATCGAGATCGAGTCCAAGCCCACCGAGATCGACACGCTGGAGCGCCGCATCACCGGCCTGCAGGTTGAGCTCGGCTCCATCGCCCGCGACGACAACGACATCGCCCGCGAGCGCTCAGCGGACATCAACAAGATCATCTTTGGGCTGCGCGAGGAGCTCAGCGTGCTGAACGACCGCTGGGGCCGTGAGCGCGACGCCCTCAACGCCATCGCCGACATCCGCGACGAGCTCGACGACCTCCAGTTCGAAGGGGAAAAGGCGCAGCGTGCTGGCGATTATGAGCTCGCAGGCTCCATTATTCACGGCCAGATCCCCGCGCTTCGCGCCCGCCTCGTCGAGCTCCAGGGCGAGCTCGCTGTGCTCCAAGAGGACGGCGCGCTGCTCTCCGAGATGGTGACGGAAGAGGAGATCGCCGACGTCGTCAGCAAGTGGACCGGCGTACCCGTCGCCAAGCTCAAGACCAGCGAGCAAGAGCGCCTCATCGCCATGGAGGACAACCTCCACAAGAAGGTCATCAGCCAGCACGAGGCCATCGTCGCGGTCGCCAACGCTGTGCGCACCAGCCGCGCCGGCCTGCAGGACCCCAACCGCCCCATCGGCTCCTTCTTGTTCCTCGGCCCCACCGGCGTCGGCAAGACCGAGCTCGCGCGCGCCCTCGCCGAGTTCTTGTTCGACGACGACACCGCCATGGTGCGCATCGACATGTCCGAGTACATGGAGAAGCACTCGGTCGCCAAGCTCATCGGCGCGCCCCCCGGCTACGTCGGCTACGACGAGGGCGGTCAGCTCTCCGAGGCCGTGCGCCGCCGCCCGTACTCGGTCGTGCTCTTGGACGAGGTCGAGAAGGCCCACCCCGACGTGTTCAACCTGCTGCTGCAGGTGCTCGATGACGGCCGCCTCACCGACAGCAAGGGCAAGACGGTCGACTTCAAGAACACCGTCGTCATCATGACGAGCAACGCCGGCGCGCACAAGATCCTCGAGGCCGGCACCGACCACGAGAAGGCCAAGGCCGCCGTGGAGAAGGAGCTCGTGAACGCCTTCCGGCCCGAGTTCCTCAACCGCATCGACGAGAAGGTCGTCTTCCGGTCGCTCACCCGCGAGAACATGGACTTGATCCTAGAGATTCAGCTCAAGCGCGTTCGCCGCTTGCTCTCCTCGCGCAAGCTCTTCTTGGCCATGACCGACGCCGCCAAGACCGCCGTGTGCGACGCGGGCTTTGACCCGATCTACGGCGCCCGCCCGCTCAAGCGCGCGATCACGCAGTACCTCGTGCAGCCCATGTCGCGCGCGATCATCAGCGGCGGCTACGAGCCGAACGACACCATCACCGTCGACGTGGTGGACGAGCAGCTGATCTTCGACCGCGTGCCCGCCCCCGAAGAGGAGGCCGAAGCCTAGGGCTCGTCAGCGCCCGCGGAAGTCCGCCGGGCGCTTTTGCACAAAGGCCTGCACGCCCTCCAAGAAGTCGGCGCTCCGCAGCAGGGAGCGCTGGCCCTCGCCTTCGAGCGCGAGCGTGCGCTCGAGCGTGCCGTCAGCGCCGAGCACAGCGCGCTTGGCGGCGGCGAGGGCGAGCGGCGGCCCGGAGGCGAGGCTCAGGGCGTAGGCCTGAACCGCAGCTTCAAAGCCGTCTTGGGGCCATACCTTGTTGAAGAGGCCCAAGGCCAGCGCCTCGTCGGCGTCCAGCAGGCGGGCCTCGTAGATGAGCTCGAGCGCCTTGGCGCGGCCGACCAGCTGCTGCAAGAAGAGCGTGCCGCCGCCGTCCGGCATCAGCCCGATGCGCGCGAAGGTCGACCCAATGCGCGCGCGCGCGGAGGCGATCCGAAGGTCACAGCCGAGGGCGAGGTCACAGCCAAAGCCAACGGCGGCGCCGTCGACGGCGGCGATCGTGGGCTTGGTGATGCGCTGAATCGCGAACACAAGCCGCTGAAACAACGCCAGGCCGTCATCAACCGCGACGCCACCCGTGGCGACCAGGTTGTAGGCGCCCTTGAGGTCGAGGCCGGAGCAATAAGAGCCGCCAGCGCCGAAGAGCACGAGGGCGCGCACGGCGGCGTCCGCTTGAGCGGCGTCCACGAGCGCGGCGAGGCGCTCCACCACAGGCAGGGACAACCCGTTGCGCGTCTCGTGGCGGTCGAGGATCAACCACCGCACCGCGCCACGATCCTCGCTGTAAACTTGGCCCTCGAGCGTGTCGCTCATGGGACCTCCGTCACTTCGACCGTCTCCGACGACACGAGCTGCACCGGGCACGGGAGCGCCGGGGCGTCGAGCAGCACGACCCACTCCGCGACCTGGGCGGTGCCCTCGTGCAGCGTGGTCTTGGTGGTGAGCACGTCGAGGCGGGTGGGATCGAGCGGGTGCTCGTTCTTGTGCGTCCAGACGCGGTCGCCGTCGATGGTGACCGCGATCGCGCCCAAGGGCGCGGCCTTTCGGAAGTCCGCGATGGCGTTCGCGGCAGGCTGGTCCAAGAAGACGATGGTCGACGGGTTGGCGACGATGTCCAAGCGAACGAGCGAGCCCGTGACGTGGCTGCGGTCGACCAGCACGTCGCCCGTCTCCGCGTCGAGCACCTGAAGGTCACCCGTCTGGGCGAGCGCGATGGGGATGCGCGCGGCGCGCTCCACCTCGACGGGCAGGCGCGTGGTGAGCTCGAAGCCGTCGGGCTTCGTCTCGAAGTGCGGGTCACCGAGGCCCATCGCGTCCACGCGCCCCTGCACGATGGGCAGCGCCTCGGCGCACGCCGCGTAGCGCAGGCGCATGGTGTCGCCGTCGGCAGGCCGACCACGAGCCCCCATGACGAAGAGCACCCCGTAGGCCGCGATGATGATCATCACGAGTCCTACGGGCAGGGTGAAGAACCAACAGCCGGGTCGGGGCTGGCTTGCGGACAGAGAAGGTGGAGTCGACATGGCCGTCACGCCTATCCGAATCGGCGCGCGCCGTCCGGCGCGGAGGTCGCCGACTTGAGCGCGCCGCGTCGATCCGATACCGAGGCGCCGAAGACCACGGAGGGGAGCGCATGACAGCGGCAGATTGGGGGCTCGCCCTCGTGGCGACGCTCAGCGTCGTCGCCTCAGCCTTCGCCAGCGCGGCCGCGCTCGCCTACCTGCTCAACCGCCGCGTGTGGCCGCTCGTCGGCACGCTCCCGCTCGCGCTCGCGCCCCTCACCTCCATCCTCGCCAGCGCCGCCGAGCTGCTCGTAGCGGCGGGGCGGCTGCCTCACGTCGTCCCCCACAACCAAGGCGGGCTCTGGCTCCACGCCCCGATGCTCGCGAACGCGCTCCCGAGCTTGCTCTTGCTGACGGGCTGCGCGCTCGCCGGCTCGCTGCGCGGCCCCCGCGGCTGGAAGCGCCCAGCCCTCGCCCTCACCCTCGCCCTCCCGACCATGGTCGGCGCTGCGGCGCTCGCAGCCCCGCTCGGCCTCTCCGCCCTGTGGTTCCCGGCCGCTACGGCGGTCGCGGTCCTGCTCGCGGCGCTCGCCACCGTCAGCGACGACCGCGAGGGCGCGGCCCCCCACGCGGCGATGGCAGCGGCGCTCACCGTGCCCGTGCTCGTCGGCTGCGGCGCGGCGAGCCTGCTCGCGGGTGGTGCGCCCCTTCCGGTGGCGATCGCTGTGTGGGCGTGGAGCGCGCTTTGCGCGACGGTGCCGCTCGCGCCGCCAGCCCACAAGCGGACGAACTGGGCGCTCGCCTCCTGGCCGGGCCTCGTGGGCGGCCTCGCGGCCGGCGCGCTGCTCGCGATCGGCGGAGGCTCGCAGCTATGATCGCGCTGAGCTCCGTCGTCCTCGCCGCCGCGGTCGGCCTCGCCCTCGCCCTCGGCGCGCGCGTGCCCGCGGCCCTCGCCGTGGCGCCGCTCGGCCTATGGCTGTTCGCGCCGCTGCTCCCCGCCGCCGCGCCTGCGGTGACGACCCTCGACGGGCACGCGGCCGACGCGCTCCTCGCCAACGCCGCGCAGCTCGCCGCCGCCACCGGCGCGCCCACCCAAGCGCTGTGGGGGATCACGGGCGCGTACGCCGCCCTCGTGCTCGGCGCGCTCGTCGCCGTCGCCCGCTCCGCCGGCCCGCGCCGAGCCGTCGCCGCGGCGATCTTCCTCGGGCTCTCGCTCCTCACCGCGTCGGTCGCTGGGGCCGAGGTCTTCCTCGCCCAAGAGCGCACCGCCGCGCTGCCGATCCTCGCGCTCGCGCTCCTCGGCGCGCTGCCGGCGACCGTAGCGATCAGCGGCGGGACACGGCGCACCAACGCTCCCGAAGCAGCCGCCACAGCGGGCCTCGCCTTCGCGGTCGCCGTGAGCGCCCTCGGCCGCGCCGGGCTCGGCCTCGCCGAGGCGCGCTCCGCCGACGTCGTTCGCCAGGTGGACATCTACGCGCTCGGGGACGCGACCGCTTCGGCGGCGCTCGCCCTCGTGAGCAGCGGCGCGCTCATCGGCCTCGCGAGCGTCTCAGCGGCGCTCATGGGGCTCATCGCGCTCTCTGCCCTCGCCTCGCGCGAGCAGCCCGTGCGCACGGCCCTCGCCAGCGGCTGGCTCGCCATCGCCGTGCTCGCGCCCCGCCCGCTCGCCACCTTCACCCTGCATCAGAACGTGCTCGCGCTGGAGGCGCTCCAGCAACCCAACGTCACCCTCGCGCTCCCCGTCACCGCCGGCCTGCCAGCGCCTCTGTGGGCGCCGACGCTCACGCTCCCCACGAGCGCGCCCCCGCTCCTCAACGGCACCGCCCTCGCACCGGACAACCAAGCGCTGCGCGAGCTCCCCGCGGACGCCCCGCTCGCGCTTCGCCTCGACGCGGCGCGCCCGTGGTCCGACGTCGCGCCGCTCCTCGCTGCGACGCCGCCGAAACGCCAGCTCATCGCGCTCACCACCGGCGCGAGCGTGCCCCTCGCCGTCGAGGACACGACGACGCGCTTCGCCGTCGAGCTGGGCCCGGACGGCTTCCTCATCACCGACAGGACCGCCCCGGGCGCGCTCCCGCTCCGCTGCGAGCCCGCGCCCTGCGCCGCCGAGATCGCCTACCCGACGCGCGAGCTGAGCCGCGCCCTGTGGCGCCTCAAGCGCATGAGCCCCGAAGAGCGGAGCATCACCCTGACGATCGCGCCGGAGCTTCGCTGGCAGACGGTCGTGGACGCTGCCCTCGCGCTGCACGCCGTCGCCCCCGAGGACCAGGACGGCGTGAGCTTGCCGCTCTTCGCCGAGGTCGCGCTGGACGCGCGGTAGACGTCGACGCACCGCGCCAAGCACGAGCCTAAGTGACGGCCTCGAGGAGCGCCCGGAGCTTCAGGAGGTCCGCAGGGGCGTACTCGTGGTGGTTTTTCAGCAGGTCGACGGCGACGGCCCGCTCCGCTGCGCGACCCGTCAGCCTCGCGTTCCCTGGTCGCGACTGGTCGGGGACCCGCATCCACTGGTTCACGATGCCGCGAAACATGGCCTTCGCTGGCATCAACTCGCGCCAAGTGCCGCTGCCAAACTGAAGCGGGAACACGCCGCCGGTGAGCAGGGCGCACTCCTTGTGGTACGCGCTTCGGACCTCGACCTCCGTCACGCCGGACGACACCGTGTCCCGAAGCCCCTGCAGGAGGGGAGCTGCCACTAAGAGCTCTTCGACCTCGGACGCGTTGCGCCCATGGGCCTGTCCCTCGCTCAGCAGCGGCCCCGGGCTGCGCTTCACGAGGTTGCGCCGGGACACGAGCACGCGATTCGCTGCGGCGAACCACACGCTAGCGCTCGCTTGCGCCGCGATCCATTCGCGCAGCTCCGATGCTGCGGCTGTGGGCTTCCAGTACGCTGATCGCGCCAACCAGTCGGGCTCCAGAAAGTAGCTCTCCACTTCCTTGCGGCGCCAAATGAGGAGGTTGTCGTACGCGGGATCGGGGAAGTGAGCCCAGCTCGCCTCGACGACGCCCTCGTCCCAGTCGTCGCGGTCGATCACGAACCAGTACTCTGGGTGAAATACGTGAAGCGCAGTGGCGGCAGAGCGAACGGAGAAGCTCGAGCCCAGCGGCTGAACCCGTAGCTTCGGCGAGACCAGCTCGCCGAGGACCGTCACGTCCAGCCCGTCTTTGGTCCCCTCCACGAAGAGCACGTGCTGCGCTCCCTGTAGGACCGCTTGCGCGGCCGCACCGGTCTCGATCGTCAACATGTGGCTACTCGCGACGAAGCATGAGGCGACGGTCCTCGGGCACTGAGCCGTAGATCTCTTCGGAGTGCGTCGCGAGGATGTACTGGTTCCGCGGCGCCAGTTCGGCGAGCTTGTGAACGAAGATCCGCTGCCACTCCGCGTTCAGATGAAGTTCGGGCTCGTCGATGAGGACGATGGCGGGGCGGTGCTGCGTCGTGAACCACACGAGGAACAGGGTGGCGATGATCTCCTTCTGTCCTGAGCTGAGGCCGTCAAAGCTAAAGGACGCCCCCCCTGACGCTGGCGCGACCCGAAGCTCGAGCGTGCCGTCCGGCCCCGGACGCAGCTTGTCTACGTTGCCTCCAGCGAAGTCGCTGATCAGCCCGTTGAGCTTCGTGAGGATCGCCTCGTTGTCTCCCTCAGCCCGCACCCCTTCGAACAGTCCGCTCCGCGCCATCATGGCCTGGACGAGGACGACCTTGAACGTCGACAAGGGGCCTGGACCGCCGTAGCGCCGAGGCGGGTACATCCTGCGAGAATACGATGGATCGACCATCGCCCCGAGCGCGGAGCTGCCCTCCAGCACCTTCCGATACGAGTGGAACATCAGGATCGGCGGGAGCAGGAGCGGCTCGCTGCTCATGCCGAGCACCGACTCCAAGAACCCGTCATCCACCGGCGAACCGTAGCGGAGCCACGAGGGGTCGACGTACTCGCGGAGCACGCCGCCACCCTTCGTCTGGTGGACCCCACCGTCCGTGATCTCCAGCGACACCCCGTGGTCTCTCCTAGCGACATTCAGCGTCGCGGAGACGGTCGCCTTCGAGCAGCCAGACCGAACGAGCAGCTCGTAGGGGTTGGTGAGCTCCCGCGGTCGCGGATCGCGCTTGAGCATGTCGGGGTACGCCGCGCCGATCACGCTCAGCGCGCAGCACTCGAGCAGTGAGCTCTTTCCTACGCCGTTCTTGCTGCCCAACACGAAGGCGTCGAGCTGATCCTGGGAGCTTGGGGGGGGCAGCGTGAGCTCGACGTCGTCCAGTGACTTGTAGTTCTCTGCGCGAAGGTTCGCGATTCTGACCCGCGCCGTCTCGACGGGCTTTGGATCGTTGGCGGTTGTCGTAGCCATTTGCGCGTCTCGCGGGGCGATCCGCGGATGAGGACCGCGGTGAGTGAAGCGCCGCGTTGGCGCGGCATAGGTACTTGGAAGGAGCGCGCTACACGCTCACGTCGCGCAGTCTATGCCTTCGCGGCCGGCGCAGCGAGGGGTGACGTCCGCAGCGCTCTCCAAAGCGGAGGCGCCGCCTAGCGAGGCTACGGCCGCTGCGAAGGCCGCTAAAATACGACATTTCGCGGGTAGTGGCAGGTGTAGCCGTTCGGGTGCAGCTCCAGGTAGTCTTGGTGGTAGGACTCTGCGGCGGTGAAGCTCTTGAAGTCGCTGATCTGCGTGACCACCGGCTTGCCCCACACCTTTGCGGCGTCCACGCGGGCGATCATCGCCTTGGCGGCTTCGCGCTGGGCCTCGGAGGTGACGAAGATCGCGGAGCGGTACTGCGTGCCGATGTCATTGCCCTGGCGGTCCGCCGTGGTGGGATCGTGGACCTTAAAGAAGAGGTGGAGCAGGTCCGAGTAGGTCAACTTACTGGGATCGAAGGTGATCTGCACCGTCTCAGCGTGCCCCGTTCGCCCGGTGTGCACCTGGTCATAGGTGGGGTTGGCCGTGGTGCCGCCGACGTAGCCGACCTCGGTGTCGATGACGCCGGGCAGCTCGCGAATGAGCTCCTCCATGCCCCAGAAGCACCCACCAGCGAGGTAGGCGACCTCGCGCTGCGCCACCGCGTCGCCAGCGCTCTTCGCCTTCTCCTGCGCGACGCCGGGGAAGAGGGGCGCGAGCTGCGCGTAGCCCTCGGCCTCCAAGCGCGCCGCGGGCACGAAGCGCAGCGCGGCGGAGTTGATGCAGTAGCGCTTGCCCGTCGGCGCGGGGCCGTCGTCAAAGACGTGGCCGAGGTGACTGTCGGCGTCCTTGGAGCGCACCTCGACGCGGCTCATGAACAGGCCGTCGTCGTTGCGGGTGGTGACGTGATCCGTTTGGAGCGGGCGGGTGAAGGAGGGCCAGCCAGAGCCGCTCTCGAACTTGTCCTTGGAGCTGAACAGCGCCTCGCCGCTCACCACGTCGACGTAGATGCCTGCGGCGTGGTTATCCCAGTAGGCGTTATCAAAAGGGCGTTCGGTCGCCTCTTCCTGCGTGACGGAGAACTGGAGCGGGGTGAGCTTCGCGCGAAGCTCGGCTTCATCGTGCTTGGGACTGGACATCGGCGCTCCTGAATTGGAAGAGGGGGGCTCAGCGGACGCGCTGCAAGCGGCGCCTAGAGAGAGGCTCAGCGCGAGGGTGCACACCGCGCGACCTGTTGACAACATCATCGACCTCCAGACAGCCTTGTCGAGGTGGGTATCCTCGGCTGTGTAGGCGAGATGCCACCGCGACGCCTCCAGCTTCGCGCCATGACAACCCGTGACGAGGTGCCCTGTGAGACTGCCGCCCCAGCTCTCGGAAGAGCTCGAGTTCATCGCGATGGAGGCCACGCGCGGGCAGCCTATGAGCCCATCGCTCGCCCGCAGCGTCGAGCGCGACGTCACAGCGCTGCTGAGGCGATACGGCCTCGCGGACGCGCAAGTGCGCGCGCACCCCCAAGGCGGGGGCCTCGCGGTGGAGATCCTGCTCCCGAGGCCGGGAAGGACCGTTGAGCGCGTGGTGATCCGCATGGGAGGCTGACGCGGAGCCCATCGCGAGGGGCGTGTGGCACAATGAACGGACACGGAGGTGCACATGCTCACCCTGCTCTTGACCATCGGCCTCGCGCACGCGGGCGTCGTCGATGAGCAGATCGCGCGGTGCGAATCGGGACACCTCGAGTCGTGCTGGGTCGCCGCCGCGGGGCGCTTTGACGGCGAAGAGGATCGCCGCGACGTGGTGCAAGCGGCGGCCCTCGCCGAGCGCGGCTGCGCTGCGAGCGACGCCCGCGCGTGCCTCCAAGAGGCCCGAATCCGCTTGGAGACGGGCGCGCCGACGCGATCGCCGATCCGCGAGGTCCTCGCACAGGCGTGCGCGAGCAACACCGCCAGCGCCTGTGCGCTACAAGGCGCTGTGCTCGTCGCGGGGTTGGGAGGCGACGCCGATCCGCTCGACGGCTTTACGATCCTTCAGGAATAATGTGTAATAAGTGAGCCGCTCGCGTGTGCCTGGTTGGGCCGCCTCACCCTCGACGCCGCGCGCAGCGCCACCGCGCTCCAGAGCGCATGCGAAGGCGGCTACGGCGACGCCTGCGCCTGGCGTGGCGCGCAGCTCGATCGCGCCGAGGCAGGCCCCGACCAGCTCCTCCAAGCCCGCGCCCTCTACGAGCGAGGCTGCACCGCGCGCTCGGGCGTGGCCTGCGGCGCGCTTGGACGCACGCTCAACCCCGGCCGCATTGGCGCCCCCGACCCAGCGCGCGCGCTCGAGGTGTTCACCCGCGCCTGCGAGCTGCGCGACGCGCCGAGCTGCACCGCCGCTGCGGGCCTACAACGGGGCCCAGGAGCGCTTCAGCGCGACGACGTGCGCGCCCGCCACCTGCTGAGGCTCGCTTGTGACCTAGGCGATCTCGACGGCTGCGTCGGTCACGCGCAGATGCTCGAGCTCGGTCAGGGTGGCGGCCTCGATCAGACCTCGTCGCTCGCGGCCTACCGCCTCGCCTGCGATCAGGGCCAAGGGCTCGCGTGCTTCCACGTCGCGGGGCAGCTCAAGCGCGGGCGAGGCACATCACCGGACGCCGGGGGTGCGGCGCGCTTCCTGGAGCGGGCGTGTGCGAGCCATTACCCGGCGGCGTGCAACGAAGCAGCGACCGCGCTGGCGGCCGAGTCGCCAACGCGCGCAGCGACCCTGCTCTCCGTCGGCTGCGTCGACAACGACGGCGCCTCGTGCGCTGCGCTCAGCGCGCAGTACCAAAGCGGCGACGGCGTCCCACAGGACGAAGCGGCGGCGGTCGCGCTCCAAGCCAGGGCCTGCCGCTTGGGCGAGCGGGACAGCTGCCACTGAGCCTCCAAGACGCGGAGCGCTCTCTCGGGTTAGCGTGTTGAGCATGTCCGTCATCAAGAAAGTCTGCGACACCAGCGAGCTCATCGACCTCGTCCATAAGGGCGATGTGCAGGCGCTCGATCACATGACCACCTGCTACGGCGATCGCCTGCTCGCGGTGGGCCGACGCTACTGCCGCCGCGAGGAAGACGCCCACGACGCGGTGCAAGACGCGCTCTTGTCGGCGGGCGAGCACCTCAGCGACTTCCGCGGCGACGGCAGCCTCGAAGGCTGGCTCGTGCGCATGGTCGCCAACGCCTGCCATCGCATGCGCCGTGGCCGCAAGAACGACCCGTCGCTGCACGTCTTTGACATGGACCTCTCGTCCGACCACGACACCGATCCTGAGCTGTTGGCCGGTCGCGGCGAGCTCGCCGAGGCGATCGGCATCGCGCTGCGCGAGCTCTCGCCGACCGACCGCTTGATCTTCATCCTCGCCGAGGGCCAGGACTGGAAGGGCCCCGAGATCGCCGAGGAGCTCAGCCTCTCGCACAACGCTGTGCGCAGCCGCCTCACGCGCTCGCGGCGCCGTGTACGCGAGGCGCTGGAGCAGCACGTCCCGGGGCTCGCGCCAAGTCAGGCGTGATCGCGAAAAACATCAGCGCAGCGTAAGCGCACAAGCGTGAATGGCGGGGTAAAGGGGGGAGGTCGCGTACGCCCCAAGCTCCCGAGGTTCTCATGCGCATCGCTCTGGCCCCCGTCCTCCTCGCGCTCGTCTCCACACAAGCGAGCGCTGGCACCCTCGTCGCCGGCGACTACCTGCGGGCCTACTACGGCTCTCACGGCCTGTGGAACAGCAGCACGGACGCCGCCGGCCTCCAGATGAACGTGAGCGCGACCTGGTGGGACATCTCCTACCCCATCACGCCGTGGGTCAACTTCGTGGTCGAGTACGACGAGAGCGGAAACCCGCGCTCCTACGTCAACCGCACGGACACGGGCGCTTCAGGCTTCACCGATCGCCGAGCGAGCAACACGTCCTTCTCGGGCTACGCCATGTACACCCACGAATGGCAAGCGGGCTCGCTGAACATCAAGCGCTACGAGCTCTGGGACAAGACGGGCCGCACCATGCTCGTGCACCTGCTCGTCACCAACGACGGCGTCGTCCCGCTCACGAACCTGCGCGTCATGCAGGGCCTCGACCCCGACGTCGAGGTGTCCAAGTACGGCGTCGTCGGCAACTACTTCATGCACCAAAACGACAGCTTCGACCTGAACGGCGACGGCAAGTACGACTACGCCTCGGCCGAGGGCACCACGGACGGCTGGACGATCGCGTTTGGCGCCTGCCAGCCCGCCAACCAGAGCATCCTCTGGAACCAGTACGTTCACGACTATGATGCTTCGGGCTACACGATCGGCGGCACGATCAACGACGACACCATGCACTGGCGCCACCTGGCGGGCACCTTGGCCCCCGGCGCGCAGGCGAACTTCGGCTTCCTGGTGACCGCCACCACCTCCGCCGCGCTCGCGCTCGCCGAGTACCAAGACAACCGCGACGCGCGCTTGTGTCACTGGGCCGACTGGGACGAGGACGGCGACAATGACCCCATCATGGGCGGCAATGACTGCGACGACCTCGACCCCACGCGCTACACCGGCGCCCCCGAGATCGCGAACGACGGCATCGACCAGGACTGCGACGGCGTCGACTGGGTGACCGTGTCCTGCTTCCAGGACCGCGACCACGACCAGTACGGCAGCGTCATCGTCATTCAGAGCGACGACGCCGACTGCACCGACCCAGGCGAGTCCTCGGTCAAGACCGACTGCGACGACCTCGACCCCAACGTCTACCCAGGCGCCCCCGAGCTCCCCAACGACGGCATCGACCAGGACTGCAACGGCTCCGACCTGCGCACCGACACCGACCGCGACGGCGACGGCCTCTCCGACGACGACGAGCTCGACGTGTACCACACCGATCCGTTCAACCCCGACACCGACGGCGACGGCCTCTCCGACGGCGCCGAGGTGCTGATTCACCACACCGATCCGCTCGACCCCGACACCGACGACGACAACCTCGACGACGGCCAAGAGGTCATCACGATTCACACGGATCCGCTCAACCCCGACACCGACGACGACGGCCTGCTCGACGGCGACGAGGTCACCACCTACCACACCGACCCCTTCAACCCCGACACCGACGGCGACAGCCTGTCGGACGGCGACGAGGTCACGGTCTACGGCACGAACCCCCTCGATCCCGACACCGACAACGATGAGATGACCGACGACGTCGAGGTCTCGGTCGCATCGGATCCGCTCAACCCCGACACCGACGGTGACGGCATCTTGGACGGCCCCGACGGCCTCGGCGACGAAGACGATGACGGCATCATCAACGTGCTCGACCCGCACGAGGAGCTCATCCCGACCGGTGGCGCCACCGGCTGCTCCTCCACGGGCGGCCCCGGCTTCGGCGGCGGCTGGATGGCGCTGCTCGCCCTGGCGGCCCTGCGCACACGGAGGTCGGTTCGGCGACGCTCGTCGCTGAGAGCCGCTGCTAGCCTCGCTCTTCTGCCCGGTACGGCCCTCGCCCAAGAGGCCGCGCCCGACGTTCAGCACCTCAGCCCGTCTGGCACCACCAGCGGCTTCGCCACCGCGCGAAGCGCTACGCATCTTGAGCGCGGCGTGTTCTCCATCGACGCGCTCGGCCAGTACGCCTACCGCCCCTTCCAGCTCGCGGTCGTCGACACCAGCGGCGAGCTCATTCGCCGCGACGGCGTGGTCGACGGCCTCGCGGCGATGCACCTGCGGGCGGCCTACGGCATCACCGACTGGTTCGAGCTGTCGGTCGGCGCTCCGGTCCTTCAGATCGCCACCACCGGACCGGGGCTCACCACCCTCGGCGGCCAGGCCCAGACCGTCGGCACCGGCGACGTGGAGATCGCCTTCGCGCTCTCCGCGCAGTCCGCGGACGGGCTCGGCGTCTACTTGGAGCCCTTCGTCACGGCGCCGAGCGGCTCCACGGGCGTGTTCTTGACGCACGCGGTGCCCACCTACGGCGCCCGCGCGGGCTTCGCGCTCGACACCGACATCATCTGCTTCGCCGCTGGCGGCGGCTACCGCTCCATGCCGCACCCCTCCACCCTCGGGACCTTCCTCGCCATCGACGACGAGGTGCTCTTCGACGCGGGCCTCGGCTTCGTCTTCGTGCCCGAGCGCGTGCGGCTCAACTTCGAGTTCATGGGCTCCACGGTCGTCGGCAACACGCGCGACCTCATCGCGCTGCCCTCGCACGACTCCAGCCTGCACACGCCGGCCGAGGCGCTCGCCGACCTCCAGGTGCACACAGCGAGCGGCATCACCACCACCTTCGGCGGCGGCATGGGCCTCACGCCGGCCGTGGGCACGCCGCAGTTCCGCGCGTTCCTCGGGCTCTCTTACCAGCCCCCGAGCGAGCCGCCCGTGCCGCCCGTGCCGCCCGACACCGACGGCGACGGCTACCTCGACCCCGACGACTCCTGCCCGCTGGAGCCCGAGGACTTCGACGGCGACCAGGACTACGACGGCTGCCCCGAAGCCGATCGCGACCGCGACGGCGACGGCTTCCTGGACAAGGACGACGCCTGCCCCGATCAACCCGAGGACTTCGACGGCGACCGCGACGACGACGGCTGCCCCGAGGTCGCTGGCGACCGCGACGGCGACACCTACCCGGATGACGCCGACGGCTGCCCGGACGCCCCCGAAGACTTCGACACCTTCATGGACGAAGACGGCTGCCCGGACGTGGACAATGACGAGGACGGCATCCTCGACGTGGACGACGCCTGCCCGCTCAAGCCCGAGACCGTGAACGGCTACGCCGACGAAGACGGCTGCCCCGACAGCCTGCGCGTGCAGGTCAACAAGGAGCAGATCGTCATCTTGGAGAAGGTACACTTCGCCACCGCCAAGGCGGACATCCTGTCAGACTCCTTCTCGCTGCTGGACGAGGTCATCCGCGTGCTGCTCGACCACCCCGAGCTCGTGCGCGTCCGCGTCGAAGGCCACACGGACAGCCAAGGCGGCGACGACTACAACCAGAAGCTGTCGGACGACCGCGCGGCCTCGGTGCTCACCTACCTCGTCAACGGCGGCGTCGAAGCCTCGCGCTTGGAGTCCGCGGGCTACGGCGAAACCCGCCCCATCGGCGACAACGGCACGGCCAAGGGCCGCGAGCAGAACCGCCGCGTGGAGTTCCACATCTTGGAGCAGCTCGGCGCCGAGCCCGCGCCGGCTCCGGAGCCGGAGAGCGAGCCCACCAACGAGATCGAGCTCACCCCCGACGACGTCGCGCCCTTTGAGCTGCCCGACGAGGAGCTATGAGCGCCGCAGGATCCCGCCGAGCAAGAGCGCCTCTAGCTCGGTGACGATGGCGTCCGCGTCGGCCCGCTCGCCAAAGAGCGCGGCCTGCGCGACGGGCTCCTTCAGGCTCCCCAGCAAGCAGCGCGCCATCAGGCGGTCATCGCCGGTACGAACGATGCCCATGGCTTGGCCGCGCCGCAGCGCCTTGGCGATCCGCTCTACAGCGCGTCCGTAGAACAGGCGCAGCGCCTCATCGCCGTCCTCGTCGATGCCCGGCGCCTCGGCGAACAACAGCCGCGCGGCGTCCGCGTCGACCAGCGCGCCGACGATGCCGGCGAGGTTCGCCCGCACCTGCTCGGGGATCGAGCGCGTGACGTCGATGACGACGACCGCGGACTCGACGCCGTCGACCACCTCAGCGAGCACCGCGTCAAAGACGACGCGCTTGCTGTCGAAGTAGTTGTAGAACGTGCCGCGCGCGACGCCAGCGCGGTCGATGATGTCGGCGACGCTGGTGCGAAAGAAGCCGCGCTCAGCGAAGACGGCCCGCGCCGCGTCGAGCAGCTGGGCGCGTCGTTGCTGGGGTTCGAGCGGGCGGGCGCGGGTCACGCCGCCCACGCTATCACGCTAGGCGCGTGCAGGTCAGGCGCGGCGGCGACGGCGCCAACCGAGGAGCACGAGCACGCCCCAGAGCGAAGCGCCGCCGCTGGTCGAGGTCGAACAGCCACAGCCGCCCTGGGCGTACAAGCCGTTGGGGTCGACGACCGTTGGCGAGCCGTCGTCGTTCGGGTCGAGCGGATCCGAGCCTTGGGCGATCTCCACCGGGTCGGTGACGCCGTCGCCGTCCGTGTCCTGCAGCGTCGGGTCGGTCCCGTGAACGCCGACCTCTTCGCCGTCAGGGAGGCCGTCACCGTCGGTGTCGGGGTCGGTCGGGTCGGTGCCGCCCGTGACCTCCTCGCCGTCGTCGAGCCCGTCGCCGTCCGTGTCCGGGCGCAGCGGCTCGGTGCCGCCGTCGACCTCATCGCCGTCGCCGAGGCCGTCGCCGTCCGTGTCCGTCGCGAGCGGGTCGGTGTGCTGCTCGAGCACCTCTTGCCCGTCCGTCAGCCCGTCACCGTCGGTGTCCACGACGTTCGGATCGGTGCCGAGCACGGCCTCCTCGGCGTCCGTGAGCCCATCGCCGTCCGTGTCCGGCCCCGGGGACACGTCGTCTGCAGGGTCGAGCGGATCCGTCGGGTTCGGCCCGAGCACCTCGACGCCGTCGCTCGCACCGCCGCCGTCCGTGTCGCGGTTCAGCGGGTCGGTGCCGTAGTCGTGGAGCTCCGCGCCGTCGCTCAGGCCGTCGCCATCGGTGTCGCGCGCGAGCGGGTTCGTGCCCGCCGTGAGCTCGGCGCCGTCGTCGAGGCCGTCGCCGTCCGTGTCCGTGAGGAGCGGATCGGTGCCGTGCTGCTGGAGCTCCGCGCCGTCCGTGAGGCCATCGCCGTCGGTGTCGGCCGAGAGGGGGTCGGTGCCGCTGACGTGCAGCTCAAAGCCGTCGCCTAGGCCGTCGCCGTCCGTGTCCGCCGCGAGCGGATCGGTGCCCTGCCGCAAGACCTCGAGGCCGTCCGAGAGGCCGTCGCCGTCGGTGTCCGCGATGAGCGGGTTCGTGCCCAGCGCCTCCTCGTCGGCGTTGCTGAGGCCGTCGCCATCGGGATCAGCGGTGGGGTCGACCACCGTGCCAGTGTCTGTGCCGCTGCCAGTGTCTGTGCCGCTGCCAGTGTCCGTCCCGGTGTCCGTCCCGGTGTCCGTCCCGGTGTCCGTTCCCGTGTCCGTCCCGGTGTCCGTCCCCGTGTCCGTCCCCGTGTCCGTCCCCGTGTCTGTCCCGGTGTCCGTCCCGGTGTCCGTCCCAGGATCGACGTCATCCGCCGGGTTGAGCGGATCGGTGCCCCCGGCGATCTCCACGCCGTCGCCAAGGCCGCCGCCGTCGGTGTCTGCGAGGAGCGGGTTCGTGCCGTGGGTGAGCACCTCGGCGCCGTCGCTGAGGCCGTCGCCATCCGTGTCTGCTACGAGCGGGTTTGTGCCGAGCGTGGCCTCCACGTCGTCCGTGAGCCCGTCGCCGTCGGTGTCCGGAGGCGGCGGGGCGTCGGTGTCCAACGCGTCGATCGTGCCGTCTCCGTCGATGTCTGGCCCCGCGGAGCCCCCTTCGATCGCGTCGTTGCGACCATCGCCGTCGGTGTCCGCCAGGAGCGGGTCGCACTCATCGTCCGCCGTGCCCACGCTGTCGCCGTCCCAACGCCCGTTCTTGTTGAGGTCCTCTGCGCCATCGCTGAGGCCATCGCCGTCCGTGTCCGCGAGGGTCGGGTCGGTCTTCGAGGCCTTGTCGGCGTCCGGCACCCAGGTGGACGCTGTGCCCGCGAAGGGCACTTGGCGTCCGTCCGACACGCCAGCGGCGACGCCGACCACGCGGCCGAGCTCCAGGCCGTCGGACAGCCCGTCGCCGTCCGTGTCCGCCACGAGCGGGTCGGTGCGGCGGCTCCAGCGCTCCAGGCCGTCGGGCAGGCCGTCGTCATCGGTGTCCGCGTCGAGGGGGTCCGTCTCGTCGCCCGTGCCGCGAACGCCGTCGGCGCCCAGCTCCTCGCCGTTGTCCTGGATGCCATCGCCGTCCGTATCGGCGTCGTAGGGATCCGTTCCGAGCTCCGTGACCTCGCGCAGATCGGAGATGCCGTCAGCGTCCGAGCTCAGGTCGAGCGCGTTGGGGATGCCGTCGCCGTCCGTGTCGACCACCAACCCGCCCTCATCGAGGTCGCTGATGGTGTCGCCGTCCGTGTCGACCGCGTTCGGGTCGGTCTCGTCGTCCACGCGCCCGGGTTGATCGCCCGCGAAGGCGCCGTCCGCGTTCACGTCCTCGACGCCGTCGTCGAGCCCGTCGCCGTCGGTGTCCGCGTTGGTCGGGTCGGTTGTTGAGCTGCTGTCGGCGTCCGCAGCCCAGCCGGGCGCGGTCGTGTCTGTGCCTGCGTACGCGACGCCCAGCCCGCCGCTGATCCCGTCTGCGACAGCGTCAACGAGGGTCAGCCCCACTTCGAGGCCGTCGGAGAGGGCATCGCCGTCGGTGTCGCTCGCGAGCGGGTCGGTGGGGCCCCAGCCGAGCAGCGGCCCGGTGCTCGCCAGCTCATCGCCGTCCGACAAGCCGTCGTCATCGCTGTCGGCGTCGGCGGGGTCGGTCTCGTCGCCCGTAGCCGCGAGCCCGTCGGCCCCGAGGACCTCTTCGCCATCCGAGAGGCCGTCACCGTCGGTGTCCGCGTCGAGCGGGTCCGTGCCCAAGCGCCACTCGTCGACATCGGAGAGGCCGTCGCCGTCGGTGTCCGAGTGGAAGGGCTGCGAGGTGAGCAGCACCACGCCCACCGGGAGCCCGGTGGACCCGTCGAGCGGGGTCGCCCCATAGGTCAAGCCGCCCGGGGCGCTCGGATCGCCCTGCGTGCCCGCCACGCCACCCGCAACCTGCGGGGTACACGTCGCCGAGGGCGCGTCCAAGCGCACGACGCCGCCGCCGCCAGAGCCACCGGGGCCGTGCGTGACGTACGGCGTTGAAGCGCCAGAACCACCGCGCGCGTCAACGCTGGCGCAGTCGATGCCGCCCACGCTCGCGAGGTAGATGGTGCCGCCGGCGCCGCCCCCCGAGGCGGCGTCATTTCCGGGCGCGATCGGATCGAGCGGCGTCTGCCCAGCGGCGGAGAACGTGCCAGCGCCAGTGATCGCGAGCGCGCGCGACCAGACGACGCCACCGCCACGCCCGCCGTCCCGGCCGAGGTTGTTGTTGCCCTGTCCGACGCCGCCGCCGCCGCCGAAGACCAAGTGTTCGAGCGGATCGAAGACGACCCGCGCGCCGCCCAAGCCGCCGACGTCCTTGGAGCCCACGTTCCCCGGCCAGGTCATGCCGCCCTTACCGCCCTGCCCGCCGTTGCCGCCGCCGCCGCCGCCCGAGTTGTGGCAGACGCCGCCGCCGCCCGCGTTGGCGAGGTTTCCGCGCCCCGTGTTGGTGCGCGCCCACGCGCCGACGAGCCCCTCGCCGCGCTCAGCGCCGTCCGGCGCCGGCTGGTCGAGCCCTGAGCAGTCGAAGCTCCCGCTGCCGTTGACGAACTTGCCGCCGCGGCTCCCCGACGCGCTCGCCGTGACCGAGCCGTCGTTCGTGAGGGTTCCCGCGACGAGCATGGCCACGACGCCGCCCTTGCTGCCGTCCCAAGGAGTCGCGGTCAGCGAGCCCGTCACCTCGATCGTCAGCGCGCTGTACTCGGGCACCCGCACAACCTGCGTGCCCGCCGCCGGGTAGGCGCGGCGCATCGGCTGGTCGAGGCTCAGCTTGCCGCCCGCCACGGCCGTGACGCGCGCGAGCTCGTAGGTGCCCACGCCATCTGGGGCGAGCGTGACATCGCCCTGATCGCCGCTCGCTGGGCGGGGCGCGAGGCCAGAGCTTCGCAGCACCATGACCAGATCGCCCACCGCGAAGCCGGTGGGGTCGACCAGCGTGACCGAGACGGCGCTCGCGAGGACGTCCGCGCCGAGCGTGGCGTAGGTGTTGACGGTCGTGGGCGCCGACACGGTCAGCGTACCGCTGCGGCCTGAGCCGACGCCGTACACATCTTCGCCGGCGAGCGCGGTCACAGGGAGCAAGGCCAAGACGAGGGACAAGCGAAGCATGCGGACTCCACGCGCTTTAGCGCGATGACCTCTACTGTGTCCTACGAACGGGCGCGACCGCTACGGCGCGGCAGAGGGGTGTCAGACCGCGCGGAGGCGGCCGCGAACCAAACATCTTCTTGACATCCAAACGCGAAAGGTCGTACAACTCCCGCACCCCATCGAGGTCCACATGTGCTCATCATCACCGTCGTTGCTCCTGCTCTTTTTGTCCATGGCCTGCCGCACCCCGGAGCCACCGCCCATCGACAACGACGGCGATGGCGTGGTCGCCGTTGACGACTGCAACGACAACGACGCGGCGGTGCTCCCCGGCGCGACCGAGCTCTGCGACGGCATCGACAACGACTGCGAAGGCACGATCGACGTGAACGCGACGGACGCGCTCACCTTCTACGCGGACGCCGACGCGGACGGCAGCGGCAACGACGCCTCGACCACCACCGCTTGCGACGCCCCGCGCGGCTTCGTGGCCCAAGCAGGTGACTGCGACGACGGCGACAGCGCCAAGCACCCGGGCGCACCCGAGGACGACTGCACCGACCCGACCGACTACAACTGCGACGGCAGCGTCGGCTACGCGGACGCAGACGCGGACGGCTACCCAGCTTGCGAGGACTGCAACGACGACGCGCCGGCCATCAGCCCCGCCGGCGTCGAGGTCTGCGATGGCGTGGACAATGACTGCGACGGTCAGGCCGACGACGACGCAGTCAACGCGCTGCGGTGGCACGCCGACGCCGACGACGACGGCTTTGGCGACGCCTCGGCGATCTTGGACGCCTGCGATCAGCCCGCGGGCTACGTGAGCGACGCGACGGACTGCGACGACAGCGCCGCCACCCGCTTCCCCGGCGCCGACGAGCGCTGCAACGCCGTGGATGACGACTGCAACGGCCTCACCGACGAGGACGCCGTCGACGCCGCCACCTGGTATATGGACGCCGACGAGGACGGCGCTGGCGCCACGCGCCTGACCTTCTCCGCTTGCGAGCAGCCTCCGGGCTACGTGAGCGCGCCCGGCGACTGCGACGACCTCCGCGCCGAGACCCACCCGGGTGCCACCGAGGCGTGCGACGGCCTCGACAACGACTGCGACGGGAGCGTGCCCGCCGAGGAGACCGCGACCGTGTACCTCGACGCCGACGGCGACGGGCACGGCAACCCCCGCGCCACGCTGGGCGCGTGCGGCGCACCAGCCGGCTGGGTCGCGGACAACACGGACTGCGACGACGCGAACGACGCGACCTACCCCGGCGCGCAGGAGATCTGCGACACCCTCGACAACGACTGCGACGGGAACGTGCCCGCCAGCGAGCTCACGCTCGTGTACGCCGACGCCGACGGCGACAGCTACGGCAACGTGCACGTCGCGCGCGAGGTGTGCAACGCGCCCACGGGCTGGGTCGCCGACAGCACCGACTGCGATGACACCCGAGCGAGCACCTCTCCCAGCGCCCTGGACCGGCCAGGCGACGGCGTCGACAACAACTGCGACGGCGCCGACACCCCCCTCGCGATCTACGTCGCTGCGCGGTTCTCGGGCGATGTCTGGGCGATCAACCGCCTCAACGGCCGCCGCCTGTGGACGGCGAACATCGGCGACGAGTCCATCGACACGGCGGTCGGCCCCGATGGCACCGTCTACGCCTCGCTCTACGGCACCGGCGGCGTCGTCATGATCAGCGCTGATGGACAGACCGTCACCCCGCTCACCACCGCGCTGCCGCCGGGGACCCACGGCCTCACCTACGACTTCGCGCGCGATGTGCTCCTCGTCGCCGACGGCGCCGGGGTGTGGGAGGTCGACCCGGTGTCGGGCGCCGAGCGCCGCCTGTTCGAGCACACAGGCGTCATCGGCGCCATCCGCATGGAGGGCGATGACCGCGTGCTGTTCACGGACCGCGTCAACCGGCAAGTCCTGCGCTGGGACCCCTTGGACGGCACCTTCGACGTGCTCGCGACGCTGCCGCTCGGCCCGAACTTCCTCGTGCCCGCGTCCGACGGCCGCCTCTACACCTCGGCCATCACCGAGCTCTACCTCGTCGACCCCGTCGCCAAGACCTGGGAGACTGTCTCCGCCTCGCTGCCGCGCATGGCGGGGATCTGCGCCGATCCGCTGCGCACCGATGACCTGCTCTGGGGCGATCACGACAAGACGCTGCGAGGAGCGCACATCTCACCGTCCACCGCGACGGACTTCGCGGTCACCGCCGCCCTGGACACGCCGTGGGGCTGCGCGAGCAACGCGCTGTTGGACGACGACGGCGACGGCTTCAACGACCGCGCGCGCGGCGGCGCCGACTGCGACGACCACGACCCGGAGCGCAGCCCCGGGCAGCCCGACCTCGCGGGCGATCTCTTCGATCAAAACTGCGACTTCGTGGACGGCGTCGACGCTGACGGCGACGGCGTCGCGTCGATCGCCTCCGGCGGCACCGACTGCGACGACGCCGACGCGACCGTGTTCCCCGGCACCGACACCTGCGCAGCCAAGTCCTGCCTCGCGTTGCACACGCTCAAGCCCAACGCGCCCTCGGGCGTGTACGCCATCGACCCCGCCGGTGCCGGCGCCTTCCAGAACTACTGCGACATGACCACGGACGGCGGCGGCTGGAGCCTGGTCTGGAAGCACGCCTACTTGGAGGTCGGCCCCGCCACCGACGCGATGCGCTTCTACAGCACCGTCGACACCCCCTGCACGAGCCTGTACGACGCCTGGTGCAACGTGCCGAACAAAGCGCAGTTTGGCGCAACCGAGATGCGCGTGAGCGCGCACCACACCACCACCTCCGTGTGGGACTACAAGGGCGACTTCAACCCCAAGCTCGACGTCGACTGGACCGGCGGCCAGATGGCCAACTGGGGCGTCATCGAGGACCGCTGCACGGTGGGCACCAACGTCAACCGCCCCGAGCCCGAGATCGGCGGCCACGCCTTCCCCGGCGTCACCTGGGACAAGTGGAACAACGGCGACTTTGTCAGCAACTGCGACACGGATCGCTACGGGCCCGCCGGCACCGGCACCAGCGACTGCCGCTGGGAGAACTGTGGTCTACCGAGCAGCATCTCCGGCACGCCGTCCCACGTGCAAGAGACCGTGCACCTGTGGGTGCGGTAGGCGGATGGGGGTCAGGTGATGCCACATACCCATTTCGCCAATTTTTCGGCGTTGTAACTTGATCAAACTTGCTGACACCCACGCGCGAGGGCTACGTCAGCTCAACGGTCGCCGTGAGGTTTGGTCACGCTATGTCGGTACAACCAGCGCTATCGCATGGAAGTAGCATGTCGCATCACCTGACCCCTCCGCGTTCGCCGCGCGGTGGCGTAAGCGTCGCCTGCATTCTGCACGGCGTCGCGCGGGCGCCCCACGATCTCGACGTCCGCGTCGACCTTGAGGACGCCGAGCTGAGCCGCCTGCTCCGCGTCGCCGACGCCTTGGGTCTGCGCCCGCGCATTCCTGAACCCGCAACAGCGCTGCTGGACCCAGAGCGCCGCGAGCGTTGGGTCCGCGAGAAGCACGCCGTCGTCTACACCTTCGTGGCCCCCACAGGTGCGTTCACGCTCGACGTGTTCTTGCAGTACCCGCTGTCCTTCGACGAGCTCACCGCAGAGGCGGACGTGTTTGAGCTCGACGGGCGCCGCGTCCTCGTGTCCTCCAAGCGACACCTGATCGAAGCAAAGCGCGCCGTGCAACCGCCGCGAAAGACCGATCTGCGCGACATCGAGGACCTGCTGGAGCTGCTCGGTGAAGCCTAGCGCTCCTATGCCGCGACGCACCGACGTCGATCCCGCCTTCGACGGCCACTTGGAGCGTCCGCTCCGCGAGATGACCGTGTCCGAGCGCATCGATTGGATCTGGGCCGGGATGCTGCTGCTGAACACCGGCCGCAAGGCGCGCGAGCCGAAGTAAGCCTGCCAGCGACACCCCGTGACGTGCGCCCCAGATCCCCACGCGCTAACCTCGTGGAGTGACTAGACTGACGTGTCAGTCACCGCACGCTGGAGCCGCTCTTGTCCGCCTCACCCCTCGCGATTGGCCTCGACGTCGGCTCCACCACGGTGAAGGCCGCGGTCTTTGACACGGACAGCGCGCGCTTCGTGTGGCGGGACTACCAGCGCCACGAGACCCGCCAGGCGGAGAAGCTGCGCGAGCTGCTCGACGCCATCGTCACGGCCTACCCCGGGCGCGAGCTGCTGCTGTTCATCACGGGCTCAGGGGCGGGCCACCTCGCGAAGCCGCTCAGCGCCCGCTTCGTGCAGGAGGTGAACGCTGTCACCCTCGCCGTCGAGCGCCTTCACCCCGACGCGGGCAGCGCGGTCGAGCTCGGCGGACAAGACGCCAAGATCATCCTCTTTCAAGAGACGGTGCGGCCAGACGGCACCGTCGAGCGGCGGTCCTCCTGCTCGATGAACGACAAGTGCGCGTCGGGCACCGGCGCCACCATCGACAAGTGCTTGCTCAAGGTGAACGCCCCCGAGGGTCTGGCGCAGGCGCTGCGCTTCGACGCCGCCCACCTGCACCACGTCGCGGCCAAGTGCGGCGTCTTCGCCGAGACCGACATCGTCAACCTGGTGAAGTCGGGCATTGATCCCGATGAGATCTTGTGCTCCCTCGCCGACGCCATCGTGCAGCAGAACCTGGCGGTGCTCACCCGCGGCAGCACGCTGCGCCCCACCGTCCTGCTCCTCGGCGGCCCCAACGCCTTCTTGCCCTTCCTGGTGGACTGCTGGCGGCACCGCATCCCCGAGACCTGGGCCTCGCGCGGCGTCGAGGTGCCGAACGTGCCGGTCGAGGAGCTCATTCGCGTCCCCGAGGACAGCCTGTACTTCGCGGCGATGGGGGCCGTCTTCTTCGGCCTCGCCGAGGGCGCTGGCGTGGCCTTCCCCGGCTTTGGCCCCCTCGACGCGTTCTTGTCCGGCGGCCGCGCCGACCGCCTCGCGAACCTCGGTGCAAAGCCGCTTGTGCGCGACCTCGCCGAGCTGGAGGCCTTTCGCGCTCGCTACGCCATCCCACCCTTCGCCACCGCCTCCTTCGCGCCTGGCCAGCGCGTGCGCGGCGTCATCGGCTTGGACGGCGGCTCCACCAGCTCCAAGGCCGTGCTCGTCGACCACGACAGCGGCCAGGTCCTCGCCAAGGCCTACCGCCTCTCCGAGGGCAACCCCATCGAGGACGCCAAGGCGCTGCTCACCGAGCTGCGCGCCGCCGTCCATGACCAAGGCGCCACCTTGGAGTGCACCGGCTTCGGCGCCACCGGCTACGCCGCCGCCGTGCTGCAAGAGACGCTGCACGCCGACGTGAACCTGGTGGAGACCGTCGCGCACATGAAGGCGGCCGTCGCCGCGGTGCCCGACGTCGACGTGGTCTGCGACATCGGCGGGCAGGACATCAAGGTGCTCTTCCTCGCCCCGAACGAGGCCGGGGAGCGCGAGGTCCGCGACTTTCGCTTGTCGAACCAGTGCTCTGCGGGCAACGGCATGCTGCTGCAAGCGATGGCCGACCAGTTCGGGGTGCCGCTGGAGCAGTACTCGGACGTCGCCTTCGGGGCCGCCCTCGCCCCGCGCTTTAGCTACGGCTGCGCGGTCTTCTTGGACGCCGACCGCGTCACCTTCCAAAAGGAGGGCTTTCAAGCCCAAGAGATGCTCGCGGGCCTCGCCCAGGTGCTGCCCAAGAACGTCTGGCAGTACGTGGTGCAGGTGCCGCGCCTCGCCCAGTTCGGACGCACCTTCGTGCTCCAAGGCGGCACGCAGCGCAACCTCGCCGCCGTGAAGGCGCAGGTCGACTACATCGAGCAGCGGGTGCCCGGCGCCAACGTCGTCGTACACCCGCACTGCGGCGAAGCGGGCGCCCTCGGCGCGGCGATGGAGACGCGCGACGTGGTGCGCGCGGCGGGCGGCACGCGCTTCGTCGGCCTCGACCAAGCCATCGGCGTCGCGTGGACCGCCACCAACGACGCCTCCACCGAGTGCCACTTCTGCTCCAACCACTGCGCGCGCACCTTCATCGACGCCACGCGCCCCGACGGCGGCAAGAGCCGCTACATCGCCGGCTTCTCCTGCGAGAAGGGCACGGTCGAGAGCGTCGAGGCTGTGCAGAAGCTGAACCGTGAGCGTCGCGTGCGCCAGGCCCGCTTCCCGAACCTGCTCGCCGAGGAGGCCAAGCTCGCCTTCGCCGGTGACTTCCAGCCCGCCCCCCTCCCCGCCGCGGGCGAGGCCAAGGATGACGTGAGCGTGCGGCGCGGCTGGTTCAAGCGCGTCGTGCGCCGGACCGTGCGGCGCGGCTTCCGACGGTCCCACGCGGACCTCACCGATGTGCGCATCGGCATGCCGCGCGTGCTCAACCTCTATGCCCTCGCGCCCTTCTTTCAGGCCTACTTCGCCACCCTCGGTCTCCCCAAGAAGAACCTCGTCTTCTCGCCGGTGACCTCCGAGGAGCTGTGGGCTGAGGGCGGCCGCTACGGCTCCATCGATCCCTGCTTCCCGTCAAAGGTCATCCAAGCGCACGTCCACCACTTGCTCTTCCGCACGCACGCGGACCGCCGCACCGGGCCGCTCGACTACCTGTACTACCCGTGCATCACCACCATCCCCTCCTGGGTGACGCACACCATGGACAACGCAGCTTGTCCCGTGGTCGCGGGCAGCCCGAACGTCATCAAGGCCGCCTTCACCAAGGAGGTCGACTTCTTCGAGCGCGCGGGGGTGCGCTTCATCGACGCCGCCCTCACCTTCGCCGAGCGCAACCTGCTCAAGCGCCAGCTCTTCGAGACCTGGGGCGAGCGCCTCGGCGTCACCGAGGACGAGAGCGACTTCGCCGTCGAGCAAGGCTGGGAGGCGCTCTCAGCGCTGGACAACCACCTGCAGGCGCGCGGCCACGCGATCTTGACCGAGGTGGAGCGCGAGGATCGGCTCGCGGTCTTGGTCATCGGCCGCCCGTACCACGCGGACCCCGGCCTGAACCACGGCATCCCCGAGGAGCTGCAGGCCGCGGGCTACCCCGTGCTCTCGATTCGCTCCATCCCCAAGGACCGGGCGTGGTTGCAGCAGCGCTTCGGCGCGGACGACCCCCTCGACATTCGCGACGTCTGGCCCGAGAACTTCAGCGCCAACAGCGTGCAGAAGGTGTGGGCAGCCCGCTTCGCCGCCCGCCACCCGAACGTCGTGCTGCTGGACCTCTCGAGCTTCAAGTGCGGCCACGACGCGCCTACGTACAGCATCATCGACGCCATCACCCGCGCCGCCCGCGTGCCGTGGATGGGCATGCACGACCTCGACGCGAACAAGCCCGGCGGCTCGATTCAGATCCGCGTGCGCACCTTCGAGCACGCCCTGGAGCACGCCCAGACCGAGCTCACCCGCACCTCCCGCGCCCGCGCCGAGCTGCGCGAGCGCGTCGAGGCCAAGCGCCGCGAGCTGCTCGGCCTCGCTGAGCCCGCCGCCATGGCCGCAAAGTAAGCCACTCACCGCTTCTCAAGGAACGACCGCATGAACCAGCACCCGACCCTCGACGAGGCCGCGCAGGCCGAGCTCGCCGCCTTCGCCGCCGAAGAGGCGACCCGCCTCGGGCTCGACCGCGCCCAGTGGGTCGAGCCCATCCACACCACCTTCACGGCCAGCCAGCGCGCGCACACGACGCTGTGGGTGAGCGGCTTGTCCCTGGCGCACGACGAGCTCGTCGCCTACTCGCTGCGCGGGCTCGGCTACCGGGTGGAGCCGCTCTCAGTGCCGGATCAAGCAGCGCTTCAGGTGGGCAAGGAGTTCGGCACACGCGGCCAGTGCAACCCCACCTGGTTCACCGTCGGCAACCTCGTCAAGAAGCTCATCGAGCTGCGCGACGTCGAGGGCATCCCCACCGAGCAGATCATCAGCTCCTACGTCTTCTTGACCGCGGGGGCCTGCGGGCCCTGCCGCTTCGGCTCCTACTCCACCGAGTACCGCAAGGCCCTGCGCGACGCCGGCTTCGACGGCTTCCGCGTCCTGCTCTTCCAGCAGCAAGGCGGCGTGAAGCAGGCCACCGGCGAGGAGCTCGGCCTCAAGGTGGACGCGCGCTTCGCCCTCTCGCTCGTCAACGCCATGATCACCGGCGACGTCATCAACCTCATCGGCTACCGGATGCGCCCCTACGAGCTCGAAGCGGGCGCCACCGACCGCGCCCTCGAGCGCTGCAAGGCCCTCGTCGGGCAGGCGCTCCAAGAGCAGGGCAGCGTGCTCAAGGCGCTGTGGCGCTGCCGCGGCATCCTCGGGGAGATCGAGCTCGACCGCAGCCAGGTGAAGCCGATGGTCTCGGTCATCGGCGAGTTTTGGGCGATGACCACCGAGGGCGACGGCAACTACCACCTGCAGCGCTTCCTGGAGCAAGAGGGCGCCGAGGTCGACGTTCAGGGCGTCACCAACTGGCTGCTGTTCATGGTCTGGGAGAACCGCTACGACGCCGAGAAGCGCCAGACGCTCCGCGAGGACGACGGCAGCCGCCGGGGCATGCAGGGCCAGAACGTCACCAAGAAGCTGTGGTCGCTCACGGCGGCGGATCTCGCCATTCGCGCCGTCTTTCAGACCTACGCCAACCTCATCGGCTTGCACGGCTATGTGCTGCCCGACATGGAGGACGTCGCCGAGAAGGCGGCGAAGCACTACAACAACAACGTGCGCGGCGGCGAGGGGCACATGGAGGTCGGCAAGCTCATCCACTTCGTCGAGGACCACGTCAACCACCTCACCGTCTCGGTGAAGCCCTTCGGCTGCATGCCCTCCTCTTCGGTCAGCGACGGCGTGCAGACCTTCATCACCGCCCGCTGGCCCGGCGCCCTCTTCCTGCCGCTGGAGACCACGGGCGACTCCGCCACCAACGCCCAGAGCCGTGTGCAGATGATGCTGTTCAAAGCCCGTGAAGCGGCGGAGGCGGACTTCGAGGCCGCCCTTGCCAAGACCGGGCTCACGCGCGAGGGCTTCCGCGAGCGCCTCAAGCGCAGCCGCTTCGGAAAGGGCCCGTTCTGGCGAGCGAAGCACAAGGTCGCGGGGACCGCAGCGAACCTGGTGTACGCGGTGGGGTAGGTGGGCGAGCTCGGCGAGCGCCCGCCCCAAGCTCTGAAACCCGTCCCAGATAGGCATCGCGAGCCCGCGTTCGCAGACTTTGTGCGTATACTGGACCAAGAACCGATTAGTGAGCGGCTTGGAGGTCCTATGCTCGTGGAGTTTCGAGTCCTGAACCACCGCTCCTTGCGAACCGAGCAGGCCCTCACGTTCGAATCGAGTCGCAGCGGCTCCGCAGACGACGGCGTGACGCCCCCTGACCACAAGCTGCTCACTGTCGCCGCCTTATATGGGGCGAACGCCAGCGGAAAGAGCAACGTTCTCGCAGCGCTGAACTTCATGCGCGACGCCGTTTATCTTTCGCATCGCATATGGGAGCCGAACGACGGCGTGCCTCGCGATCCCTTCGCGTGGGGAGTGGACGTGCACGCGCCCTCCCTGTTCGAGGTAACGCTCAACCTCAACGGTGTGCGGTACCAATATGGCTTCGTCGCAGACAACCACCGCTTTCTAGAGGAGTGGCTCTACGCGTGGCCTAGAGGTCGAAAGCAAAAGTGGTTCACTCGCGACCGCGACAGCTTCAAGTTCGGCGAGCACTTCTCGGGCGAGAACGAGCTCGTAAGGCAGGTCACGCGTCCGAACGCCTTGTTCTTGTCCGCGGGCGTCCAGCACCGACACGGCCAACTCGCTCCCATCTACAACTGGTTTCACTCGATCGGCCTAGTGAATATGGCCCTTCGAGAGCGCCACAACGCGTTCTTCGCCGAGCGCTGGCTCGCGCGCAACTTGAAGGCACAACGTGTGCCCGCGCAGGGGTCCTTGTTCGGCGACGACGAGCGCGACACGGGTGGCGCTGTATTTCAATCGTTCATGGACCTGCTTCGCGCCGCAGATATGGGCATCGTCGACCTTAGGCTGGAGAGCGACGAGGTGGGCGGCGACCGTCCACCGTTCAGCCGCTCTAGGGTCTCCGTCCGGCACGCCTACAGCACCGGCGACGCCTGGTTGTCGCTAAGTGACGAGTCTCGCGGCACTCTCGCGATGTTCGCGATCGGCCCGGTGTTGCTGACCGCCCTGCACCGCGGCGGATTGGTCGTCGTGGATGAGCTCGAAGCGAGCCTGCACCCGCTACTCGCGCTGCACATCGTGCGTATATTTGGTGATCCCTCTCAGAACCCACACAACGCGCAGCTGCTGTTCGCGACCCACGACACCCACCTGCTCGGAACCATCGCGGGAGAGACGCCGCTGCGACGCGACCAAGTGTGGCTCACTGAGAAGGACAATGAGGGCGCGACTTGCGTGTACCCGCTCACGGACTACAAGCCTCGGAAGGACGAAAACCTCGAGCGAGGGTACCTACAGGGCCGGTACGGCGCGATCCCCTTCTTGGGCGCGCTAGCGCCGGTCAGCGAGTAGCACATGTCGTTGCGGAACCGAAAGCGCACCGCAGCGCGCAACCCAGCCACCAAAGCACCTCGCAAGCGCCTGCTCATCGTCTGCGAGGGCGAATGCACGGAACCGCTGTACATTCGTGGCTTCGCGCGATGGGTCAAGAACCCCGTCGTGGAGGTGACAATCTGCAAGGAGCGCGGCGACCCCAAGAAGGTCGTCGACCTGGCCACCAGCCAACGGGACCACGCGCTAGCGAGCGCGCAGAGCGAACACGACGCGTACCTCGCGTTTGACGAGGTGTGGTGCGTGTTCGACCGCGACGATCACGAACACTTTCGGGACGCCATCAACACAGCCCAAGGGCGTGGCTTCAAGCTCGCGGTCTCGAACCCCTGCGTCGAGCTGTGGCTGCTGCTTCACTTCCGGGAGAACCCTGGGGCGCGGCACCGCGACGACCTGCGGGCCATGCTGCGAAAGACGTACCTGCCCGGCTACGACAAGAAGCTCGACTTCGGCAAGGTACAAAACGGCTTTGAGGCTGCGTCAAAGCGCGCTCTTCGCCTCAGTGAGGACGCAGCCAAGCTAGGCGACGACGAATACAAGAACCCTACGACCGGGTTCTTTCGGCTCACGGACGCTATTCGGCAGCGAGACGACGCGTAGTCGCTCCCCCCGGTCGCCGCCCTCACCTAAAGTCGCGCTTCTCCAGCCCAAACGCCGTCATCTTGCGGAGCAGGGTGCGGCGACTGATGCCCGCTTGGTCCGCGGTGTCGCCGATGCGCCCGCCGTTGGCGCTGAGCGCGGCGTGCAGGTAGGCGCGCTCGACCAGCTCGGTGGCGCGGGCGACGGCCTCAGCGAGCGGCAGGTCGATGTCGGCTTCCAGCGCCGGGGGGAGCTCCTCGGCGGCCTCACCGGGGATGTGGCCGCGAAAGTGACGCATGAGCATGTGAAAGTGCGCGAGGGTGCGCCTGGGGCCGCGCTGCGTGAGGAGGAGGCGCTCGGTGAAGTTCTGCAGCTCGCGCACGTTGCCCGGCCAGTCGTGGGCCATCATGGCGTCGAGGAAGGCGTCGGAGACGTCCGGGCGGCTGATGTCGTAGTTGCGCTTGTCAACCACCATCCATCCAATCCCCCCGAACACTTCGCTGCTGAGCGGGTCGTGTCAGGTGTGAGGACACCAGTGCTGTCCGTTCACCGAACGGCGCGCGCAGCGCTCCGTCCGCTCAGCCCCCGCTTCACTGAAAGCGCTGCCGCCTCGGCGCTTCACCCGATTGGAATCACCTTTGCG
>Ga0100377_1000116_pt1 | contig 60016 bp, 32 predicted proteins | sample CryGeymeta201501_FD_83664 | JGI IMG/M metagenome (GOLD analysis project Ga0100377, IMG submission 83664) | Groundwater microbial communities from Crystal Geyser aquifers in Utah, USA - Crystal Geyser metaG 2015-01 | ecosystem: Environmental > Aquatic > Deep subsurface > Groundwater | place: USA... | reverse complement strand
TGGGCCTCTGGGCCCACTCCCTCACATCAGACGCCACCTGGTGACAGAATCTACGTCGGATCCATCGGCATCTATTTTCTGAATGGCTTCTAAGCTGGCGCTGAGCGTCCTGGTGTTCGGCGTTCGCTGGCCTCCGCTCCTGCGCTGGCCGGCTCGGGAGCGGCGGAGCGCAAGGCCTCGGCGGGCTATCCCAGCAGCCGGTGAATGAGCTTGCGCCGCGGGTCGCGGCGGCGCTGCTGGAGGAGGAATGCGACGCCCTCGGCCACCGCGGCGCGGGTCTGGTCGCGCAGCCTCGCCGCCTGGGTGTCGTCCTCGGCGTCGGTTCCGAAGGCGTCCATCGGGATGGGCTCGCCGATGTGGAAGTAGAATCGCTCGGGGCGCGGGATCATCGTCGGGCCAATCCCACGCGCCAGCGGGGGGATGGCGCCGCGACGGATCCCCAGCCGATCCACCAGCGCGGCCGCAGGGGTGGCCAGCAGGTCGTCGGCGTCAAAGATGATCTCGAACATCTCCTCGGCCCCGACGGCGGCGAATGGCACGATGGTGCACTTGTGCCGGATGGCCATCCGGGCGAACCCCAGACGCTCCCCCCACAGCAGCTGGTACGACTCACCGCGGCGCTTGGCCACCTCGCGGGCGCCGCCCGGGAACACGAGGATCGACTCGCCCGCGTCCATCAACGCCCCGCAGTTCTCCCGCGTGCCATCCACGACGCCGTGCTGCGTCAGCAGCTCACGCCACAGCGGGATCTTGAAGTGGAGGTGGTCGCCGAGCGAGCGCAGGAAGATGCCGTGGTGGCGGTAGAGCTCCATGAACAGCAGCGGGGCATCCAGCACGCCGTAGAGCGTGTGGTTGCCGACAAACAGCAGCGGCCCGTCCGAGGGGACGCGCTCCATGCCGAAGAACACGGGGTCGGTCACCTTCTGCCAGGGCTTGATGGCGAGCATGAGGCGCCGCATGGCGCGGTCGTCGGGGCGTGCGAAGGAGGAGGGGTTCAAGTCGGTCTCTCCGTCAAGGGGGCAGGGGCTGGCCCACTGTCACGAGCCGCACGGCGCCGCTGCGCAGCACCGCTGAGCGTGACGGCGGCACCCGTCGGGCGAAGTCGGCGGCGCCATGGTAGTAGCTCGCCTCCATGTCTGCGTGGGGCAGCACCACGATGCGAGCTTCGGCCGCGCTCCCCACCCTGGGCAGGCCAGCGACGAGCCCTGCGCGCTGGTACAGCGACAACACCGGCCCCCACTGACCCGCGTCCGCCAGGATAGCGACCCGCTGGCCTCCGCCGAGCTGCGCGTCGAGGTCCGCCAGGTGCCGCGCGACCGACAGCGGCACCGGCCCACCGGCGTACCGGGGCAGGCCCTTGGCGATCGCCCCGTCCGTGCCGCCAATGAACCACGAGTAGTAGCTCTCGGCCACGGGCTGCGTCCGGACGGTCTCGAGCAGCGCGGGCAGGAACAGCATCGCCCCGAGCGCCGTCAGTCCCACCCACAGCGCCACGCCGCGAAGCCGTCCCACGGTGCCCTCGAGCGGCAGCGCGCGCGTCACGGCGGCCGTCATCGAGAACAATCGGCTGACCGAGCAGCCCACGAACACCGCGAAGAAGGGCACCGAGAGGCTCACCAGATCCACCACCCCGAACCAGGGCGCCCCGGCGAACCACGGCAACAGCAGCGTCAGCACCAGGAACGCGAACGCCCATCGCTTGGCCTCCCAGGCCTCGGGGCCCGCTGCTTCGCCGTCTGCGCGCATGGCGATCCACGCCTTGAGCCGGGCGCCCGGCGAGGTCTGGAACACGGGCCTCAGCACGATCTCTCCCAGGAGCCCGAACACCCCGAGTGCGGCGATGACGGGCGGGGTGGTGGCGAACAGCAGCACCGCGCCTCCGTGCCACGGCAGCCGCGCGCTCGTGAGCAGGTCCCCGAAGTAGAGAAACACGGGCTTGGGCCGCACCAGGAAGTGCGACAGGTACGCCCACAGGTGCTCGGTCGGCGCTGCCCACGTCCACGGGTAGAGGGCCACGGTCAATGGCACCGCGAGCGCCAGGATCCAGACCAGCCGCACCGGGAAGCTGCGCGGCCTCAGGTAGCCATCGGCCGCGGTCGGGTCGGTGCCGCCCACCAGCAGCGTCGAGACCTGTCCGCGGTCGGTGAGGGTGAGCAGCACCCAGGGGATCAACACCAGCGGCGTCAGGTGCCCGAACAGCGTGCCGAGCGGCACCGCCACGACGGCCACCGCGGTCCAGAGCGCCGAGACCCGCGCCCGGTACAGAGCATAGACGGCGAGCGTCAGCCCGAACATCGCCGGCGCCGAGAAGCCCGCCTCCGTCGCGTGGCCGAGGATCCGCGGCGTGAACAGCAGCGCGAACGCCGCCGCGCTCGCCGCCGGCGGCCCGCCGCTGCGTCGCGCCAGCCCCCACACCAGCGGCACCGTCAGCGCCGTGCACAACGCGGCCACGGCGTGTGCCGCCCCGAGCGGCCCCAGCCCCAGGGACCGGCCCAGCGCCACGAGGAAGACGGTCGCCGGTGGCAGCGCCGACTGACCCGCCCAGGCCCGATCCAGCGTCCCGGCCCCCCAGAACCCATCGACGCTCCCATCACCCGACAGCCACATCGACACCGCGCCGGAGCCCTGGTCCAGCCAGAGCCCCCACAGGTTGGTCCCGCGGAACGGCAGCACCCAGAACGCCACCCCGAAGCTCACGACCGTCAGCACCAGCGCGATCCAGCCCACCTCCACAAACCGGCGCCACCACGAGGCCTCCTCCGAGCCCTCCTCGATTTGCCTCATGGTGCGTCCCCCTCATCGCCCGGCACCAGGGTCCCCACCATGCAGAGGTGGCGCCGGCCGGTGCGCGGCGCGGTGACCGTGAGCGTCATCGACCTCGTCACTGCGGTCTCTCCCTTGCGCACCCCCGGCAGCTCGACGTTGAGCTCTCTCCAGCCCCGCACGTTCGGCTGCCGGTGGCGGACCGCGACGGCGCCGTCCACCTCGACCTTCACCTCGACCGGCGAACCGCCCGGCGTCGCGGCGGCCTCGTCGGACAGCGCCAGGCGGCCCACAAACCGCCACCCGGCCTTTAATCCCATAAATCGCACCTCCAGCGATCCCTGCTCGTGCGGATGCAGCCACAGGCACCGCCTGCGCTCACCGTCGATCACCAGCTCGTTCGGCCCGACGAAGTTCCATGGGTTCGGGCCGCAGAACCACTGCCCGGTCTGCCAGGTCGAGCACGACCGCCGCGTCCCGGTGGCGGTGTCCAGCACGCTCACCTCCGCCCGCTCGAGCAACCCGAAGACGTCGCGGCCTGCCCTGGCCACCCCCATTCGACGGGCTGCCCACGGCGGTTCGACCATCACCTGTCCAACCTCCTCCAGCCCGCCGCCGGGCAGCGCCGCCGCGTCGTGCGCCAGCGCCACCCAGCTCGGATCCTCCACCGCCTCCCACGGCGCCTTCAGCCGAACCTCACCGCCGGCGTACCACACCACCTCCTCGTGGCGTCCGTTGACCAGGATGACCGGCGCCCCTCCACCCGTCCGTGCCACCGCGGCGCGGCTCGCCGCCAACCCGACCACCGGCGTGTCCGGCGCGCAGTGCACAGCCGTGGACACCGCCGCCAACGCCACCGCCAGCACGAAGCCCACCAGCGGCGGGATCGTGCCCGTCGGCGCGGGTGGAGTTGTGGGGGTGGGGGTGGGGGCCATGATCGTCCCTCGGTTGACATCCGGGTTCGGGTCTACCACGGCGCGGGGAGGATTGCATCAGTGTCGCCCGAGCAGAGCGGTCCGGTGGAGGCTTCGGGGGGCGTCGGGGAGGGAGGGGATCGGGTGCCTGGCACCGTGCGCACCCCCATCCCCTCCTTGCACCCCACCGTCGCCCGCCCTACACTGCCCTCGCAGGCGTCCACCGCGCCAACTCCCTTCTCCTCGACCCGACCGGGCGCCCTCGCGGCCCGCGTCACACCGAGCACCGAGCCTATGTCCCAGGCGCCCGAGCCCATTCGATTGCGCGTCGCAGGTCCATCGCCGCGCGACTACAGCTTTACGCAGGACATCGTGACGATCGGCCGGGGGGCGGACAACATGGTGGTGCTGGCCGACACGCGGGTGTCGAGCATCCACGGGCGGGTGGTGCGCAAGGGGGAGGGGTGCGTCTACGAGGACCTGGGCAGCACGAACGGCTCGATGGTCCGCAAGCGGGACGGGCGGGACGTGGTGGTGGAGGCGGCGCGAACGGGGGCGGTCGGCATTGGACCAGGGGACATGCTGCTGCTGGGGGATGTGGCGAATCCGGTGCGGCTGGACTTCATGCCAGAGACCGGCGACCAGACGATGGTGGCGGGCCCGGCCAGGCTGTCGAGGCGGTCGGTTCAGAACGTGGACGCGGCGGGGACGGCGTTGGTGAACAACCCGCTGACCAGCCGGAAGGTGCTGCACGAGCTGTTCGAGCTGTTCCGGTCGCTGTCGGCGGAGCGGGATCGGGCCAAGGTCGTGGGGCAGCTGCTGGGGTTCGCGCTGGAGAACCTGCGGGACTGTGCGCTGGCGGCGATCTATCGCTTTGACCCCAAGGAGGGGATGGCGCACGAGGGGCTGCGCGCCAAGGAGGAGTTCCGGCCGAAGGTGCCGGGCGGGCCGGTGGTGCACGAGCTCTTCCGCGCGGTGGTGAGCGACGGCATGAGCGCGTTGATGGACGACGCCGCCGCGCTGCAGCGCGCCTTCGGGCGGGGGCCTCGGCCGGTGCAGAGCGCGATCGTGGCGCCGCTGCTGACCGACGGTCACGTCGAGGGGATCTTCTTCGTGGTGGCGCCACGGCCGTTCAACCAGTTTGACCTGGACCTGTTGACGGTGCTGGCCCATCACGGGGCGACGGCGCTGGAGAACATCGCGCTGCTGACCCGGCTGGCCGCCGCCGAGGCGCGGCTCCGAACGGAGAACAGCTGGCTGAAAGAGGTGCTCAAGCGCGAGGACGTGGGGGTGGACATCATCGGCGAGTCGCCGGCGCTCAAGCGCGTGATCAAGCAGGTCGAGGTGGTGGCGCGGACGGACACGACGGTGCTGCTGCTCGGCGAGACGGGCACGGGCAAGGAGCTGTTCGCCCGGTATCTGCACGAGGCGGGACCGCGGAGGAACAACATCTTCGCGGCGGTCAACTGCGGGGCGCTGGCCGAGACGTTGTTGGAGAGCGAGCTGTTCGGCCACAAGAAGGGGGCCTTCACGGGCGCCTCGGCCGATCGCAAGGGGTTGTTCCAGGTGGCCGACGGGGGGACGCTGTTCCTGGACGAGGTCGGGGATGTGTCGCCCAACCTTCAGGTGAAGCTGCTGCGGGTGCTGGAGAGCGGTGAGGTGACGCCGGTCGGCGCGGTGCGGCAGGAGTTCGTGAACGTGCGCATCGTCACCGCGACGAACAAGAACCTCGAGGAGGAGGTCGCGCAGCGACGGTTTCGCGAGGACCTGTACTATCGCATTAACGTCTTCCCGATTCGGCTGCCGCCGCTTCGGGAGCGCAGCGGGGATGTGCCCTTGCTGGTCGAGACCTTCCTCGCCCGGTTCAATCGGCAGCTGGAGAAGCGCATCACGGGCATCTCGCAGGAGGCCATGGAGCAGCTCCGGGGCTACGAGTGGCCGGGCAACGTCCGCGAGCTGCAGAACGAGATCGAGCGCGCCGTGCTGCTGACCGACGACGGCGAGCCGATCCGGCCGGAGGCGCTGAGCGAGCGCATCAGCGGGATGGTCGAGCTCCCGGTGGAGGTGGGGCCGCTCAAGGAGACCATGGCGCGTCTTGAGGAGCAGTACATCATCCGCGCGCTGCGCGAGCACGACGGCAACCGGACCCACACGGCCCGGACGCTGGGCATCTCGCGCCAGGCGCTCACGGTGAAGCTGAACCGGTACGGGATCATCGGGAACGACTGAGCCATCGGGTGCTCACGGTGATTAAAGCCTTATGGCTCAGGATGTTACTGGCTCCGAAGGGGGCTGCCGGCTGGGCGTTCGGCCGTCCAGCCGCTCGCGCATCGCCGGGGCGTGGAAGTGCGTCAGGTCTACCTCCAGGTCGTAGGCGGCGCGGTAGCGGCCCAGCATCCGGGCGGCGAGCCGAAACGCGAGCCCGTTCAGGGCCAGCGCGGTGAAGGCCAGGTTGCGCTGGGCGTCGGGCTTGCGGTTGCGCGCCAGGAAGCGGCGTCGGGCGACCTCGGCCGGGACGTGCACGAAGATCGTGCGGGCGTCGGGGAAGCGGTCGAGGTAGACCGCCCGGGTGAGCGTCCCCTCGATCAGCACGACGGCGCCGGGGGTGAGCGTGAGGCCGTGCGCGGCCTCGGTGGCCTCCCAGGCCGGCGGATGCCGGAGGTTCCAGAACGCCCCGCGCGGCTGGATGGTGACGGCGGCGTCGCTGCGCAGGGTCGTGCGTGCCCGCCCGAGCTCCTTATAGAAGTGCCCGAGGCGGTCCCCGTCGAGGAAGCGCGCCAGGAGCGCCCGCTCCGCCCGATCCACGCCGATCGGCGTCAGGGCGATCAGCAGCCCCAGCGCGATGGCCGCCGGGCTGCGAATGGCCCGGTCGATGAACCAGTCGTTCGCGACGACCTCGCATGGGCGGCCCCGGTCGATCAGGTGGCGGCGCAGCTCCAGGGCCAGCGAGCTCTTGCCCGAGGCCGGTACGCCGTCGATCAGCACGAGGTTGAGCGGCCCGGTGCAGCTGGCGTCGATGCGCTCGGCGAGCGTGTGGAGGATGGGCGGTGGCGCGGGTGTGGGCATGGGGTTTCAGGGCTCGATGGGCTTGACGCGTTCCAGGAACACGAACCGCTTGAGGAAGACGAGGCTGATGGTCGCGGTGCTCAACAGGCAGGCCAGCCAGGCCAGGCGATGATGGACGCCGAGGCCCTCGGTCAGCGACCAGTCGAGCACCGTGCCGAAGCACAGGGAGCCGGCGTACATGAGATAGGCCCGCCCCAGGCTGGCCAGGTACGGGCCGCGGCGCTCGGGGAACGTCAACCAACGATGCAGCCCGTGCTGACGGACCACACCGATCAGGAAGGCGACCGCCCAGCTCACCGGCGCCCGAGGCTCGAACGGCTGGATGGCGAAGATCACCTCGTAGGTCGCCAGCCCGATCAGCGCGCCGAGCAGCGCGGTCGTGACCATCCGGACCTTCTCGGGCAGGGCGTGGTAGCGGGCGACCAGCCCCGGTGGCCGGTCCACCGTCGCAGGTTCGCTTGCGGCTCGCCGGCGGAGGTCGAGCGCCACCCGCACGCTGGCCACGTCGTGCGTCCAGCGCGGCAGCACCAGCGAGATGGCCACGCCCTCCACCTCCGAGTACAACCCGATGGCCATCGACAGCCACAAGAACGGCCACGCCACCCCGAACCCCATCACCGTGAACGTCGACAAGATCAGCGAGATCCCGAACGCCCGGGCGCTGGTCGCGTGGTAGCTCGCCCCGCGGCCGAACTTGATCCAGTCCAGCGGGTACCGCGCCGCCTCGAGCCCGATGATGATCAGGATGGGCCAGAGGTGATCCTTGACGACTTCCGGTTCGGCCAGCCAGAAGCTCCACGCCACGCCGAGCGCGTAGATCGTGTCGGCGACGCTGTCGGCCTGCCGCAGCCCACCGGTCACCACGCCCCAGCGGCGCGCCAGCTTGCCGTCGTAGATGTCCGAGAGCGCCGCGGCCGCGCCCTGCGCCAGCCAGAGCCAGCGGGGCAGGTCCGCATAAGCGATCCAGACGGCCACCGGCGCCAGCACGACGCGCGTCGCCACCAGCGCCCACGGGATCGCGCGTTGGAGCGGTGTGGCCGCCGAGGGCTCGGCGTGAGCGATGGCGTCGTCCGGCATGTCCACCTCATCCAGGGCGCCCACCGCGCTCAGCCGCGGCGGCGGTCCGTGGAGGATAACACGCCCGAGCCTCGCTGGTCAGCCGTCCTGCGAGGGCCGCGGCTCAGTGCGCGCCGATCGGCTCGACAACCCAGCCATGATCCGGGGACGGCGCGGCGTAGTGCCGAAGCTCCTCGGCCTGCTCGGCGGTCAGATCGAGGAACTCGAACGCCATGCCAGGCTGGCCCTGCGGAGACTCCCGCTCGACCTCCGCCACGCGCACGACCCGCGACCACACCCGGATGGTCGTGTTCTTCACCGGTGACTTGAACTCCAGCATGAAGCCCTCGCCGGGCTCGAACAGAAGATCCGAGGCCAGGAACACCCCCGTCGGGCTGATGTCGATGCACTCCAGGGCCACCGGGCCCCAGCCGTTCTCGTCGCGCAGCACGACCTCGCGGGTCAGCGGCCGGCGACGGTTCCGGCGCTTGCGCGCAGCCGCCTCGCTCTCGTGGGAGAGGCCCGAGAAGCGTGTGGTGGCGGCGTCCAGCTCGGCTTCGGTCTCGAAGAACAGGTACGACATCGTGCGCCTCCGTGCAGCGTGATCGGGTCGATGAAAGGGGGCGGTTGGCTCCGGGGTCGTCCGTGACCCCCTGCCGACCGTGACTCGCCGGTCCGTGGCGAGCAAAGGACGCGCTGGCTCCACCGTCGAGCGCCGCGGAGCGGCGTCGGGCGGCGGTGGACCGCGGTGCCCCTACGCCTACGGTAAAGGTAGGTGGATGGCCGTCAATTTTTCTGCGCCTGGCGCGAGCGTTCGGGTGCCAGGCACCCGGACGCACGCCGTGTTCATCGGGCTGGAGGCTGAGCTCCGAACCGCGATCGGCGGACGGGCCAGCGGGTGCCAGGCACCTCGCCGAAGCGCCTCGCGACGGGTGCCTGGCACCCATCACCCGGTCGACAGACGCGGTCGCCTTCTGGCGTGGGGGCCGGAGCGGCGACCTGGCTCGCGTCCGGTCAGGGCGCCACGGTGCGGATGGCGAGGTTGTGCAGACCCGTTCCATCCTGATAGAAGGCGCTCACCATCACGATGAGCGTCTCGTCCGCGGCGATGTCCACCTCGACGTACGAGGTGGTGGAGCGCGTCCACGGCGCCGAGGCGTGCACGGTGTCGTCGTCGTTGGCGGTCACGCAGGCGTCGAGCGTGGACGCGGGGTTGAAGCGGTCACGATAGATCGTCAGGACGCCGTCGAAGGACAGCACGAGCCCCCCGTTGCCGTCGGAGTTGCCCTGAAGTGAGGTGATCTGCAGGCGCTGTGGGGCGCCCGTGGTGTTGCGGACCGCATAGCTGTTGAAGGACGTGACGCTCGGCGGCGCTGTGCCTTCCCAGCGGCACTCGCCGCTCACCGGGTCCGTGGAGGTGATGCGCTGGGCCCGCAGGCCTCCGTCACCAAACCCGGGCACCATCTGCCCAACGATGCCTGCCAGAGCGGCGCTCTGTCCCCGCGCGGGGATGGGCATGGGCAGCGGGCAGCGACCGGAGTTGCTGATCGCCCGCTCCACGCCGTCCCTGGCGCCGTCTCCATCGGTGTCGGGGTTGAGGGGGTTGGTCATCACGACGGAGGTGGCCGTGCCGCCAAAGGCGGCGCAGCCCGTGGCCGTCCAGCCTCGGAGCTCGTCGAGATCCCTGATGCCGTCGCGGTCCGTGTCGGCGCGCCTGATGTTGGTCCCGAAACCGTACTCCTCATGATCGTTGAGGCCGTCACCGTCGGTGTCGGCGAGCGCGGGGTTGGAGCCGGAGAGGGTGACTTCGATGTAGTCGGGGATCCCGTCGCTGTCGGAGTCGATGTTGTGGTCGCTGGTGCCGAGCAGGAACTCCTCGCGGCTGTTGAGCAGGTCACGGTCGTCGTCGCTGACGAAGACGACACGGATCTCGTCCTGGGGCATCAGGCGGAGGGTGTGCGGGTCGAGGTTGGGGTCGCTGACGTCGGGGTGGCCCTCGAGGGTGCCGTTGCGGTCCCGCGTGCCTCCGATGAGCACCCAGTAGCCGATCGGATCGGTCTGGATCCTGGGGTCGCCGTAGGTGGCCCGGCCGTCGATGGAGGTGATCACCGTGCCTCCCGTGGAGCGCGGGGCGTAGGTCACGGTGTGGCCTGCGACCTCGAGCGCGTCTGCCAGGGAGATGCCGATGAGCTGACCGTTGGCGTCGCGCTCGACCTTGGCGGCGATCCGGTGGCGGGCCACGTCTTGACCGCCCGGTCGGCGCTCGCCGTAGTCCACGACGACCAACGCCGTACGCCCGCCGATGTTCTCTTGGTCGTAGATGATGTCCTCACCGCGTCGCGTGATGGTGTAGCGGCTCGGGGCGAGGGTGAGAGCGGTGGGGTTGCGCAGCAGCCCCAGCAGCTCGCGGGCTTCGTTGAGGTTGAGATCCTCAATCGGCCCCAGCTGGATGTTGGAGTGCCCCCCATTCGGCCCGATGGAGTAGACCTCATCGCCGCCGACCGGCATGAGGGTCGCGATGGTCTCGGTCGTGAGCACGCCGTCGACGATCTCCGTGCGCAGGACGGGGAAGCGGAGCCCCGTCAGGTTGAAGGACAGCGGGGTGGGATTGCGGAGGTTGATCGTCGCGCTGATGGTGCCACCGGTGTACTCCGCGGTGTACGCCTGGGAGGTCGCCTCCTCCGCCGCGGCGCTCCGTGAGCTCTCCTGGGACTGCTCGCGGGTCGTCTCGGTGCTGAGCTGTGCCTCAATGCCGAGGCTGGCCGACACCTCGCCGGTGACCGACGCGGAGGGCGGGATCCCCGTCGTCGCCTCCGCGGTCACGGTGGTGGAGAGGGATGCGGTCAGCGTGTTGCTCTCGGCGTCCGAGCGCGACAGCCCCGACGCCTGCACCTCCTCGTAGGCCTGCGAAAACGTGTACGAGATGTCCTCACTCTCGACGTAGTTCACGTCGAGGCTGACCTGCAGCGCGCCGACGAGATCGAACGCCACCTGGGGAAGCTCGGCGATCAGCGGATTGCGACTGAGGTCTTCCTCGTCGCCGTCCCACAGCCCGTCCCCATCGGTGTCCCGGATGCTGAGGCTCGTCCCGAGATCAACCTCCTCGCCGTCGTCGAGTCCGTCGTCGTCGGTGTCGGCGACGGCGGGCTGGGAGGCCCAATGCCTCACCTCCTCGGCGTCCTCGATTCCGTCGTTGTCGGTGTCACGTTCGCCGGGATCGGTGCGATTCTCGAACTCCTCACGGTCGTTGAGGCCGTCACCGTCGGTGTCCGCCAGGCGAGGGTCGCTCGTGACCATCTCGGAGGTCGGAGGGCCGGTGCCGCGGTCGACCTGGATCGAGTAGCCCTCGGTCTCCTGGGCGTATGTGCGTCCATCGCCGTCCTCGTCGCTGTTCGAATCGGGCAGGGAGGCGACACATCGGCCGCTGGCCGGCTCGCACACCTCAGTCGGGCCGCACACCACGCCGCTGCACGGGTCACCATTGTTGGTGGTGTCGTTGTTGGTGGTGCCGTTGTTGGTAGTGCCGTTGTTGGTGGTGTCGTTGTTGGTAGTGCCGTTGTTGGTGGTACCGTTATTGGTGGTGCCGTTGTTGGTAGTGCCGTTATTGGTGGCGTTGTTGCCTACGAAGTTGTTGAACCCTGTGCCGTTGTTCAGGAGACCGTTGTTGCTGCCCCCATCGGAGGCGGGATCCCCGCACCCCGTCACCAGGATAGAGGTGATCCACACGACAAGGATGATTGTCGTCGTATAAAGTAGCTTTTCAGTGTTCGTCCGGCTGCGGATAGTGATCCATGCACGGGCGAGTCTGAGCCATGCTACATGGATACTGAATTGTTGTGCAGTATTGCTGACCCCGAAAGATGATAGAAAGCAACCCGTGGGTCAACCGAGTCGCGCCGCTTTCTACTGTTCTCGGTGGAGGACAATCGAGCGCAGCGGCATCCCGGCCTCAACACCGTCGGTGTTGAGGCGCCGACCTGTGCATGGTTGCTCCGGTCGGGACCGCCTCCGGGGTGTCGTCGCTACCGCCTCCGGGTGAGGAGAGCACACGCCAGCCCCAGGGCCGCGACCGCCAGGACCATCGAGCCAGAGGCCACCGGCCGCCCTCCCACCTCGCACGTGCACGTCTCGGTGTTGCCCGCACCGGGCTCGAGCGCTGAGGGACCGCTGTGGGGGTGCAGCACCACGGCCGTGATGGCGCCTCGGGCGCCTTCCCGTCCAGGGTCCGCCAGTCGCCGGAGCGAACGAAGGCGGCCCACGCCCACGGATGGGCCCGCACCCCACCCCCTGCATCATCTCCAGCCGCGCGTGTCGCAGGGCCTCGCTGCGGCCCTCGCCGTCGTGCAGCAGGCGGTAGTAGGCGGTCATGAGGGCCTCGGTGGGGCGTCGTCGAACGGGTGCCTGGCACCCGTTCGGGCACTGGAGCGGGTGCCTGGCACCGTTGGGGGCGCGCAGAAACAAGGTGCTGGTTTCCGGCGGTCCTGTTCCGTCCTGTCGTCGCAGACACCGCGGTCCACCAAGGTGCCAGGCACCCGTCACGGCTCGAGTTCATCGCGGAGAGGGATGATCTCGACTTGTACGGGTGCCTGGCACGTGGGTGACCCACCGTGTGCCGACGCCAGGGGCGGCGCGGGTGCCTGGCACCCGCGCCGCCCCTTCCCTACAGCTCCACCCCGAAGCCGACCAGCACGGCCGTGCTGCTCAGCGTCGACTCGCCAGCCGCGCCAAGCCCGCCCAGATCGGCGCCCGCCTCGGTGTGCTGGACCTCCAGCACGAGGACGCCCAGCACGTCTTCGCCGAGGTCGAAGCTCGTCTCACCGCCGAGGGAGAACGCGATCCCCGACGCCACGTCGTTCTGGTCCTCCGTGGTCCACCCGAGGTCGAAGGTGGTTCGGGTGATGAGCGCGGCGTAGCCCAGGCCGACGTAGGGGCGAAGGGTCCAGCTCTGCGGGAAGAGGTAGTTGAGTCCGATGCGGAGCGGGAAGGTGTGGCTGTTCTGGATCAGGTTGGTGAATCCGCGTCCGGGCACGATGGCCTCGCCCTGCTGGGAGAGCAGCGCGTAGCCGCCCTCCAGCACGACGCGCAGTCGATCGGCCAGCCACGGGTTCGCGCCCGTCGGATCGAGCGGTAGCACGATGTCGAGGGCGAGCAGGGAGACCATCGCGGTCTTGAGGTCACCACGGGGGATCAGCGCGCCGAGCTTGGGGGTGATCCGCAGCACGTGCGGCACACCTGGCGCCTCCGCGGTCGCGGTTGCCTCGGGGCGGGGCACGGGCGCCTCGGCCACCGGGGTGTCGTCCTGCGCCATCGCCGTCGCCGCTGTGGCGAGCGTCAACGCCAGGGCGAGGAGCGGCGAGGCGAGGCGCGTGGGGGCGGGAGCCTCGCGGGGGCGCGTGGTGCGCCAGACATGGTCGCGAGCACAGCGGTGGCTCGCGGTTCGTCGATTCGACATGACCGTCCTCCTGGAGTGAGCGGGCCGACGCCGGAGCGGTGTCGGCGCCGCCGATGCGCGTTACGGGGTGAAGGTCACCTCGACGAGCGCGTTCCAGTCACGATCAGAGACCACGACGGTGGCGCGGCCCGGCGTGCTGGACGGGTCGAGCGACAGGCCGGCGGGCCGGGAGAACCCGGACGCCACGACGTTGGTGGCGCACGGGGTCTGATTGCACGTCGACAGGGCCACCTGCACGAGGGTGTCCGAGCCTTCGTTGGCCACGAGCAGGTCACCGTTGGGAAGCAGGATCAGCGCTTGCGGCACGTCGATGGAGTTGCCCTGGGCGAGCGTGCGCGAGCTGCCCTGGGTGCGGTTGTATTCGATGATGCGGTCGTTGTTGTCGTTGGCGATGTAGACCAGCTCGTCGTTGTTGTTGGCGTGTCGGACGGCGACGCCGGTGGGGCCGTTGAGCGAGCCGTTCACGTTGGTGGTCCAGTCTGGCGAGACGGTGGGGTTGGACAGGGCGTTGTAGCGCCGGAGCTCGTCGTTGTTGTTGTCGGCGACATAGATCCGGTCGTCGGCCGGGTCGTAGACGACACCGTGCAGCTGGCCGTTGTTGTTCGCCGACCAGGGGTCGGAGGCGCCTCCGTCGGCGTTCATGCGCACAACGCGGTTGTTCACGGTCACGAAGACCCCGCCGTTGGGCCGCGTGGCGACGTCCATCGGTCCCTGGCCGGTGCCCGTGCCGAACTGGTTGATCTCGCCCGTGGCGAGGTTCACGGTGACGACGTTCTGGCGGCCGCTGTTGGCGACGAAGACCAGCCCGTTGCCGTCGTGGTCGATGCCGCGTGGGCTGCTCAGACGGCTGTTGGAGCCGCCGGCGATGAAGGTGGCCGTGCCGCCGGGCACGACGATCCGGCCCGTGGGGTTCACCTGGAAGCTGGTCCGGGTGCCGATCATGACGTTGCCGGCCTCGTCGTAGGCGCCCACCGTCATGAAGGCCGTGCCGTAGTCGGTCCCGTTGGGGATGCGGACCTCGAACACGGCGGTGTAGTTCGTGATGCCCGACGGGACCAGCTCGAAGTCGTCGTAGCGAAAGGCGCCGCGGATCTGGAGCTGAACCTGGGACAGGGAGCGGTCATCGGTGGCGTGGACGCGGATGAAGACGGTGTCGCCGGGGGCGTAGATGTCGTTGGGACCGGGCTCGATCACCTCGACGGTGGGCGGGCCGACGTCGGGCTCGAGGTAGATCACGACCGCCTCGGTGTCGGTGAGGTCGCCGTAGGTGGCAGTGACGGTCTGCACACCCGTGGTCCCGAAGGTGATGGTGCCCTCGACGGGATCGACCACGGCGGCGGCGTCGGACGAGGTGATGGTGGCGCCGTCGCTGATCGGGTTGCCCCATTCGTCCACGATGGTGACGAAGTAGCGCATCGGCAGCTCGGTGGGCTGGGTGGGCCGGATCAGGACGAGGTCGAGCGCCGCCGCGCTGCCCGGCGTGACGGTGAGGGTCTCGGCGTCGGAGACCCCCGAGCCGGTGGCCTCGGCCCACACCGAGAAGGTGCCGGCGAGGGAGAGGTTGTGGATCTGACCGTTGGCGATCACGGCGCCGGGGGCGTTGGTGAGCAGGCGGATGGTCTCGTCGCTCAGGTTGCCGTACTGGTCGGTGGCGGTGGTCGTGTAGCCCACCGGGGTGTTGGGCGCGACGACGGCTGGCGACGGATCGAGCACCAGATCCACGACGGTGACCGGCCCCGGCCGGACGTGGATGGTCGCCGTCAGGCTCACGTTGGGGTCGGACATGGCGGTGGCGGTCAGCCCGAAGGTGCCGGCGGCGGTGAAGGTCACCGTGCCGGTCGCGGCGTCGAGCGTGACGCCGTTGGCGGGCGCGTCGGTGGTCAGCGAGACGGTCTCGGTCGAGGCGACGTTGCCCCAGACGTCGTAGACCGTGGCGACGAAGCCGATGGTCTCACCGGCCACGACCTCGCTGCTGGACAGCGCGATCTCGATCGTGGCGGCGTCGCCGGGGATGACCTCGAAGGCCTCGGCGTCGCTGACGCCCGTGCCGAGCACGGTGGCGACGACATCGTAGGCGCCGGCGGTCGCGACGCGGGTGAGCGTGTTGTCGCGCACGAAGCCGGGCGCGTTGGTGGCGATGCCGACCCCTGCATCCACCGCGTTGCCGTAGGCGTCCGTGACGGTCCAGCTCAGCCCGAGGTCGCTGTAGGGGAGGACCTGGAGCCCGTCGGTCTGGCCGTCGACGTCCGCCGCATCGAGCGTCAGATCCACGTTCGCCGCCGGCCCCGGGTCGACCGTGAGCTCCGCTTCGCCGCTGACGCCGTCGGCGGTGGCGGTGAGGACCTTGATCCCGGCGAGTGTGTGCGTGACCTTGCGTCCGTCGAAGGCCACCTCGGCGTCGCTTGAGGCGAGCTCCGCGTCGCGGATCTCGCGGACATGGCCGTAGTTGTCGACGCCGGTCACCGTGACGACGGCGATCTCGCCCGCCTGCACGCGCGTGGGCTCGACCGAGACCTGCACCTCCACCCACGTCGGCGGAACCTGGGCCACGGTCACTGTTCCGGTGGTGCTCCGGTTGCCCGCGCGGTCGGTCGCCGTGGCGGTGAAGACGTTGTCCTCGCCCGCGGCCAGCGGCGCGACGAACCACCAATGGGCCGTGAACGGATCGGCGTGGGTCACGAACGGTCCGAACTCGGTTGTCTCGGCGTCGGTGAACTTCGGCGTGCGGTCGATGGTGATGAGGCTGCCGTACTCGGCCGCACCGGTCAGCAGCACCGTGGACTCGCCAGTGGGCGACTCCTGCATGTCAAAGGTCGGCGACGGCGGCGCTTTCGTGTCCTCCTCAGCGCACGCGCCAACGATCGAGGTGAGGGCCAGCAGCAGGGCGGCTCGGGGAACCACCCTCGACAGCCTTGAGGTATGCGTGGTCATCGTCTTGAAGATCATTGAAATCTCCTGTCGGTGCGTGGCCGCAGCTTGGCGACAGGAGCTCATCTCCTCCCGTGGCGTGCGCGGCGAGTTCGGGGCGATCGAGCGTCCGGTGCGCTGGTGCGCAACAGGGACGCGTGGTGGAGCCGTGGGCGGGTCTTCCGGACGAGCCTGGCAGGGCAGGCCCATCACCGAGGACGGCTCGTGCGTGCGGATCGGCTCATGCTATTTGTGCAATGGCGCAGAGCGCGAAGCGCGTCGCGCTCGACGGCGTCAGCACACGGCGGCCACTCTGGGAGGGGGGGATGCGCGAGGTCGGCACGGGGGCTGCGGCGACCAGCCTGGAGCGACGGGGGGCTGAGCGACGGGTGCCAGGCACCAGTACGCAGCCCCTGTCTCTCGGCGTCGACTCGGCCTACGACCGCCGCTCGCACGCGCCGGTCTGGGCCAGCGAGCCGACCTCGTCGGTGTGGTAGCTGACGGCGGTCTGACCGCGCTTCCAGCTCTCGTCGATGAAGCTGCTCATGGACAGCTCCTGCGGGTCGCGCCTCCACTTGTTCTCGAGGCGGAGGACGCCGCGGGGGCACACCTCGGAGCAGATGCCGCAGCCGACGCAGCTGGCTCGCGTGAACGACTTGTTCGCCTGGGCGTAGGCGCGCACGTCGATGCCCATCTCGCAGTAGGTGCTGCACATGCCGCACGAGATGCACATGTCCCGTTTGACCGTGATGCGGAACCGGCCGAGCTTCTGGATGAGGCCGAGCAGGGCGGCCATGGGGCAGAAGAACCGACACCACACGCGGGTGCCGCCGATCGGGTAGAGGGCGGTGCCGAGCACGCCGGACAGGACCGCCACCACGATCAGCCCGTACCAGGTCTGCAGCTCGTAGCCGACCTCGGCCAGCCCGGAGTTGCCAGGGACGAACCCACGAAGCATGACGAACATGGTCGTGAGGATCGCCACCAGCAGGACGGTGTGGATGGAGAACTTCTCGAACCGCCACGCCCACGCGGATTTGATGCTCAAGTGACGCCACGGCTCGCCGAACGTGTTGGCGAGACCGCCGCAGCCACACACCCAGCTGCAGTACCACCGCTTGCCGAAGAAGATCGTGAGGATCGGCACCGCGACGAGCGCACCGACGAACGAGTAGATCACGAACGGCATCGGCTGATGCAGGATGTTCTGTGGATAGAAGTAGTCGATCTTCAGCGGCCACAGATAGCTGAAATAATAGTCCGGTTGGCCCAGGAATTTGAGCAGACTGGGCAGTGAGAACGCCAGGAACACCTGCACGAAGATCACCACCGATGTGCGGACGATCTGATACTTGTTATGCCTGTATTTGTAGAACATGTACGCCCCGCCGAACACGATCCCGATCGTGTACAGCATCCCGTACAAGGTCCAGCGCGAGTACAGCACCGCGTACCACGCCGACGACCGCGCCACGCCGAACAGCCCCGTCAGGGCGCCGTCCAGCTCCGCGGTGAAGTAGAGGGTGATGTAGAGCGCCAGCAGCGCCGCCATGATCAACCAGGCGAGGATGCCGCGATTCTTGATGCTGTTCAGCACCTTACCGCCGATCGTATCGCGTACCATCAGGGGAACTCCTTGGTCAGCGGCAGCTCTCTCTCGACCATCCGGGACAGGTCGACACGGCCGAACTCGACGTCGTACTGGGCCTCTCGCAGGTGATCGACGCAGAATCGCGCGGTGCGACGCTCGAGGATCCACCGCTCGAGGATCTCGTGATTCCAGCGGGAGCCCAGCATGTTGAAGCCGAGCACGCGCTCGCCGTCGTGCACGATGCGCTGGCTGATGTTCTTGCCCGGCATCACCCGATAGAGGGTCGGGACGCCGTCCGGGGCGAGCATCACGTCGCCCACGGTGGTGTACTCCACCTCGAAGAACCTGGAGCTGTTGAAGAACACAGGCGGCTGGTAGGGGATCCGGTCGCCGAACAGGTTGCGGCCCACCAGCGCCCCCTGGCGCTTGGCGGAGTACCAGATCAGCTCGCTCAGCGGGCGCTCCTGGCCGGGATAGTGGATCTCGGCGCAGTCACCGCAGGCGAAGACGCCGTCCAGGTCGGTCTGGAGCGTGGGGTCGACCTTGACGCCCCGGCCGAGGGCCGGGCCGCGGGTGAACCCCTTGAGGCGCTCGATGGCAGGGTGCACGCCAGCGGCGATCCCGAGCAGCTGGCAAGCGATCGCCTCGTCCTTGTTCGTGATGACCTGGCTGACCCGGCCCGTGGCGTCGGTCTTGACCTCGACCATCTCCTCGTTGAGGCGAATGTCGACGCCGTGCTCGCGCATGTGGGCGGCGACCATGTCGCCCTCCTCACGGCCGAGCGCCATGGGCCAGTAGTACGGCTCGCGGATCAGGAAGGTGACCTTCTTGCCGTGGTAGAGCAGACACTCGACGAGCTCGATGCCGATCAGGCCGCCTCCGAGCACCACGGCCGAGGTGGTCGACGGGGTCAGGCGCTCGCAGCGGTCGAGGTCCTGCATCGAGACAAAGTGGACGAGGCCGTCCTTGACGGCGTCGACGCCCTTCCAGCCGAACAGGTTGGGCGCGGCGCCCACGGCGAACACCAGCCGGTCGTACGGCCGCTTGCCGCCCTTCTCCAGCACCACGTGCCGCCCCTCGCCGTCCATGTCCACGACCCAGTCGCGCACGAGCTCGATGCGCTGCTTCTGCCACACCGAACGCTCCAGCGGCTCCAGATCGCGCCGCTTCATCGTGTTCATGTAGGCGTACATCAGAGCGGTGCGCGAGAAGAAGTAGTCTGTCTCTCCGCTGATGATGGTGATCGAGGCGTCTGGATCGCGCTGCCGCGCCACCAGAGCGCAGCTGATCCCGGCGACACCGTTGCCGACGATGAGTATCTTCACCCTTGCTCTCCGTGTTGGATCGCTCTCGGCGGTGGGGGCACCGCCCGACAGTGACAGGTCGACGTGCGCACCTGACTTCGATGGCGCTCAGGTGCACGATGACTTCAGAGCGTTGCATCGATCGCCGCAACTTGTAACAACTCCACGGTGGGTGAACAAGGGCGCCCGGCGTCCGCTTCTCAATGCGATGGAGGCCTCGTGTCTGACCTGATCAAGATCTTGTCCTGGAACGTCAATGGCCTGCGCGCGTGCGGCAACAAGGGCCACTTCGCCGCGTGGCTCGACACCCACGGCCCGGACATCGCCGCGCTTCAGGAGGTGAGGGCGACACCCGAGCAGCTCCCTGAGGCGCTGCGCCAGCCTCCGGGCTACGTCGCCCACTTCAACGCCGCCGAGCAGCTCGGCTACAGCGGCGTCGGCACGTTCAGCAAGCGCGCCCCCGACGCGGTGGAGGTGGGGCTGTTCAAGAAGTATGACCTCGAGGGGCGCTTCCTGATGACGCGGTACGGGGCGCTCACGATCGTCAACGGGTATTTTCCCAACGGCAACGGCAAGGAGCGGGACAACAGCCGCATCCCGTACAAGCTCGGCTTCTACCGCGCCGTGCACCGGCGGCTGGTCAAAGCGATGAAGGCGGGCGAGCGCATCCTCGTCATGGGGGACTTCAACACCGCCCACACCGAGCTCGATCTGGCCCGGCCGAAGCAGAACGTCAAGACCAGCGGGTTCACGCCGACCGAGCGCGAAGAGCTCGACCAATGGGTCGCCGCTGGCTGGGTGGACACGTTCAGGCACTTCGAGCCGGGCCCCGACCACTACTCGTGGTGGAGCCAGCGGCTGGGCGCACGGGAGCGCAATGTCGGTTGGAGGATCGACTACGTGTTCGCATCACCCGGCGCGATGCCGTTTGTGCGAGAGGCGATGATCCAGAAGGACGTGCTGGGCTCGGATCACTGCCCGGTGGGTGTGATCGTCGACGCGGCCATCATGGATGGTCGGTCGAACGGGACGAGCGGGGAAGGGGAGGGCGAAGCGGGCCGGTGAGGGGCAGCGCGGGGCGCGTCACGCACCTGGCGCGACGCGCTCCTGGCGCGTCGCGCTCCTGGATCACTGATTGGTTTGACTCCCATCGCCTGAGCTTCGCCCCGTATGGATTCCAGGTGGGCTACGGCGCCTTTGGCGCTCTGCTTGTCTCCGTTGGAGACTTCGCCGCCCACGGGAGTCCCCGTCCTCGTCGCCTGTGCAACCAGCACAGGCTCCTCGGCCGGGAACCCCCGTGAACACGGGACTCGCTCATGCTCGGTCCGTCAAACCGATCAGTGCTCTAGCGCTTGGCGGCCTGGCGCTCCTGGCGGACGGCCTCGGCGGCGCGCTGACGGCGGGCCTTCAGCTTGGCGCGGGCCTGCTTCTGCTTCATCTTGGGGCTCAAACGGCGATCTCCACGGGCCATGTCAGGACTCCTTTGCAGTCAATTCAATCAGGGGTTCAATAGTTGGCGCGCCGGATTTCGTCGGCGAGCTGGTCGAAATCTTCGTAGGAATGGTTGCGCCAGATGATGCTGTCCTGACGCTCGACGAGGCCCACTCTGTCGACTTCATCGGCGAGGAAGTCGCCCATGGCCTTCGCGGAGTCGAGGGCGGGCTGCTTGGTGAGGTCGGGCTTGGGGTCGCCGGCCTTGCGAAGGTGGGCGAAGAACTTACCAAACCGGGACTCGGTCTCAAACTTGAAAGTTGCCATGGTGCAGTCTCCCTCGGCAGTTGGGTCGTGGCTTGGGGGTGGCGGCGACTGAGTCGACCGACCTCCGGGTCACAGAGAGCGAACGATTTATCGGGCAAGGGCCCCCTCGGTGTCAAGAGGGCGTAAGCTGACTGATGTATAACCTGACGCTGGCGTCCAGACCGACGAGGAGCGCATCACTGATGAGCGCGTGTCCGATGGACACCTCATCGAGGGTCGGGATCGCCTCGGCGAAGGCGCGCAGGTTGTCCAGGGACAGGTCGTGACCGGCGTTGAGGCCGAGGCCGAGCGCGTGGGCGAGGGCGGCGGCGCGCTGGTAGGTGGCCAGGGTGTGGGGCCCCTCGGGGGTGCCCCAGGCGCGGGCGAAGGCCTCGGTGTAGAGCTCGATCCGGTCGACGCCGAGGGCGGCAGCGCGGGGGACTTCGGTCAAGTCGGGGTCGAGGAAGGCGCTGATCCGGATGCCGGCCTGTTGCAGGCGTGGGATGGCGGCGATCAGGTCGGGGTGAGGGTGCTCCAGCCTCCAGCCGGCGTTCGAGGTGAGCACGCCGGGCGGATCGGGCACCAGGGTGCACTGATCGGGGCGGGCGGCCAGGACGAGATCGATGAAGTCGGCCGAGGGGTAGCCCTCGATGTTGAACTCGACCTGACCGGCGATGGCGTCCACGAGTTCGAAGACGTCCGCGCGGCGGATGTGGCGCTCGTCGGGGCGGGGGTGCACGGTGATGCCGTCGGCGCCAGCGTCGATGGCGATGCGGGCAAGCTGGACGACGCTGGGCACCAGGCCGCCTCGGGCGTTGCGAAGGGTGGCGATCTTGTTGACGTTGACGCTGAGGCGAACGTTGCGCTCGGGCATGGTCATCACTTCGCAGAAAGCTCGCTCTCGACGGCCTCGACGAAGGCCTCGGGCGAGAACTCGCCGACGTAGCGGCGGCCGTTGATGAAGAAGGTCGGCGTCGAGGTCACCTGGGCGTCGTCGCCCTCCTTGACCTGAGATTTGACCGTCTCGGCGATGGCGAGGTTGGTGCAGTCGGCCTTGAACTTCTCCATGGATAGCCCGAGGCCCTGAGCGAACTCGAGGATGCGGGGCTCGGACAGGTCGGTCTGGTTGTCGAACAGCAGGTCGTACATCTCCCAGAACCGCCCCTGCTTGTGCGCGGCGAGCGAGGCGATGGCGGCGCGCGTGGAGTGCTGGTGCATGCTCAGGGGGAACTGCTTGAAATAGACCGCGACGGAGTCGGGGTGCTTGACGGCGGCGGCCTTCACCAGGGCCCGGCCCCGGCTGCAGAACGGGCACTCGAAGTCGGCGAACTCGACGATGACGACCTTGGCGTCTTTGGGGCCCATGCGCGGTGTGTCGTCAAGCCGGAAGTCGTAGCGCTTGAGCGAGCCCTCGATGTACTGGCCGACCGCGTCCAGCACGTCGTTCTCGCCGAGCCCGTCGAGGATGCGGCGCATGGCCTCCTGGGTGGCGCTCACGGCCAGGGGGCACTGCGTGTCCGGCGTCTGCATGCACTGGTCGAGGGACTCGGCCGCCTGCGGACAGGGGCAGAGCGTCGCCTTGTGAACGCGGATGAGCACCGAGCGCTGCTCGGGCTTGAGGAGGCCAAGGGGGATGTTGGGGTAGCGATCGCTGGCGAGCTCGGCTTCGGCCGCAGGCGCCGCCTTGCCGGCGTCGGCCTTCTGGGCGTCGTCGTCCCGGACGGCCTGCTCGACGTGTTGCTTCTGCTGGGGATCCGGGGCGACCTTGTCGGGGGGCGTGGCGATCGCCGAGTCGGGGTCACCGTCGCTGGTCTCGCAGCCAACGATGCATAGGCTGGTCAACAGGACCATCGCGAACAGGAGGGAGGTGAGCAGGGGGCGCGGGTGTGTCATGGTTGAGCCGTGAGCAGCGAGGCGTTGTCGGAGCGTAGGGTCAGGAGGGAGGCGTGCGGGCGTCCTGTCCGCAGCGTGGACGAGGAACGCACCCAGGCGCGGCGCCCATTCCTGACGGCGTCCTCAGTGGTGGTCCAGCGGGCAGTGCAGGGGGCCCGTCTCGTCAGGGTTGCGCAGGCGCTGCTGCCAGCAGCCCGGGCAGGTGAGCGGATCGCCGTCCGAGCGCAGGCTGCGGAGGGTGTCCTCGTCGACGCGGGCCTTGTGGTACAGGTTCCAGCCCGATCCATAGACCTCCGACAGCTCCTTGAGCCTGGTCAGGAGCATATGGACCTTGAACGGGTTGACGAACGGCAGCAGCTCGAAGCCCTCCGAGAGCTCGGTGCGCACGTTGTGGGTCGGCCAGACCGTCTTGAAGCCGATGCGCGGCAGGCGCTCGGCGGCGTGGTGCACAAAGATGTTCACCTCGGACGTCCCGTTGCCGTAGTCGTAGCGCGAGAAGCGCACCACGAAGGAGCGGGTCAGATCGACCTCGGCCAGCACCATATCGGCGTTGGCGAACCGGGCCTGAAGCCGGTCGGCGACCAGATGCAGGCTGGCGACGTGCGGGTTGATCATGGAGGGATCGGAGAACCAGTTGCGCAGCTGGCCGCCCCGGACGCCCTTCCAGGCCCCGAACAGGGGCAGGTCGATCGGGCGGAACACGAGGTTGTTCAGATGCGGCACAAAGGCGCGAACGCCCTCGGCACGAACGGCGGCGGCGGTCACGAGATGATCGCGGACTTCGGTGTTGGGATCATTGGTCATCACGAACCTCGGTTCGAGTCAAAGCCGATGGCCGCCAGGGACACCCCGGCAGCACGACTGCGCCCCGGCGTGTCCAGATCGGGCGGCGTGGAGCCTACAGCCTTTCCACGATCGTGGAAAGGCCCTGGCCGACGCCAATGCACAGGCTGGCCAGCCCGTACCGGACGTCGGGTCGCCGGTGCAGCTCGTGCACGAGCGTCGTCAGGATGCGCGCGCCCGAGCAGCCGAGCGGGTGGCCGAGCGCGATGGCGCCGCCGTTCGGGTTGACGCGCTCTGGATCGAGCTCCAGATCGCGCAGCACGGCGAGCGACTGGGCGGCGAAGGCCTCATTGAGCTCGGCCAGCCCGATGTCGTGGATGGTGAGGCCGGCGCGCTGCAGCGCCTTGCGCGTGGCCGGCACCGGGCCGATCCCCATGATGCGCGGGTCCACGCCCGCGACACCCGAGGCGACGATGCGGGCCAGCGGCGCGATGCCCAGGGCCGCAGCCTTCTCCTCGGAGGCGACGAGCAGGGCGCAGGCGCCGTCGTTCAGGGTGGAGGAGTTGCCGGCGGTGACGCTGCCGCCCTTGCGGAAGACGGCGGGCAGGCGGGCGAGGCGCTCCAGGGTGGTGTCTGCCCGCGGCCCCTCGTCGGCGCTGACGACGAGCGGATCGCCCTTGCGCTGGGGGATGATGACCGGCACGAGCTCGTCGTCGAAGCGGCCGGCGGCCTGGGCGGCAAGCGCCTTCTGGTGGGAGGCGAACGCGAACCGGTCCTGGGACTCCCGGTCGACGTTCCACCGCTCGGCGATGTTCTCGGCGGTCACGCCCATGCCCTCGAGGGGGAAGCGGGCGGCCATCTTCGGGTTCTCGTAGCGCCAGCCTAGGGTCGTGTCGTAGATCGTCTGGTTGCCCGTCGGGAAGGCCACGTCGGGCTTGGGCATCGACAGCGGGGCGCGGGTCATGGACTCGACGCCGCCAGCGATGAACAGGTCGCCGTCGCCGACCTTGATCGCGCGCGTCGCCTGCACGAACGCCTCGAGACCCGAGGCGCACAGCCGATTGATCGTGACGCCGGGCACCTCGTACGGGAACCCTGCAAGCAGTGAGGCCATCCGCGCGACGTTCCGGTTGTCCTCGCCGGCCTGGTTGGTGCACCCGAAGAAGACGTCTTCGACCTCGGCAGGATCGATGCCGGTGCGCTCGACCAACGCGCCGAGCACCAGCGCGGCCAGGTCGTCGGGCCGGACCGCGGAGAGCCCTCCGCGGAAACGACCGATGGGCGTGCGGACGGCGGCGAGGATGACGGCGTTCTTCATGGTGAGGCTCCTGCAAGCGGGATTTCGATCGAGGTCGAGGTTGTCGGGGCGAGGCCAACGAGCGCGGCCTCGCCAGGGGGTTCTATCGCGTCTGTGCCCCGCTGCAAAGCCCTGGATGCGGCATCCGTCTTCCTTTGTGCTGGCGCATCTGTTAGGCTCCCCGACCCAGTGAGCGGCCGCGCCGGCGCGGGCTGGCCGCCTGGCGGCACATCTGTCCACGAGGAGGACCAACGCTTGGCATACACCGAAGAAGAGATATTCGACAAGGTCAGGGATGCGTTCGTCGAGGCCCTGGGCGTCGACGAGGACGAGGTCGTCATGAAGGCGAAGGTCATCGATGACCTCGGGGCGGAGTCTCTGGACTTCCTCGACATCGTCTTCCGGATTGAGCGGGCGTTCGACGTCAAGATACCCCGTGGCGATCTGGAGCGTCAGGCCCAGGATGCCCTCGACGGGGAGGTCTACGAGGTGGACGGCGTGTTGACCGAGCACGCGCTCGAAAAACTCAAGGCCGTCATGTCCGAGGTCGACCCCTCCGAGATCGTGCACGGCCTGCGGACAAAGGACATTCCGCGGCTGTTCCTGGTCGAGACCTTCTACCGCATGGTGGTCAAGCTGCTGCGCGACCAGGCCGCCGCGGAGGAGTAGAGCTCCTCACCGTGCGCTTCGCCTTCATCGTCCACCCGCTGAGCCCTGCGATGCTGCGCATCTTCGGGCTGCGCGCCGGCCTGTTGCCGCTGGCGCTCGGCTCGTCGCGGCGTCAGCTCAGCGAGGGGCTGCACCCGTCGAACATCCGGATCATCACCGAGCTGCCGCGGATCGTCGGGGACGCTGGCGCGGAGTGCTCTGGCCGGATCGTGGGGCTGCCGTCGCTGCCGGAGGTGCTGCTGGCCCATCAGGAGGAGGCGGTGCGGCTGATGCGGACGGCGGCGATGCAGTACGGCGTCGGCTGCGAGCTGGTGGGCCTCGGGGCGGTCTGCGCCATCGTGGGGCTGCGCGGCGAGGCGCTGGCAGCGGGACTGCCGAAGCCCGTGACGACGGGGAACAGCTTGACGTGCTGGGCGTCGGCGGAGACGGTGTGCAAGCTGCACGCGGCGCTGAGCGCCCGGCCGGGCTTCCCCGAGCGCGTGCTGATCGTGGGCTTTCCGGGCACCATGGCCGAGGCGCTCTGCGAGGTGCTGCTGCGGCGAGGGCTGCCGGTCGAGGCCTACCATCCGAGCTTCCCCAAGCGGCTTGAGCGAGCCTTGCTGGCGATGGAGAAGGCGACTGGCGCGACCATCGCCCGTCGCACGGATCTGCCCGAGGCGCTCGCCGAGGGCGGGCTGGTCGTCGGGGCGAGCAGCCTCGGCGGCGAGCTGGCCGCGATGAAGCTGCGGTCGGGCACGGTCGTGGTGGACGTGGCGCAGCCGCTGGACACCTCGGAGGCGCAGCGCCGCCGGCCGGGTCTGCTGGTGGTCGAGGGCGAGCTGGTGGCGATGCCGCAGGCGGCTGGCGCGCAGTGGCGCGGCGCGCTGACCTCGGCCTACAACACGGTGGTGGGGCAGGGCGCCCACCGGGTGTTCGCCTGTCTGGCCGAGCCGATGGTGCTGAGCATGGAGGGGCGTCGGGAGTCGTTCAGCCTCGGCAAGCGCATCGACCCGGCCCGGGTTGAGGAGATCGGCGCTCTCGCCACGACCCACGGCTTCGGCGTGCGCGAGCTGTACACGGGGCGCCGTCGGCTGGACGAGGGGCGGCTGGCGGCCTTCGGGACGACGGGGCGGTAGCGCGGCCCTGCTCGGGCCAGGGCCATCGAGTTCGCGCCAGGGACCGTGACTGTAGGGGTCGCCGGCCGCTCGGCGGCTCCCCCGCGGCCGCGGCATCAGAGCCTCCGGCCTCCGTCCGTTCTCGCTTCGCTCGCCCGTACTGCGCAGTTCGCTACGCTCACTGCGCTCACGCCCTGAGCCGAGGTCCGCTCCAGCATGTGCGCGCACCACTTTTGAGCGGCGCGCCCCAAACACGTGACGCTCACGCCCTGAGCCGAGCTCCGCTCCAGCATGTGCGCGCACCACTTTTGAGCATCCACGACGCGCAAACAGGTGCCGACACATGCTCACAGGCCCCTCGGCACCTCATTTTGATGTGCGCGCACGCCGTGAGTGGGGACAGATGACCCCAGATGCATGTGCGCCCACGACGTTTGACGCCAGGTACCCCTCGAGAGCTGGTGCCAGGCACGTCGTGTTGAAAGGGAGGTGGCGTCAAATCACGTGGCCGGACATGCTATTGGGGTCATCTGTCCCCACTCAGGGCGTGCGCGCACGCGTGCGGACGCTTGCGGAGGCGCGGCGGGAGGTCACGCCATATCGTGGAGGGGCGGGAGGTCGCCCGAAACCTCGCACGCGCAGGGCGCGGCGAGGTGGCGAGACAGCGGCGACGGCTGGCGGCAGCACGTGCGGCGGAGCGGTCCGTGGGATCGACTGCGACGGGAGCCGATCGGGCTCAGGGGAGGTCGGGACAGGCCCAGGGGGGTGGCGAGCGCCTTGTTGAGGTCGGCCAGCTCCTGCGTGTCGGAGACGCGGGCGGGCTCCATGGCGACGGTGCTCGTGCCGCTGATCTGACCGAACTTGAACCGCGCCTCGTTCGGCTTCGTGCGGACGAGCTCGCCGACGCTGTCGGCCGCGCGGGGGAACGTCGTGCCGTCGGCTCCGTGGCAGGTGGCGCAGGTGGTGGTGTAGAGCGTGGTACCACGGGTGGCGTCGCCGTTGGCGCCGATCGCCCTGCTGCTCGGGACGCGCCCCCTTTACTCCGGCCGCCAAATCCGAAATGATGGCGAGGTGCCCCAGCGACCCTCCCGTGACCCACGTCTCGCCACCAGGCCCCGCCATGCATCGTAACACGCTGATCTGCAAGTCTGTTCTTCGTTGCGTCGCGCCGCTCCTGGCCGTGCTCGTCGCCGGGCTGCTCGCCGCCGGCTGCGTGGAGGAGTACGACTTCTCACGGGCACCTGTGGAGCGTGGCACGCTGGGGGAGGAGTCCTGGCGCATCGTCTATAAGGACGCCGTCCGCTCCCCCACCTCCCCGGACGCGCGCGCCACGATGCTCACCCGCGACCAGGACGCCTTCGTCGCCGCGGTGGACGCGCTCGTCCCGGACAGCTGGCTCACCCCGCTCGATCACCTGCTGCGGCGGCTCGGCGTCCTGATGGACAACGACCTCGTGCCGAGCGTTACCCGACGGATGTCCGTCCTGTTCGACGAGATCGCCGCCGACGAGTCCCTGCGCCTGGAGTGGGACAAGGACAACCAGGGCCGCTTCAAGGGCTTCGCCCACCCCTCGGCCCAGCCTGCGCTGCTCGAGCACGCCGTCCAGTTCTCCCGCATGCGCGACCTGAGCCTCCTGCTCTCCCGACTCCACCTCGAACACGACGGCTTCGACGACCACGGCGCCCCGGACAGCGCCGAGTCGCCCTACATGACCGAGCTCTGGCGCCTGCTCGCCGACGCCCTGCGCGACGTGGAGGTCGACGGCGAGCCCGACCGCATCTCCATCCAGCTCGCCGACCTCCTGCTCCAGCAGGACCCCGCCTTCACCGAGACCGGCACCTCGCCGATGTGGGCCGCCCGGTTCGACCACCGCGGCCTGCCGCTCGTCCGCCGCGACGCCCGCGGCAACCTCTTCTCCCCCTTCGTCGATCGCGACGGAGACGGGCTCGCTGACGTGGACGCCGACAAGCGGTTCGTCGACTTCAACGGCACCCCCTTCGATGCGCCTGCGTTCGGCGAGCCGAACGCGTCGGGCCTGGTGGTCCGGGACGGGCTGGGGCGGGCGATCAACACCGGGGAGCTGGTCTTCGACTACGTGGACCTCAACAAGACGGCGCTGGCCTTTGGGCTGCGGCAGAACGGCCAGTTCGCCAAGAAGGACGTCCTGTTCGACCTCGTGACCGCCCTGGCGCCCGTCCTGCCCGAGCGGGTCCCGATGACCGACCCCGACACCGGCCACCCCTACCTGGGCTATCCCGCCGACCACCCCATCATGGATCTGGTCTGGGGCCTGATCTACATGCTCGACTTCGAGGGCCTCGACGAACTCCTCGACACCCAGGTGCAGCTCCTGGCCGACCACAGCGCCATCCTGGCCGCCATCCTGCTGGCGCTCGAGGAGTTTGGCGACCTCCACGACGCCAACCCCCGGGCCGCGCTCGCCGACGGCAACACCCTCGGCGACGACCTCGTGCCGATCATCGCCGAGATCGCCGAGACGCCCGGTCTGCTCGAGGCCGTCCTGAAGGCCTCGCTCGAGCCTGCGTTCAGCCTCACCGGCCCGGCCAACGTCGAGCTGCTCTCCCACAAGGGCCGCGCCGAGGTCGTGCCCGGCGGACCCTACGACACCTGCTTCTGGCAGTGCGACGAGGATCACGAGGCGGGCACGCTGGAGCGCGGCGAGTGCATCCGCGCCTGCCCGCGGCAGGAGCTGTTCCACACCGCCTCCGATCACAGCCAGCCCCCCTCGGTCGGCAACGAGAGCGACTTTCAGCGCATGCTGGCGCTGATCGAGGACAGCTCGGGCGCTCCCTTCGAGATGCTGGTGACCAGCCTGTCCATCCCGCTGCTCGGCAGCGAATACGACCTCGGTGCCGATGTGTTGCCGCCGCTGCTGCGCTTTCCCGACGCGGGCGTCGCCTTCATGGACGCCGTCGTCGGCAACGTCGCCCTCGAGGACTATGTCACCGAGGAGGCCCTGGCCAACGCGCAGGTGCAGCTCCTGGTGGACGGCATCGGCGTGATCTGCGACCGCGGCTCGATCCTCGGCCGCCTCATCAGCGCACTCACCCCCGTCCTGCTCTCCGTCACGCCCGAGGACATCATGGCGACCTGCGGCGACTTCGTCGCGATCGAGAACGACACGGGCCTGGCCGAGGACGTTCGCGCGCGCAAGCTGCTCGGCGAGACGGTCGTCTTCCTGTCGTTGCTCACCGACGTGCCCTTCGACGCCCACCCGAAGGCCGCCCAGATGGTCCGGTTCTTCAACCTCGCCAACCCCCGGGTCGACCTCGAGCTCGTCCAGCTCTCCCTCTCACGCCTCATCGACAACGACGGCTACGTGCTCGGCGAGCACAACGGAGATATGCTCTACGCCGCTGAGGCCTCGGGGTCGCTCGAGTCGCTCTACCCGCTCATCAAGGCGTTCAGCGACCGGGGCAAGACGCCGCTGCTCGTCAAGCTCATCGCCACGCTCAGCTACCACTGGGGCCAGCGCGGCATCACCTACCCACGCCAGGACGGCCGCCCGGCCGCTCAAGGCAACACCGGGGTGGTCACCTACGAGCCCGTCCTTGAGCAATGGCTCGCCCAGGATCGACTCATCCCCGCGCTCCAGGACCTCGCCGAGGCCAGCCAGACCATTCGCTCCCACCGTGGCCGGGCCCTGGAGCCCATCCTCGAGGAGGTCGTCCGCCACATCTTCGCCCGCGGCACCGGCGCCGTCCACCGCGACGGGCACGCCACCAGCCGCCGCGCCGACGGCGTCGAGGTCGCCCGCCTCAACTGGTTCTACGTCCTGTCCGACGCGCTCGATGCCCTCACCGCGCGGCTCGACACCGACGCCACCGCCAACAACGCCTGGGACCGCGCCGTCGACAACCTCAAGGACATCACCATCGCCGTCGAGGACGATGGCGCCGGCGGCGCCCGGTTCAAGAACAACGGTGGCCTGGCGCTGGCCCGCCTCGGCGCCGGCCACCTGACCCGGCGCGCCACCGTGCACCGCGACCAGGGCGTCCTGTCGAGCCGCATCCAGGGCTACTACGGCGACCTCGAGGACGTCATGACCGGCCGCCTCATGCCGGCCCTGTTCGACCTGCTCAGCACCGTCGCCGGCGTGCCAGCGGATAAGGCCCTGTTCGCCGAGTTCCTGATCTACTCGAGCGGCGACGCCGTCGGCGTCTCCAACCTCCTCGCCCACCTCTACACGCTGCTCGTCGAGCTGACCGACGAGGAGAGCTTCCGCGTGGCGGCCCACTTCTACAGCGGGATCGTCGACCCCGACCGCGCCTGGGACTGCGACTGCGGCGACGCGCCGCTGCCCACCCAGCTCATGCAGCTGCTCGGGGACAGCACGCTCCTGGACGACGAGGACGTCGTACTGCAGCTGCTCCGCGGCGGCTTCACCCGCGACCCCTCACTCGCCGCCGCCGACGGTGACCCCGCCGGGGCCTACCCCATGAGCCAGCTCGGCCAGATCATCAAGCAGTACCACCGCCAGGATCCGGTCAGCCGCGAGCCGCTGACCAGCGAGGACTATCGGGTGATCTCAACCGGCACGGCGCGCTGGCTGCGCGACGATCTGCACGGCGCCGAGCAGGTCTTCGACCTCGTCAAGTCCCGCAAGAAGTAGCGACGCCACTGGCGTGTGTCCCGCTCGGGTGCCGCGCTGGCGCCGAGCCCGATCCCACCACGGCGAAGCGGTCATCGCCCAGGAGCCTGCATGAGCCTCAGCCCTCTGCCCACCACGGGCCGCACCCCCGCGCTCGCCGCCTGCGCCCTGGCCGCGACCGCCGCGATGGTGACCCTGCCCCTGGCGCCCGAGCCCGCCCACGCCGGTGGCTTCTTCATCCCGCCGCACGGGGTCCGGGTGCTGGGCCGTGGCGGCGCTGGCGTGGTGGGGGTCTGGGACCTGAACGCGCTCTGGTACAACCCCGCGCTGCTGGCCGGCATCGAGACGGACAACCTCGTCCTGGTCGACGCGACTGTCGCCCGGCAGGCGGTCACCTTCTCTCGGGCGCCTCGCCTGCTGGACAACGGCGAGCAGCTCACCTTCGCGCCGGTCGACAACGACGCGGCCCCGCTGCCCATCCCGCAGGTCGGCTTCGCGTCCTCGTTCGGCGTCAAGGGCCTGCATGTGGCGTTCGGTGCCTTCGCACCCAACGGGGCGTCCTCGAAGTATCCCATCGACGGCCCCCAGCGCTACACCATCATCGACTCCGAGGGCAGCCTCTTCATCACCACCGAGCTCGCCGCCGCCTATCAGGTCACCGACTGGCTCTGGGTCGGCGCTGGCGTCCAGAACATGACCGTCACCCTGCGGCTGGTCAACAAGGTGTCCGGCTACCCTGGCGCCATCGGCGACGCCGAGGACCCCGACCTCGACATCCTCCTCCAGACCGAGGGCTCGGCCCCGTTCAACCTCTCGGGCAACCTCGGCGCCTTCATCGAGCCCACCGACGGCCTCCAGTTCGGCCTCAGCGTCCAGCTCCCCGTGCACATCAAGGACGACGACGCCAGGGTCACCCAGCGCCTGCCCGACCACGTCCTGTTCGATCAGGCCGAGATCAAGGGCGACACCGTCTCCAGCGAATTCGACTTCCCGTGGATCTTCCGGGGCGGTGTCCGTTACGAGGCCCCGTCGTGGGATGTGGAGCTCGACGTGGTCCATGAGCGCTGGTCCTCGCTCGACGCCATCCGCACCACCCCCCAGGGCATCGAGGTCCAGAACGTGCCTGGCCTCGGCACCATCCCCGTCGGCGCGCTCAACATCCCCCGCCACTTCCAGGACCTCTGGAGCCTTCGCCTGGGCAGCGACGTCGAGGTGTTGAAGGACGTGTGGACCGTGCGTGGCGGCGTCGCGCTCGAGCAGAGCGCCGTCCCTACCCGCACCCTGTCCGTGCTCCAGGTCGACATGAACAAGCTCGCCATCGGGCTCGGCGCCAGCTACCAGCCCGCCAAGGACATCTGGGTCGACTTCGGCTACGCCCACGTCTTCTATGCCTCCGCCGACGTCACCGACAGCGAGGTCCGCCAGCTCAACCCCACCAACGCCGAGGGCGCCGTCGTCGTCGGCAACGGCCGGTACGAGGCCTCCGCCGACCTCGGAGGCGCAGGGGTGCGGATCGGGTTCTGAGCTCGAGCGAGGCCCGGCGCACCGCGCGGGTTGAGCCGAGGTCAACATATTGGTAGAGTCCGGGGTGGCAAGACTCTGCACCCGCGGCTTGAACACATCGCCTGTTCGCTTGCGAACGACTCCCCGGAGGACCGGTACGTGACGCCTTTCCATCTCCCAGCCTCGCTCTCGACGCCCTCGCTGCGGCTGGCCGCTGCAGCCTCCATCATCCTGTTCGGGCTCGGACTGGCCGCTTGCGGCGACGACCCCAAGCCCGCGGTCCAGCCATGCGGCGGGGCGTGCGCCATCGGCATGCAGTGCGACGCCATCACCAACACCTGCGTCTCCATCGCCGGCAACAACGCCGGGAACAACACGACCAACAACGCCACCAACAACGGGTCGAACAACGCCACCAACAACGGGTCGAACAACGCCACCAACAACGGGTCGAACAACGCCACCAACAACCCGACCAACAACGGCACCACCAACCCGCCCGAGTGCGCTGCGGACACGGATTGCGCCGCCGCCGAGTATTGCGCCTCGCCCGGTCTCCCCGAGGCCGACTGCCGCCCCGGCTGCCGCGATGACGCCTCCTGCGCCGCCAACGCCGCCTGCAACCTCGACAGCCGCCGCTGCGAGCCCATCGAGGGCTACTGCGACAGCGATGAGGTCGGCGCTGATTGCCCCGACGGCGCCTTCTGCTGTCCCCGCGAGAACTACTGCGACCTCGGCACCAACCGCTGCGTCGCGGGCTGCACCACCGACGCCCAGTGCCAGTTCGGCTGGCCCTGCATCACCGCCCAGAACAAGTGCGGCTGCGACGCCAACGCCGACTGCCCCGACAACCACATCTGCGGCGACCACCTCTGCGTGCCCGTGCCCTGCTCGCCCGACCGCTTCGAGCCCAACGACGACCTCCTGTCCGCCGAGCCCCTCGCCCCCGCCTTCGGCGGCGAGCAGAGCGTGCCCGGCCTCAAGCTCTGCGTCGGTGACAGCGACTTCTTCACCCTCTGGCTCCTGCCCGGCGTCGAGGTCAGCGGACACATCACCCTCGGCGACGGCGACGGCAACCTGCGCTGGACCTGGAACAGCCCCAGCCTCGTCCGCCTCGGCAACGGCGGCAACGAGGAGGCCTTCACCTTCACCACCACCGAGGCCGGCATCTACAGCCTCGAGGTCGCCTACCGCGGCAGCGGTGAGCAGCAGCGCCACTACGACCTCGCCTACACCCTGGCCGACGCTGGCGTCGCCTGCGACCCTGACGGCGCCCCGAGCGGCCTGTTCTCCATGGGCCTCGAGGATCAGCTCCTGATCGGACCCGCCTCGATCTGCCCCGAGCAGGGCGACCGCTACAACCTCGCCATGGCCCGTCCCGGCCAGACCCTCGAGGTTCGCCTCACCCGCACCGACCGCATCGTCCAGACCGAGGCCGAGATCACCATCTTCGACGCCGACGACAACGTGCTCGGCACCGTCGCCGGCGCTGGCTTCAACCTCAACCTGCCCTCCACCGTCGTGCCGACCCTCCCCACCGTTCAGGTCCGCGTCGGCGGCCAGCCCACCCCCATGGGCCTCGGCTACCGCCTCACCCTCGTCTCAGGCCGCGGCAACAGCGATGACGTCTGCTTCGACGACGCCGACGAGGCCAACAACACCCCCGAGACCGCCACGCCCCTGCTCGACGGCACCAGCGCCAGCAAGAAGCTCTGCTTCGACGACGGCGTTGACTTCTACGCGCTCTCCCCCGACGCCGGAGCCTCGGTCGCGCTCGACCTCCTCTATGAGGGCAGCGCCGTGCCCGAGGTCAACCTCCACCTGCCCGACGGCCGCCGCATCGCCGGTCAGGCCACCCAGTGCGGCGCCGGCAACCCGTGTGTCCGCTTCGGCGCCCTGAGCGCCACCGCTACCGGCGACTGGCTCGTCGAGGTCCGCTCCTCCAGCGCCAACATCGATTACCACTTCGAGGTCACCTACGGCGTCGCCTGCGACCCGAACCCCGGCCGCTGGACCGCTGGCTGTACCTGCGTGCCCGACCTGCGCGACGCGCCCTTCGCCGCCGAGCCTGGCACCGTCCCCGTGGCGCTGCCCCACAACGCCACCAACGCCCCCACGGCCGTCTTCGCAGGCACCCTCTGCAGCACCGACGCCTCCGACGAGTTCCCGGTCTGGACCCCGCCCGGCAGCGGCGTCACGGTGCAGCTGACCCTCACCGGCGGCCAGGGCGCCGCCACGGTGGAGGTCCGCGATGAGACCCAGGCCGTGATCGCGACCGCCGCCGCTGGCCAGCCGCTCGTCGTCGACGGCGCGCCCGGCTTCCGCCGCTTCGTCGTCGCCGTGCGCAGCGATCGGTCTGGACCGATCGGTTACCAGCTCGCCACCGCCCTCAAGCTCCCGCCCACCCAGGGCAGCTGCACCGACGACCGCTTCGAGAGCGGCGAGCGCGACGCGGGCTTCGACCTCGGGCCCGCCTACGGCCAGTGGGTGCTCACCGAGCCGACCGTCATCTGCGGCGACGACCTCGACCGCTTCCGGTTCACCTCCCTCCAGCAGGGCGACAGCCTCGACCTCACCGTGCGCCGGCTCTGGTCCGCCGACGACCGTCGCCTGACCCTGCGCCTCTACCACCGCGGCCAGGCCCCCAACTCCGACGTCCTCGTCACCGAGGCCCAGGAGCTCGGCGGCCTCGCCACGATCTCGATCCCCTCGCTCGATCTCGGCGCCTACATCATCGAGGTCGATGGCGTCCGCACCGCGCCCATCCAGGGCACCGGCTACCGCCTCGAGGCCAACCTGCGCCGCCCGTCCGCGGCCTGCATGAACGAGGGCTCCGAGCCCAACGAGACGCTGGCCGAGGCCGGCGCGCTCGCCTCCGGCTGGAACTACGGCGGCGTGCTCTGCCAGGGCGACGAAGCCGACGTCTGGGGCTTCGACGCCGCCGCTGGCGAGCGCGTCATCCTCACCTGGATCGGACCCGGTGGCGCAGACGTCGAGCTCCTCGGCCCCGCCAACACCCCCGTCGCCGGCGCCTCGCCGCCCTGGTGTGGCGCCGGCCTCGAGTGCATCGCCTTCGGCCCCGTGGACGTGACCGCCGCGACCGCCGGCCGCTACGGCCTGCACGTCCGCGCCGATCTGGCCTTCCAGTCGATCCCCTACCGCGTCGACCTCACCAAGGCGCCGCTGTGCAGCGGCCCCGATTGGCAGGCCGGCTGCGTCTGCATCGACGACGCCAACGACCCCGCCGACACCCGCGACGACGCCATCCCGCTGCCGATCGCCGCCCAGCCCCAGACCATCGCCAGCCAGACCCTCTGCGGTCAGTCCGAGGACTGGTTCCGGTTCGATGGCAACGCCCAGAACCGGCGCGTCACCCTCCGGTTCGACAAGACCCGCGCCGCGGCCCTGATGCTCGTCGAGGTCTACGGTGGCGTGCTCGGCAACGTCCTGCTCGAGGAGTTCGTCGCCGAGGGCGACCTGACGTTCGACAACCCGACCTACGTCGACCTCTGGGTCCGCGTCGCGCACACCGGCCAGGGCGTCGGCTACGACCTCACCTGGCAGACCGACGCCATCCCCTCCTGCGGCGACGACGACTACGAGCCCAACGACGACCCCCGCTTCGTGAGCGACTTCACCTCCATCGGCAACACCGAGGCCGCTGTCTGGGACCTCGGCCGCCTGTGCGGCCCAAGCGACGCCGACTGGTACAAGATCGACTACCAGGGCTTCGAGGACGACCTGATCATCTTCCTCGACCGCAAGGCCGTCATGGACATCCCCACCGACCTCTACCCCCAGTTCGCCGACTACGTCGACGACGGCATCGACACCCAGGCCGTCGAGGTCGACATCTTCGACGCCGACCTGTCCTACATCGGCGGGGTCGCTGGCGTGGAGCAGACCCTCGAGTCGACCCTGGTCGGTCTCGCCTTCGGCACCTACTACGCCCGCGTCCGCCTGGCCCAGCCCATCGTCAACAACGCCCAGCCCATCTACACCCTGGCGCTCCAGCATCAGCCCGGCTCCAACCAGAACTGCCCCGACGACGCCCTCGAGGACAACGACACCTTCTCTACCGCAGCCCGCCTCAGCTTCGGGGAGTTCGATGACGTGCTCGTGGCCGAGAACCTCGTCTCGTGCAACGGCGAGTTCGACACCGGCGACTGGTACAAGGTGACCCTGAACGCCGGCGAGCCGCTCCGCCTCGAGGTGGACGCGACCAACCTGGAGGTCCTCTCCGTCCGCCTCTGGAACCCCGCCCTCGAGCGCTTCGACGAGGCCCAGGTCCGCACGCCGTGCGAGGGCTCCTCGCGCTGCGCGCTCATCGAGAAGGACATCGACGCCTCCGAGGACTGGTTCATCGAGATCCTGCGCTCGAACCCGACGGACCCGCCGCGCGACCTGCGGTACAACCTGCGGCTGCGCCGGCCCCAGCCCGGCAACTGAGCGAGCGCCGGCGCGTGGCTGCGCTCGCGGCCGCGCGCCCCACTCCAGTTGCGCCTCCGCCTCTCCTCTCCCTCCTTCGCAACAGCTTGCGTAGTCGGTGACAGAAAGTGTCACTCGCCGGCCATCGGCCGCGCGCGCTGCCCCTTCTCACGCGGTCTGCCGGCTGAGCGGGTGGCCTGGCGCGTGCATGGCTTCATCGCAGACCTGTGTGTGCCTATCCATCTCGGCAGCGTCGGGAGCCGTTGCGCGGCGCGACCGTTGGGGCTACACTGCTGTTGAGCTTCATTCGCAACTGTGGACACATTCTAGTATTCCTAATTTTCCCTGACATGGGCTGCGAGCCCACGCAGGGAGGCCGGTGGAGGCCGTATGAACACCCGTTTTCGTGATCTGATCCTCCTCGTCAGTCTCATGACGCTCGCCGCAGGGGCGTTGACGCTCCCGTCGAGCGACGCTGAGGCCCAACACCGATGGACGAAGAAGAGCGATCAGGTCGGGTGGGCCCATCGCTGGTCGGTTGACGACTGGCGGTTCGACGGCAACGTCAACCAGACCGCGCCCATGAACGGCGTCGACACCTTCCCCTCCCTCGAGTCCACGTTCGAGCTGGGCAACAAGCGGGTGAGCTGGCCGTTCCCCGCCGACGTGAACGGCGATGGAGACATCGAGATGGTCGCCGCCGCTGGCGGCCGGCTGATCGTCTGGGAGGCCGACGGCAACATCCTGTGGGCCAGCCCCTACTTCGATGTCGACGTCGTGCACGGAGCGTACGACCTCGACGGAGACGGGATCGTCGACATCATCTCGGCCGCCAAGCAAGACACCTACGCGGCCAATCACTTCATGTTCCGCGCCCTCGATGGCGCGCTCCTCTACACCCAGCAGTACGACTCGTCCATGTGGTCCACCCACACCTGGGACGGCACCTACACCGATCTGCAGCGGAACTTCTACGCCGACTGGGACAACGACGGCCGCCTCGAGCTGCTGTCGGACTCCCTGCGCGGCGTCGCCGAGCCCGCTCTGTTCGGCGCCGCGCAAGCGGAGAGCACCGTCCTGCGCCGGTTCGACACCAGCGAGCTGTACAGCCGCTGGATCTACGACGGCACCGCCATCCTCGGTGACTTCACCGACGACCCCAACGACACGCGCATCCTCTGGCACTCCGCCCCGCGCTTTTCGATGATCAAGTACCGCGACAACAACGTCCTCGACACCCGCAACTGGGGCTACCAGACCTCCTACGGCGCCGCCCTCAAGATGCGCGCTGGCCAGTTCGACACCGACGACGTCGGCAAGGAGGTCGCCGGCGTCGGCTGGAACTACTACTACGGCGCCAGCGTCGGTGTGTACGACTTCTACCGCAACGGGCAGTGGGTCGCCGACTCCTACGACGAGAACGCCGCACCCGACAACCGCGATAGCAGCTACGACTCCGATGGAACGATCAGCTGGGAGTACTTCTTCTTCCAGTACGCCTACGAAGCTGACCAGAACGCCTACGCCCCCAACCCCCAGTTCCCCTACTACTACGATCGCGCGAACGCCCGCGAGCTCCACGGCCTCTACACCTACATCTGGCCCTACAACTACGAGGTCGCCGACGTCAACCTCGACGGCACCGACGACATCATCACCACCATGCTCCGCAACACCGAGCTCGAGCGCGAGTGGTGCCGCGACAAGGACACCGTCCGCAAAGAGATCATGCCCTGGCGCCGCTGCACCCCCGACGAGCGTGAGACCAACCCCAACAACGATGGCGTCAACTACGACCGCTACGCCACCGTCGTCTACGACGGCCGCACCGGCGCCACCCTCGGCGCCTTCAAGGACACCCTGTTCCAGAGCTTCTCCGACATGGACCACGACGGCACGCCCGAGCTCGTGCTCGAGACCTACGGCGTCGAGAACTGGCGCCACGGCATGGTCGGCTTCAAGCCCGTGCGCTCCTGCGGCGAGCTGTCCGCCACGTGCACCTGGATCGCCGGCTACGACCCGCCCGACAAGGTCCTCGGCGACGGCATCATCCCCTGGTTCGACTACCCCGATGACTCCGACCCCGTCCAGATCGCCGGCAACTGGGAGTTCGAGCGCGTCTACTCCAACACCTACGGCTCACACATCCAGCACCGTGACCTCAAGCTGAGGGATGACGCCAGCAAGAACCAGAAGTGGTGGGACCGCGTCGCCACCTCGCCCGAGGACGGCCAGCCCTACTGGGTGCTCGCCTCCGGCAACCGCATCTACACCTACCACGTCGAAAAGCCCACCGACGCCCACATGGCGCCCATCCGCTACGACAACCTGCCGTTCATCGAGCACACCGGCTCCGGCCAGACCTTCAGCAGCGTCGTCGCTGGCAACGACGCCGCCAAGGTCTTCATGCTCAAGGACCCCGGTGACGGCACCATCTCCCTCAACATCACCGCCAACAACCCCACCAACAGCACCGGCGGCTATCTGTTCAGCCGGGTCACCGGCGTGTCCGTCGACGGCGCCCCCAGCCTCACGTTGCCGCCGGGCTCCGATGTCGTCTGGTCCGATGACGGCGGCCAGTTCACCATGCGCAACAACGGGGACTACGCCCTCGGCAGCTGGAGCTTCGGCAACGACCGCGACGGCGGTGGCCTCCGCCTGCCCTCGGACCGCCGCTGGCAGATCAAGGTCACCTTCTCACTCTACAACTGGTACCTGTCCAACGGACGCATCGAGCGCTTCTTCCTCCAGACCGGCGCCAACACCCAGGTGGCCATGGACGGGTGCTTGCCCGTCCTCATCTCCTACAACCCGGCCAACCCGGGCCAGTACTCGGTCCGTCAGCTCCCCGACGAGCTGCGGTCCTGCGGCGGCAAGGTGCTGACCCAGGTCGCCGTGGCCGACACCGGGTGCGCTGGCAGCTACATCGAGGCCGACTGGAGCCAGCAGCTCGCGGACGGCTCCATCCGCCTCACCGTCCGCGGCGACAACTGCCTCCAGTCCTGGCGCTGGTCAGCCCAGGGCTGGACCAACGAGATCAACCTCGTCGATGGCGTCAACACCACCTTCCCCTACAACCTCGGCTGGAAGTACGACATCACCAGCGCCACCGTGGTGCCCGGCACCATGGACCTGTTCTACAACACGACCCGTGTGCGGTACGACCACGGCGACTTCACGCGCCTCGGTGACGTCCAGCGCTACACCAACCACTGGCGCTTCGTCGACACCATCCCCAACCCCAACGGTGGCCAGATCGTGCCGGAGCTCGGCGAGAAGAGCAACTCCGCCGAAGGGCTCATGCTCACCCCCGAACACGAGCCCGACGCCACCACCTACACCATCGAGACCGACGTCAGCTCCCGCGGACCCTACAACAACGGCCTCGGCATCACCTTCAACGTCGAGAACAGCAACAACTACTGGCTCGTCAACTGGATGGGCGAGCACGGCTACGACGCCAACCGTCCACGCATCTACCTCTACCACGTCGTCAATGGCGTCCGGCAGACCGTCGCCCAGACCAGCGTGCCCCGCATCCCCACCGACAACCAGTGGTATCGCATGCGCGTCGAGGTCGCCGGCTCACGCGTTCGCTTCCTCATAGATGGTGAGCAGATCTTCGATGTCGACTCCGGCCTGGCCAGCATCCCGCTCCGCCGCTTCGGCGTCTACACCTGGGACAGCGACAACGGCGTCTACTACCGCAACCTCCAGGTCACCACGCCCAGCGGCACCACCACCGTCGACATGGACGTCTCGCTGGCCACCGACCTGTTCGTGCCGGGTCGGTGGACCTACCTCGCGTTTGGCGGCAACGCTCCGGTCTTCTACCTCGAGAGCCGCGAGCTCTACGTCTACGACGCCTACGACGACTTCGGACGCCTCACCAACAACGGCTACAGGCGCCAGCGCGCCTTCCCGAACGAGCTGCCCGACGCCGCCGACCCCGACTACGTCAAGTATTTCTACGCCTGGTACGAGCGCGGCAACTTCCTGCGCCCCGACACCCTCGAGGTCGATGCCCTCCTGTTCGGCCGCTACAACTACTACCACAAGGATCGGCTGGTCTATGAGAAGAGCGCCTTCGTGCTCAGCGACCCCGCCGACCCCTACGGCCACAACTGGACCCAGGCCGACATCTGGCGCTTCTACGACAAGGACCACGCGCCCCGCTACAACGCCACCTACGACCACGACTACTACCACTGGGGCCTGCCCAACGACCTGATGAACCCCGACGGCTCGATCGCCTTCAACCCGGCCACCGGCGACATCGGCGACGGCATCGACGAGATGTGGGCCTATCAGGACTGGCACGGCCGTCGGTTCACCGTGTTCACCCAGGACCCCTCCGACGCCAGCTGGCAGAACAATTACTGCTTCAGGTTCGACTACCACCGCTTCCGCATGGCCAACCTCTACGGCGACGCCTACCCCGAGGTCATCGCCGAGGAGGACTCGCTGGTGCACACCTCGACGCCGATCAAGCGCCTGCCCGAGTGGGCCAGCCCGCTGTCCTGCGGCTATGCGCCCGGCCGGGCCTACTACGGCCGGGCGACCCTGCTGTACAAGCGCACCCTGCACTCGGTCTGGGCGGACTTCGATGGAGACGGCTACGTCGAGGAGATCTACACCACACCCCAGGGCGAGCTCGGCTTTGTCGATCTCACCAACCAGACCAGCGAGAACACCGCCGGCCATGACCTCGTCGTCTACGACGAGACCCGCATGAACCTCGGCACCCTCACCGACGACGAGGTGGTCATCATCAACCACCCCGTCGCCGCCGTCCCCATCGACCTCGACGGCGACCCCTCCAAGATGGAGCTCGTCGTCGGCTCTGCCGAGGGCTTCGTCTACGGCATCGAGGTCGACCAGGCCACCAAGCGCCTCAAGCTGCTCTGGAACTACGGCGTCCCCACCTCCATCGCCGCCCTGGCCCCCATGGACTTCGACCAGGACGGCCAGGCCGAGATCCTCGTCATCGGCAAGTCCGGCACCTACTTCGCGCTCGACAGCGGCAACATCGGCATCTCGGTCGACAACTGGCACCCGAAGTTCTCCGCCGAGGAGCTCGCCGCCTGGTGCGCCGATCCTGCCACCTACCCGTGGGTCGACCCCACCCTCTGCAACCGTCAGCCCTTGGTTCCGCACTACTGCTTCACCGGTGAGGCCTACGGTGTGAACAGCTTTGATGTCTACGTGAACAACGGTCAGCGGCAGTCCATCGAGGTCAACCCCGACCGGACCTGGCGGTGGTGCTACCGCTACTCCGGCCCCGGCGCCAACCTCTTCACCTTCAAGTACCAGGAGCTGGACAACATCCTCTACGAGCAGTCCATCTCCCAGGAGTACGACCTCGATCGCGACGACGATCAGTCCAACGACGACGTCGACAACTGCCCCGACATCTACAACCCCAGCCAGGCCGATGTCGACGGCGACGGCCTCGGTGACGCGTGTGACCCCGACATCGACGGCGACACCATCATCAACTCCGACGACAACTGTGCGTTCGTCGCCAACCTCAACCAGGCCGACCTCGACGGGGACAACGAGGGCGACGTCTGTGACCTGGACATCGATGGCGACGGCATCGAGAACCTGAATGACAACTGCATCCAGGTCATCAACCCCGCCCAGAGCAACATCGACGGCGACGCCTTCGGCGACGCCTGTGACACCGACATCGACGGCGACGCCATCGTCAACGCCTCCGACAACTGCCCCAGCGTCGCCAACGCCGAACAGCTCAACACCGACGGCGACGGCACCGGGGACGCCTGCGATCTTGACGACGACAACGACGAGCTCGTCGACGCCTCCGACAACTGCCCCCGCACCCCCAGCTTCACCCCTCCCGCCGCCTGGACAGCGGCCGGGGTGGCGCCCACGAGCCATCGCTTCGGCGCGTGGGCCCTGTGGGACGGCGCCATCTACCTGTTCGGCTCGCTGAGCGCGCCCTACACCCAGGCTGGCCGCTACATCATCGCCACCCGATCCTACGAGCCCCTGGAACCCATCCCCGCCGTCGCCAGCAACGCCGCGGCGGCGGTGGACGCGTTCGGCTTGATCCACGTCATGGGCGGCCTCGATCCGAACAACGGCGGCGCCGTGACCCGCAACCACTGGATCTACAACCCCGAGACGAACTCCTGGGCGGCCGGCGAGCCTGTGCCCGCCGGCTATCAGCGCGCCTGGCGCGGCGGCGCGCTGCCGACCTTCGGCGGCGTCGCCTACCTCGTCGGCGGGTTCGACGCGGGCAACAACCTCGTGCCCACCGCGGCCAGCTACGATCTGGCCGACAACACCTTCCGCACCGACCTGCCCAACATCAACGCGCCCACCAACGGTCCCGACCTCGGTCAGGCCGCGGTCGGCTCCGACGGCATCATCTACCTCACGAACCAGCCCGGCTCCGTGCTGCGCTTCGACACCGGCACCGGACGCTGGCTCGCCGGGCTCACCGGCGAGTCCGTCGGCCCCTACAACGCCGAGCTGTTCACCGCCCCGGTCGACGCCGCCTACCTCTACAGCGTCGGCGACGGCGCCGGTCACCACCTGCGCGGGATGAGCGTCAAGACCGGCAGCGTGTTTGACACCAACATCGCCTGGCCTCACGCCACCAGCCCCGGCGGCCTGGCCTGGTCCGACACCACCCTCGTCGGCTGGCAGTTCAACGCGGGCCAGACGACCTTCTACACCACCTCCGTCAGCGACAAGCAGGCCGACCTCGACCTCGATGGACTCGGCGATCTCTGCGACCCGGATCTGGACGGCGACACCATCGACAACGCTGTCGACAATTGCCCGAACGTCGCCAACGTCGATCAGGTCGACAGCGACAACGACGGCGTCGGTGACGTGTGCGACCCCGACGTGGCGCTGCCCTACTTCTCCGAGCGCCCCGCCGACATGACCGCGTTCTCCAACCAGCCCGTCAACCTCGAGTTCGCCGTCATCGACGCCTGTCCCTACGTGCCGCGCGTGAGCGTCGTCAACGGCGACAGCCCCGTCGAGCGCCTCAGCTTCACCGTCGACGGCGACCGCAGCCGCACCGCCTACCGCACCTCGATCGGCACCGAGGGCGTCACCGTCGTTCGGCTCGTGGTCACCAGCCGGTGCGGCGGCGAGGTGAGCTTGAATGTCCAGGTCGCCATCGACCGGACCCCTCCGACCATCGTCTTCCCCTCCGGGCCAGACCAGTCCAACGTCGTCGTCGATGACCCGACGACCTACCCCGCCTACATCTCCAGCTCGGTGCTCGACCTCGACGCCATCGCCCTCGACCTGCTCAGCGGGCTCGTGGACAGCGCCGTGATGCTCGACGCGACCGTCCTCTTCGCCGCGAGTTGGGCGACCAACGGCGACCCGATGCGCGGCGATCGCAGCCCCCAGGCGGTGACCTGCGACGCCCCGGGCCTGCTCTGCGCCACCCCCGACCGCCTCGCCCTCGGGGCGCTCGCCAACGGGCCCTACTGCCTCGACCTGCGCGCCGAGGACGCGGCGGGCAACGTCACCGCCCGATCCTTCTGCTTCCGCATCGTCGCCCCTGACGACATCGAGGGCATCATCACCAACATCTTCGACGAACTCAGGCGACTGCGACGCGATGTCTACAACATCCCCAACACCGCCCCGAACGACGAGATCAACCGCGCCGTCGACGCCTACGGTGATGGCGTCGGCTGCATGTCCTTCTCGCCGCCCCTGGTCGGCTGCTTCCTGTTGGCCTCCGACCTGGCCCATAAGGCCGTCTCCAACATCGAGCGCCTCATCGACGACCGCACCTTCCACGCCGATCTGCGCTTCCGCATCGCCCAGGCCGCCCTGTTCGCCGTCCGTGGCTACGACGATCGCCTCCAGTCCGGCGTCGTCCAGTCGCAGCCCGACATGGCGCAGGGACGCACCTGGATCGTGACCGCCGAGTCGACACTCGCCGATGGTCTCACCGGGACCGCCCTGGCCGAGGGCCAGCAGGCGTACTTCTATTATGACAACGCCCGTGCCTTCTTCCCGGGCATCGACGTCGGCGGCGCGTGTCCCCTCCTGGGCAAGCTGGAGGGAGAGCTCCAGGACTACATCGACATCACCGGTGCCCCCGGAGCGGCCGCCGTCACAGACACGCTCGACCAGCTCGGCGCCCTCCGCGGCATCCTGTGTGAGAACCAGATCGCCGTCGATGCCCACTGCTACGATGTGCGGATCCTCACCGCCGTGCTGCGCATGATGGCGATGGCCCGCGACCTTCAGCTCTACGCCAACACCGACGACAACAGCTACGACCCCCGACAGATCGTCTGGATTCGCAACTGGCGCTTCGCGCTCGCTCGGCTCACCTCGCCCTACATCATCAGCTCCCTGGCGAACGCGAACTCCTGGTATGTGCTCCAGACGCGCGACCCGGCCCGCGCCGCCACCCTCGTCGCCGGCCGCGACGAGTGGCACGACCTTGAGGGGCTGCTCAACGACGGCCTCGTGGACAGCTTCCTCGCCCGCTTCTCGGCGCCCTACGCCGAGTGCCTGTCCATGAACGTCTTTGAGATCGTCGACGACTGGTGGATCGACGCGACGCTCGACCCGGCGGACGTCTGCCTCGATCCGGTCAGCAGCGAACCCCTCGTGCCGTTCGTCCGGCCCGGGTACTGCGGCGCCTGGCCGATCCACGGTGGCTTCACCGTGCAGTGACGATCTTTGTCACCTCGGGGCACGGCGTCCCACCTCACCACGCCGTGCCCCCGCCGCGCGCCCCCGCCGATGCGGACTCCAGATGGATTCGCCCCGGCCCGGGGCCGCTGGTGCGCTTATTGCTTGCTACCCTCGCGGACCGTGGTGGGCACTCGCCGAAACATCAAACGTAACCACACCCAACTCAGGGTGGAGTCCGCGCGATGCAACCTCTATAATGGGCACGCGGCCTCGCTGCCCCGATCCTGGATCATCCGCTTCAGAAAGCTGACTCATCGTCAATCGCGTGAAACTGTGCGCCGTGGAGGTATGACATGACCCTGAGAACCGACCGACCGGGCAACCATCCCCTGGCACTGCGCGCAGGGGCCCTCGCCGCTTTCCTGCTCACGCTGTTGGCGCTGGCGCCTGCGGCCCTCGCACAAGGGTGGACCGACTTCAAGGCCAACAACCCCGGCGAGTGGCGCACCTTCTACGGTGATGACCTGCGACACAACCGCGTCGAGCTGCCGCTGGATATGGACGGCTCCACACGCTTCCCCGCCGTTCGCGGAAAGATCGAGATGGGTTCCAAACGCGTCACCTGGCCCAAGGCCGCTGACGTCGACGGCGACGGACTCATCGAGATCGTGGTCGTGGCCGCAGGCCGCCTTCAGGTCTGGGACGACGACGGCTCCGTGCTCTGGGCCTCCGACTACCTCGCCATCGACGCCGTACACGGAGTCTACGATGTCGATGGCGACGGCCGCATGGACATGATCGTCGCCGCCAACCAGGACGGTGGCAACGCCGCCCTCCAGTTCATCTTCCGCGCCCAGGACGGCACGCTGCTTCACACGATCAAGTACTCCTCGTGCTGCATCGGCGACCAGGACACCCTCCGCAACTGGTGGACCGACTGGGACAACGACGGCATCCTGGAGCTCTTCCACGAGCAGCAGCACAAGATCTTCGAGCCTGCCCTCAACGGCGTGTTCCAGGGCGAGGGCACCGTCAGCTTCAGCGTGCCGGTCAGCGGCGGCTACACGGGCTTCTTCCCGATGCTCGGCCAGATCACCGACGACCCCAACACCAAGTACGCCGTCATCCCCCGCTCGCCGAGGATCGACGTCTTCCAGTTCCAGGACGGCGCCGTCGTCGAGGCCCATCGGTACAACTGGCACGGCAACAACGTCGGCATCCTGGACGCTGCCCTCGCCCAGTTCGACCCGTCTGACGCTGGCATGGAGGTCGGCCATATCGGCACCTACGGTCGCTGGGGCGTCTGGGCCGGCATGACGGACTTCTACCGCGACGGCGCCTGGCAGCCCGACGGGGCCGATGTCATAAAGTGGATCCACTTCTACGGCATGGACTACTACCAGAACGAGGCCGCCCCCTACATCCCGACCTTCTGGACGAACAACATGGCGGTCTTTGATGTCAACGGCGACGGCGTCCAGGACATCATCGGCACCATGATCAAGAACACGAACTACGAGAAGCAGTTCTGCCGCGCCTACGACACGCCCCAGGGCATCAACCTGCCCTACCGCTACTGCACCGCGGCCGATCAAGCGCGCTTCGACGCCGAGAACGGCGGCATCAACCCGAACGACGACGGCGTCGACTACGACAAGTACACCGTCATCGCCTTCGACGGCCTCAGCGGTGAGGTCCTCGTGGCGCTCAAGGACGCCCTGTTCGAGACCGTGGGCGACCTCGATCACGACGGCACCCCCGAGATCGTGGTCGAGACGTACACCCGCCGGACCGACCGCTGGGGCATGGCTGGCTTCAAGCCCGCAGGGGCTTGCAACGCCGTCAACAACCCCTGCCCCTACAACTTCACCTACAACCCCGACCTCTACGGCAGCCTCGGCGAGACCTCCGATGCGGCCAACGCGGCGATGCTCGCCCCGTCGGAGAACGCCGCCACCAACGCCTTCACCCTCAAGGTGTTCGTCACCTCCACCGGTCAGTACAACGAGGGCCTCGGCCTCACTTTCGGCCACGCCGACGCCAACAACCGCTATCAGTTCCGCTGGAAGGCCAACAACGCCGGCCAGAACCCCGAGTTCTTCCTGACCCGCTGGAACGCCGGCGCCGCCAGCAACCTGGCCTCCTCCGTGGCGCCTTTCGCGCCCGAGTACGGCAAGAACTATGAGATGGAGGTCGCCGTCGCTGGCGGGCGCATCCGCTGCCTGGTCGACGGCGTCGTGATCTTTGATGTCGCCGCCCCTGCCGGACTCACCCTGCAGCGCTACGGCGTCATCACGCTCGACAACGACCGCGGGGTCGCCTACAGCCGGCTCCGCCTGACGACCGGGCTCGGCACGACCGAGCACCGGTTCACCGCCACGAGCGTCGACGACATGTTCGCCGCCGGGTGGACCTCGGCCCAGTACAGCGGCAACGCCCCGGTCTGGGTCGCCAGCCGCTATCCGCTCGACGGTGCCACGACCCAGATCCGCGGGACCTGGCGCTTCGACCAGGCCTACTATCACACCAGCGGCTATCAGCCGCGCGCACGCACCATCGGCAACCGCAGCGACGACTTCGGTCAGATCTGGTGGGACTACAAGTGGCGGTCGCCCGAGGACGGCCGCGAGTACTGGATCATCGCCAGCGGCAGCCAGATCCGACGCTACTGGGTCAACCCCAGCTCAAACGCCATGGCGTCAGCCCCGGACGTCGTCGACACCGGCTGCCCCGGCGGCGTCATCGACGCCGACTGGGTCGACGCGCTCGACACCGATGCCGACGGCCTCAAGGACGACGGCTACCGATTCATCCTCCGCGGTGACAACTGCATCCAGACCTGGCTGTGGACCTCGACGGGCTGGGAGCGAGAGACCAACATCGTCGATGGCGTCAACGCCACCTTCCCGACCAATCAGGGCTGGGTCGCCAACATCCAGGCGGCCGAGGTCGTCACCAACGACACCTTCCCGACCGCCGACCGCAAGATGGACATCTTCTTCGGCTACTGGCGTTTCCGCTACGGCGATGATGTGGGTGACCAGTACGCCGCGACCTACGTCGACTACATGTACGAGTGGAGCTCCAACATCTACTGGATCGACCACCTGCCCGGCAGCGGCAACAACGACCTCTACACGTATGGCGTCAGCTACCTCAACCGCCTCAACCCGACGAACGACACCGCGGCCAGCATCTGGTACGGCACCCCCGTCGACGAGTCCATCCGTCGGGCCGGTCAGCAGGCCTCCCCGCAGGTCCGCGGCAACTTCCGCAACCCCGACGCGCCTGGCGACATCGCCCCGCGCATCGTCACCTTCTCGACGGGCGGCTACAATCAGCTGCACTCGACCATCCTGATCGATCCCCGCAGCCCGTCGACGATGCACTGGAGCTGGCCGGACACCGAGCTCCGCGCCGATTGGGAGTACATGTACGCGACCCCGGTCGCCTACGACTTCCTCGACGCTGATGGCGACTTCGGTCAGGACGGCGTGGACGAGGTCATCACCATGTCCAACTACCCGATGCGCATGCTCGTCTACCGCCAGGACGCCAACGGCGACTTCAGCCGGTTCGCCTGCATCGGTAACGTCTCCTGGGGGCCGACGCTCCACCTGATCAACATGTTCGGAGACGCGACCCCCGAGTTCGTCGCCATCGATCAGTACGAGCGCGTCAACATCGTCTCGCTCGAACAGATCGCCAGCATCACGCTGGCCAATCGCCAGAGCTGCAGCTGGAACTCCACCCAGGATCTCTACAAGCCCAACGGCTCGCGCCTGACCTACTACGAGTCCAACACCTTCGGCGACTTCGATGGCGACGGCTACATGGAACTCGCCTACGTCACGCGCGAGGGTGAGATGGTCGTGACGGACGTGCGCAACGCCAGCAGCATGAACTTCGCCGACTACAGCCTGGTGACGCTGGACCGCAAGAAGCTGTCGTTCGGCCGACTGGCCGACGACCTGTCCCTGGCGGACACCCACGTCCGGGCGATCTACTCGGGCGATCTCGACAACGATCCGTCCAAGGACGAGATCTTCGTCGCGCTCGACGAGGGCTACGCCTACGGCGTGCGCGTGGGAGCGACCGAGCGGCTGGAGAAGATGTGGGTGTTCGGCATCCCGGCCTCGATCGGCGGCTTCGCCACGGCCGACCTCGACTTCGACGATCAGCTCGAGATCGTCGTCGCTGGCCTCAACGGCACGATCTACGCGCTCGACTCGTCGGCCTCCGGCCTTGAGCTCGATCCGGTCCCGCCGAAGATCCGCGTCCCGGACTTCACCTTCAGCGGTCGTCTGATCGGCTCCCCGTGCTTCGACTTCCTCGTCAACAACGGCAACCCGCAGACGATCTGCAAGGATCCGCGCGACAACAGCTTCAGCGTCAGCTACACCTTCACCGCGCCGGGCACGAGCGTCTTCACGTTCCGGTACATCGACCCCGAGAATGGCTCGGTCCAGTTCGTCAACGTCACCCTCGAGTACGACATCGACATCGACGACGACCAGGTCGACGACACCCTCGACAACTGCGAGATCGCCTTCAACCCGAACCAGCTTGACTCCGACCATGACGGTTTGGGTGATGCGTGCGACGACAACGACGACAACGATGACTTCCTTGATCTGGTCGACAACTGCCCCACGGTCGTGAACAACGACCAGGCCGATCAGGATGGTGACAACATCGGCGACGTCTGCGACGACGACGTGGATGGCGACACCATCCTCAACATCCGCGACAACTGCCTGCGCCAGATCAACACCGACCAGAGCGACCTCGACGCCGACAACATCGGCGACGTATGCGACGATGACATGGACGGCGACGCGGTGCTGAACGCCGCCGACAACTGCCCCCGTGATCCCAACGCAGGACAGAGCGACATCGACGGCGACGGCGCCGGCGAGCCCTGCGACGCGGACGACGACGCGGACGGCTTGCCGGACCTCAACGACAACTGCGACGCGCTCGCCAACTGGACCCCACCCACCGCCTTCGGTGGCGCGGTCACGACCCCGACGGACCTGCGCGGCGCGGCGGCGGTCGTCCATCCGAACGGTCGTGTGTACCTGTTCGGCTCGGTGGGCGGCACCCACCGCGTGGCGGGCTCGTTCAACCCGGCGACCAGCGCATGGACAGCGGCGGCGAACCTGCCGATCTCGCTGTCGAACAGCGTCGCGGCGGTGGACGGCGATGGCAACATCCACATCATCGGCGGTCTGGTGTACGACGCGACCAACAACGCCTCGGTCGCCGACGCGCACCTCATCTACAACGTGGGCTCCAACACCTACGTCAACGGGCCCCCGGTGCCCGCGGCGCTGCGGCGGGCCTGGGCGGGCGGCTCGATGCCCGTCTTCGGCGGCGTGGCCTGGTTCGCAGGCGGCGTGAATCTCCTCGGCGCGGTCGTCACCGAGACGGGATCGTTCGATCTGGTGATCGGGGACTACGTGAGCGGGCTGGAGCCGATGGTCCCCACGAGCAACGCCTCCGACCTGAGCCAGGCCGGCATGGGCCTCAACGGCGTGATCTACCTGAGCAACGTCGCCGGGCAGCTCCAGCGCTTCGACGTCGGCCGTCGGCAGTGGCTGCCGTCGCTTCAGGCCGGCCTGCCGGCCATCAGCGGCCCGAAGTTCGCCCCCGGCGACGACGGCAAGCTGCTCTACATGCTGGGCGCTGGCAATGCGTCGATGTTCGCGCTGGATGTGCAGGCGAATGTGACCTTTGATACGGGCATCGACTGGCCGCGCGCCGGCGCGCCCGCTGGCCTCCTGGCCGTGGGCACCAAGCTGGTGGCCTGGGAGGCGACGTCGGCCAACACGGTCTTCATGACCGCGACCGCAGCGGGCGGGCAGGTGGATGTGGATCTGGACGGCGAGGGCAACCTGTGCGACGCGGACCTCGACGGCGACCTGGTCGCCAACGGGCCGGACAACTGCCCCAACATCGCCAACGCCGATCAGAACGACGCGGACGCCGATGGCGTGGGTGACATCTGCGACCCGGACTTCGCGCTGCCTGCTCTGGTCGAGGTGACGGCAGACATGGTGGTCTTCAGCAACCAGGCGGTGAACGTGAACTTCTCCGTCATCGACGACTGCGACTGGGCTCCGCTCATCGAGTCGCCGGCTACGGCGCAGCGCAGCGGGTTCAGCCGCTCCGGCGGCCGCAGCCGCTCGACCTTCGTGGCGACGTATGAGGACAACGGGGTGCGCTCGGTGACCATCCGCGCGCGCAGCCGATGCGACAACAACCTGGTGTCCCGCATCGTGGACATCGCGATCGACCGCGCCGCGCCGACGATCGTCTACCCCGGCGCGCCGAGCCAGGTGGGCGTCACGATCGGCCAGGTGGAGACCTATCCGGCGATCTTGTCGAGCGCGACGCTCGCCTTCGATCCGGCGGTGCTGGACACCGTGAGCGGCCTGGTGGAGGCGACGGCCAACATCGACGGCAACCTCGACATCGACCTGCAGAGCTGGTCGACGGCGGGTGTCCCGGCTCGAGGCGAGACCGCCCGCGCCCCGGTGGTCTGTGGCGCGGGTGCGGACAACCCCGCCCTGTGCCTGGCGGAGGACGTGCTGCGGGTCTCGGTGCTGTCCAACGGTGGCCACTGCATCAACGTGTCCGGTCAGGACGCCGCGGGCAACGTGGCCTCCAAGTCCTGGTGCTTCCGCGTGGTGGCGCCGAGCGGCCTCGTCGATCTGGCGACCGACCTCTGCACCGACTACCAGTCGGCCATTCGCCTGAACTACCCCGATCCGAACACCCTCACCTACGACGAGGGCGAGCGCGGTCTGGCGGCCTGCTGGCAGGGCGTCGACTGCATCACGACCGAGCCCCTGATCGGCTGCTTCCTGCGCGCGCAGGATCTGGCCAGCAAGGCCCTGTCGAACATCGAACGACTCGTCGACCCCGACCACACCGAGATCCCCCCGCGTCATCTCGATCTGCGCACGCGCCTGGCGCAGGCTTCGCTGTTCTCGGTGCGCTGGTACGACGACCTCGTCGCGGCCAACGCGCAGAGCAGCACGAGCCTTCAGATGGGCCGCGACGTCTTGTTCGACGGCGAGGAGCTGCTGCGAAACGGGGACGTAGGCAGGGCGTTGACGACGTCGCAGGAGGCGTACTTCTGGCTGGACGACGCACGTCGCACCTTCGTGGCCCTGAGCCACACGTCCGATGCGTGCGACCGACTCGCCGCGATCACGGTCGAGATGGAGGCCTACAGCGCCAAGCCGACCGCGCCCGGCACGGCTGATGTGCTCGCCTCGAGGGCAGATCTCGTGCTGGCCGAGGAGTGGCTGTGCGGCACAAGCCTCGCCCAGCAGGACGCCTGCTTCGACATCAACGTCATCGCTGGCATCTACCAGATGATGAACGTCGGACGCGATCTGCTCAGCTACTCCGGCGGCGACGGCCTCGAGGACAAGTACTTCGTGTGGGTCCGCAACTGGCGCTACGGCCTGTCCCGCGTCGCCCAGACGTGGGTGAACAGCTCCGTGCTCAACGCCCGTGGGTGGTACCGCGATGAGCCGGCCGCGTGGAGCCCGGGTTGCGTCGCGACGCTCGAGCGCGCCGAGCAGAAGTGGAACGACGTCGAGCAGCTCCTGACCGACAACCTCGTCGACTCCTTCCTCGCCGAGTTCATCGCCCCCGAGGCCTACTGCCTGATGCACGACGTCTACGAGTGCGTGCCGGACTGGTGGGCGGACGGCCTCGACAACACCTGCGCTCCCCACTTCCCCTACACGCGTCCGATCGAGTGTGGCACGTGGCCGGAGCACGGCGGTCAGGTCATCGAGTGATCGCCTGGACGGGCCTGGCGATCGACGCCGGGCCCGTCCGCACCTGGCGTCCTCGTGCCGGCCGGGCTTCCCCTCTCCCTCCTGCCTCTCTCGGCCTCCCCGGGGCGTGGCTGAGCCGCCCGGCGTATCCCGCAGCGCGCCCGCGCTTGCGCCTTGACGAGGGCGGCGGATTGACACCCTCGGCTCTGCGGGTCTAATGTCGGGCACACCTTCGAGCGGAAGTGAAGATGGCGAACGGCAACTCTGACACTCCTGGTTCCAACTTCTCGGTCCCAAAGCCCGGTGAGATCCTCGCGGGCAAGTACCGCATCGAGGGGGTCATGGCGCGAGGGGGGCACGGCGTGGTCTATGCGGCCCACCAGCTTGGGGTGGAGAGGCCCGCGGTCATCAAGGTGCTGCCGCCGTCAGCGGGCCACGACAACGCCGCGTTCAAGCGCTTCGAGCGCGAGGCGCGTGTGGCCTCCAGCCTCAACCACCCGAACACGGTCACGATCTTCGAGTTCGGGGTGAGCGACGGTGGGCTGATGTTCATCGCGATGGAGCGGCTCGCCGGAGACCCGCTCAACGTCGCCGTGGCCCGCGAGGGCGCGCTTGACCCCGAACGCACCCGCAAGATCATGATCCAGATCTGCGAGGCCCTGGTCGCCGCCCACGCAGAGGGCATCATCCACCGCGACCTCAAGCCCGGCAACGTCCTGCTCTGCGATATCCACGGCAAGAAGGACTGGGTGAAGATCATCGACTTTGGCATCGCCAAGGTGCTTGAGGCGGTGGACGAGTCGCTCGTCCAGACGCTCACCCAGGACGGGCTGACCATGGGCACGCCGGGCTACATCGCCCCGGAGCTCCTGGCGGGCGGCAAGGCCACGCCAGCGTGCGACCTCTACGCGGTGGGCGTCATGGGCTACGAGCTCATGACCGGCCACGAGGCGTTCGACGGCAACACCCCCTTCGAGAAGATCCGCAAGCAGCTCCAGGAGAAACCCACCGACCCTCCCGAGCCGATCAAGCGCAGCCCCCTCTGGCCCGTGGTCGAGAAGCTCCTCGAGCGCAACCCCGCCGACCGCTACCAGACGGCCGAGGAGGCGCTCGCCGTCCTCGAGGGTCTGCCGAAGCTGGACCAGCCGATCGCCGCGCCGGCCGCGACGCCGCGCGCCAGCGGCATCCAGGCCATCCCCACCGACGCGCCGACCGTCGCCATCGGCACGACGAAGCCGACGCCGGTCGGCAACGACGCGCCGACCCAGGCGATGCCCATCGCGCCGCAGCGCCCCAGGGCTGCGTCGCCCGTCGATGACGACGAGGGTGGCGGCGGGATTGGTCTGATCGTCGGGATCGCGGTCGGGATCTTCGTCCTGATCATCGTGGGCGTCGGCGCCGCGCTGATGCTGTCGGGAGACGACGCACCGCCGTCGGACAAGCCGCCGATCGAGAGCCCGGCGCCGGTCACGCCGCCCGGCTGAGCCTCGCGCGCTCGCGCATGCCTCTTCTAAATCCCCTGGATATCAAAGGCTTACGTCGCATGGCGCGCTCCGCGGCCGCCCCGTGAGGGGCGCTGCGGCGCAGGTCCACGACGACCCATCCAGCCTGGAACCGGCCGGTGCTAGTTGCAGGAGCCGTCCATGCAGGTCATGCCGCCCGGGCACGGCCCGAGGCAACCGCAGTTGGCATCGTCGGTCAGGTGCTCGTCGCTCAGGCACACCTGTGAGATGGACCGCACGGCGCGGAAGCCGGTGAAGGTGTCGCGCGCACGGGCCGACGTCGGGCGGCGAGCTGCGGAGCGGGCGCCCGTGTTTGGCGACGAGTAGCTGCCGCCGCGGGCGACCCGCTGCGTCCCATCGGCGGGGCCGGTGGGGTCGAGGCTCGGGCCGACCGGCCGCGTGGCGATGTAACGGTCGAAGGTCCACTCAGCGGCGTTGCCGAGCACGTCGTAGAGGCCAAACCGGTTCGGGTCCTTCTGGGCCACCCGATGCGCCCGGTTGGCGCCGTTGCCGCAGTACCACGCGATCGCGTTCAGGTTGCTGTCGTCGCAGTCGCTCCCGAGCAGCGCCCCGCTGTAGAAGGCGGTCGCGGTGCGGCCACGGGCGAGCCACTCCCACTCGGCCTCGGTGGGCAGGCGCCAGCCATCGCAGGACAGGTTCGCCAGGCTGACCTCGCAGGTGTAGTTGTCGGCAGGCGCCGCCTGCACACACCCCTCCCCGAACGTGCCGGTGCAGCCCGAGATCGTGTAGCAGGGCGTCAGGCCATCCCGGACCGAACGCTGGTTGAGGTACTCCGCGGCCTCGTAGAAGTTCACGCACGTCACCGGGCAGGTGTCGAGGTCGCAGTTGGCGGTGGCGGCCATCGGGCGGGATCCGGTCACCCCCTCCCAGAGCTCCAGCGTGGTCTCGGTGCTCTGGACCTGGAGCGACCAGGTCAGCGCGACGGTGTATTCGGCCTGGTCGACCGGCGGAGGCATCAACACCGACGTCTCGCTGTCCGGCGCGCCCAGGGTCTGAAGGGTCAGCGGCGGCGCGATCGCCAACAGGCCGTCGCAGTCGTTGTCGAGGTCGTCGCTGACGACCTCGGTAGCCTCGGGGTGGATGGCCACCGCGTCGTCGTTACAGTCGCCGTCCCGGGCGACGTAGCCCTCGGGCTGGGTGCAGTCGTCCTGCGTGGTCTCGGCGTCCCCCCAGGTGTCCCCGTCCATGTCGCGGTACCAGGTCTGGAGGTCGACGGCCACGCAGTCGAGCACGTCCAGGTCGGTGGCGTTGCACGCATAGCTCATGCAGGCGGTGTCCCCACAGGCGTCACCGATCGCGCCAGGGAGCTCCGCGCAGCCGCCGCACGCGTTCAGCGCAGCCTCGCCGGCGTCGTCCCCGCAGGTGGTGGCGTCGAGGCCGTCGCAGGCGATGGCACCGGAGTCGCAGGTGCCGCACACGCTGCCGATCGTCTCGGCCAGCGTCGTGCAGCCGCCGCAGGCGTTCTGGGCCGCGGCGCCCTCGTCGCCCATGCACTTGACGGCCTCGGTGCGGTCGCAGCCCCAGGTGCCGGAGTCGCAGGTACCGCACGCAGTCTCGGGAGCCGCCTCGAGCGTCGTGCAGCCGCCGCAGGCGTTCATCGCGGCATCGCCGTCGTCACCGCTGCAGGTCAGGGCGTCCTCGCCGTCGCACGCCCAGCTGCCCGAGGCGCAGGTGCCGCACGACTCCCCGGGCACGTCGGCGATCGTGCCGCAGCCCCCGCACGCGTTGCGTGGACGGCATCCGTCGCAGGGGTTGTCGAGCTCGCAGACCACGGGCTCGCTGCGGTAGGCTTCGAGGTCCTCGAAGACATGGCAGCCCGCCGCGAGGAGGACGATGGCGAGGATGAAGGTGACGCGTTGGGTCATGGCACGTTGGCTCGAGCGAAGAGGGGTTCAGCGATCGGTCGCAGCTCAGAAGTCCAGGGTCCAGCTCATCCCGCCGCCTTCGGGCGACAGCCAGGGGCTCAGGCGGGAGGTGGCCGGCTGCTCCGCCGGTGAGTCGGGCCAGAAGAACAGGACCGCGCCCGTGATGGTCAGCACCGCCCCGGTCGCGTAGGTCGCCAGCAGCACAGTCTGCAGGCTGGAGGCATCGTCGAACAGGGTCTGCTCATCCGCCGAGCGGGTGTCCGCTGCCGTCTTCAGGTCTTCGATCTTCGGGCCGAGCACGGCCAGATCGCCGACGGCTCCGCCCACCAGCACGGCCACGCCCGTCCCGCCCACGATCGCACCCCAGAGGTGGAGCGGGTTGCCAGGGGGCTCCTCGACCTTCTTCGGCGGCGTGACGTCCGGCACCGCCGCCCCCGGCTTGATGTCGAAGGAGACCGTCGTCTCCTCCAATCCCTTGACCGTCACCGCCTTGTCCACGATCTGACCGTGCGCGAACGCCGTCACCGTCACCTCACCGGGCGGCACCTCGATGGGGAACTCCGCACAGGGCCGCCGCGCGCTGCTCCCGACCCGGATCTCGGTGTCCGGCGGTGTGCAGGTCACGATCAGCGCGCCAGGGCACTGCAGCCGCAGGTCGATCCGATACTCGTCGATCTTCGACTTGATGTCCGCCGGGGGAGGGGAGGGCACCGGACGGGCCTCCAGGGCCTTGGCAAACCGGGCGTCGGCCTCCTTGCACCGCCCCTTGCGCGAGTACGCGCGGCCCGCGCCCAGGTAGAGGATGTTCCACTCTCCCTCCTTGAGCGCGAGCTCGTAGTACTCGATGGCGCGGTCGAAGTCCTCGTCTTTGTACGCCTGAAGCCCCTTGCGGTAGTACTCGACCTGCTTGGCGGTCATGAACGCCGCCTCACCCTCCTGCGCGGACACCTCGGTCGGCAGGGCGGTCAGCAGCAGGGGCAGGGCGAGCGCGACCAGGACGGGCAGGGCCCAGCCCGACGGACGTCGCGCGGTGGTGGAGCGGGGGCAGGGCAGGGCGGCGGCTTTCATTCAGGCAGCTCCAGAGAGGGCGGGGTCTTGCCAGGATCGGTGCCCGTGGTGCGGCGGCGCGTGTTGACCCGCTCCTCCCGTGCCAGGGTCATGCGAAGGCGCGGCGCGTCGGCCGGGACGATGGTGCGGCAGGAGCGCACGTAGCCGCGAAGCTGCGCGCACACCTCCTGCGGCTCGGCCCCGACCGAGGCGAAGCTCAGCTGCGCCACCCCCCCGGTCCCGATCGTCTGGTCACCCAGCATGATGGCAGCCTCGGCGGGCTCGACGGTGACCTCCACCGCGACGGCGGCCGGCACGTCAGGCTCGGCGACCGCCACATCCGGGACCACCGCCACCGCGGCGTCGGGCGTGCTCGGCTTGTCTTCGGCCACGTCGGGCTGTGCCGCCACGGCGCTGGCGTCCGGGCGTCCGGCCACGGGCGGCGCCTTGTCGTCGCTGCCTCCGAGCACGACCGCCCCGATCACGCCGACCGCGATCAGCACGACCACGGCGATCCCGATGATCAGCCCGAGCTTGCTCGACGGCGTCGGTGCGGCCTCCGGCTCAGCCGCGCCGACCTGGTTGGAGGCAGCGGCGTGCAGCTGCACCTCGCTGCTCGACAGCGCGCGCGTGGCGGCGTCGTGATCCACCGCCATCGCCTTGACCTCCTGGTCGTCGAGGACAGCGGTCTCTGCCGAGCCGAGCTCCTCCACGACCGCCCGAGCCGTCGGCGTCGCCACCGGCACGAACTCCACGTCGTCTGAGCCGAGCTGCATCGTCCCGGCGGTGAGGTCCACCGTCGCGGGCTCTGCCGGGGTAGCGGCGGCCTTGGCCGGGGCGGCCTTGGCCGGGGCGGCCTTGGCCGGGGCAGCCCTGGCAGCCGCTGGCCCCTTGATCCGGGCGGTGCCCCCATCATCGCTCATGTGCGCCTTCGGGCCTGTGGCGCCCTCGGGCATCACATAGTCGCGCATGATGATCATGGTCTCGGGCTCGACGCCCTCCCGCACCTTTGGCAGGTTGTAGCTCTTGCCCTTGAGGCCGCTCAGGTCGACCTCCTCGAGCGCGTCCCGGAACTCCCCGGCGTTGGCGAAGCGGGTCGTGTGATCGGTGGACAGCGCCTGCGCGATCACTGGCCCCAGCGGGCTGTCCATCAGCTCCTTCGGCACCGAGATCTCGCCGTTGCAGTGCGCGAAGATGAACGTATAGTTGTTGTCCGCCTCGATGATGTTCCGGCCCGTCAGGATCTCCACGAAGATCAGGCCCATCTGGTACACATCCAGAGCGGGTGTCACGATGTTCTTCTGGATGTACTCAGGAGCCAGGTAACGAGGCGTACCGAACAGCTGGCCAGTCGTCGTCAGCCGGGTGTCCTCCGTCAACATCAGCGCGATGCCGAAATCCAGAATACGGATGGTCTCCACCCGCGTCCCGCTCCCCGTCAGGAACAGGTTGGCCGGCTTCAGGTCGCGGTGCACTACATTCTTGTCGTGGGCCGCTTGCAGCGCATCCAGGCACCGGGTGAACAGCCGCTGGGCCCGCGTCACCTCCATCCCGCCGTTCTTGCGCAGCTCCACGTCCATCGGGTGTCCGTGCAACACCTCCATGACCATGTACGGCGAGTCGTCGGCCATGACCCCGTAGTCGAAGATGCTGACCACGTCCGGGTGGATGATCGACGCCGCGGTCTTGGCCTCCCGGTAGAACCGCTCCCGGAAGTCCTCCGAGACCTGCAAGACCTTGATCGCCACCTCGTTGCCGAGCTGGATCTGCCGGGCCCTGTAGACCGTCGCGAAACCGCCGCGGCCGATGATGCCGAGGACCTCATACCGGCCGTCGATGATCGACCCCGGTTCGAGCTTGTTGCTCAGGCTTGGGCCTTCGTTGCTCATCGTGTCTCGTCTCGCTCCGTGTCGCGACAGTGGCGTCGTTCAGGTCTCGGTTCTAGCGTCAGGTGACGATGGAAGTCAACCGGCCCTCACCCCCCAACCCCCTCTCCCCTATGAGGGGAGAGGGGGAGGCCCTCACCCCCCCACCCCCTCTCCCCTATGAGGGGAGAGGGGG